>Ga0209986_10001041_pt1 | contig 27013 bp, 23 predicted proteins | sample BlataG_FD_183168 | JGI IMG/M metagenome (GOLD analysis project Ga0209986, IMG submission 183168) | Deep subsurface microbial communities from Black Sea to uncover new lineages of life (NeLLi) - Black_00105 metaG (SPAdes) (version 2) | ecosystem: Environmental > Aquatic > Marine > Oceanic >... | reverse complement strand
TTTTGGAGGACCACCGCCTAATTTCTTAGGGGGGACGCCAATTGCGGGAGCTACTCCCGCAATAGTAGTAGCGGGTGTTTCTTGTGCTTCTCCGGCACTACCGCTTAATAAACTAAATAATGTGCTCGCAGCAGCAGTTTTTACCGTTCCACTTACTGGAGCAACAACTTGTTTAGAGGAACTACTAACAGTTTTAACCTCGGGTTTTAATGAAACATCTTTCAGATCCTTTAAAGCTTTATTTAGGGATTTTATAAAATCGTTTATGCCGCCAACTGTGTCTTCTAGATCGTCACTTAATGATTGTAGACCTTTTTTCATAAAGTTAACGACACGCTCTATCTTTTTGTATTCCTTAGAAACCAATATTCAATCAATTCCTCTAATTTTTTTCTATTATAGGTAGAATAATTTATTATTATAGTAGTAATTGTATTATATTAATTTATATTTTTATTTTTAATTTTTTATAATACTTGAGTATAGGTATATTGAAAAAATTTAATGATTGAACTTTATTTTGTTAGTTTTTTTTATTCGATTATCTTGAACTCTATAAAAAAAAAACAATTAAAAGTGCCAAATCTTATAATATTATATATCATATTTCATTTGAAAATTTAATAATTATTATTCAATATTAATAGGTGTTAATAATTGCCAAAACGTGAGCTTTTTATAAAAAGGGTCTACGAGATTGTAAATGAGTTAAAAATTCCATTGATTGATGAGCGGGTTTACGATAAAGTTACTTTTAGTGGTAGTGCCGCCATAGCGAAAGTTGTGTTTAAATTTGAGGAGGACGAATCTGTAATTCGTGGATTCTTAGGTTTGGCTGAATACTTTCATACTGTGGTCATAAAAGCCAAAGACCAATTCTATATACCACACGCAAATATACTCTTTCAATTGATCAGCTCATAAATCTTTATTTTTTTTACTTTTCTTTTATAATATCTATACTAATATTATAAAATCCCTTAGAATCATTCAGTTAGTTTTAATCTATTAAATCAAAAAAGTTAATTATTTTCTAAATAAAATTTTGATTCTTTGATAATTTTGAGAACTTCAGATTCAGAAACGTCATACCAGTGTTTATAAGCTTCAGCAACTGCAAACCACCTCGTGTTTCTTATATTTGGGCAAAAAGTTTTAACTTCTACATTTTCAATACGTTGAATCGTGTGCAAAGGCGCTGTAGGAATGCTTACAACGATCTTTTTAGGATAATATTTCTTTACCATCTTGATAGCAGCTAACATCGTAAAACCGGAGGCTAGTCCATCGTCAACCATGAAAACGATTTTATTTTTAATCAGGGCAATGTATTTTTCTTCTAAATTGTAATTCTTTTTATAAAACATCAAACGGTCTTTAATTTCTTTTTGCGTTATTTCGATTGCATATTTTACTTGTTTCTCTGAAAGGTTTAATTGATACAGCAAATCATTGTTTATTAAAACGGTTCCATCTGGTGTAACCGAGCCAAATCCTGCTTCGGGATTATACGGAATTTTAATTTTTCGAACAATTATTAAATCGTAATTTATTTTTAATTTATTGCAAAATCCTTCGACTACAGGAACGCCTCCGTTTGGTATAGCAAACGATATAAAACTGTCAGACTTTTCGTTTATGAGGTTGTAAAGCGTTTTATCACTCTCTAAAATAAAATTAGCTAATATTTCTCCAGCTTTGATTCTTGATTCATACGGAACGAATTTCATAGATACTAATAATAAAGAAAAATTTGAATTTATTTATTATACTTGAAGATTGAACAAACTTTTCTATTTCATTAATATTAAAAAGCTATAACCTATAATCCATTTAGACTTTTTTATCTAAATCATTAAACTTAAGTTAAACTTATTAGGAGTTGTTATTTGTGAATTTTCAAGAACTTAAAAGTTCATACCTAAAAGAGACAGTTCCCCTGAAAAAAATACAATTAATCGAATCAGTGGCTCTGCATTTTGAAAATGGAGGGCTAGAATTTCTATTGTCTCAGTATAAAAGCGAAAGCGATGGAAAAGTAAGAAAAAAAATAATCGATGTTGCCGGGAAAAATATAAACGACATTTCCATCCAATTATTAATCAAAGCTCTTACAGACAATAATATTGAGTCAAAAAAAGCATCTGTGATAGCTTTAGGAAAAGCAAAAGCGTCCATAGCCTTAATTCCTTTGTTAAACATGCTCCAAAATCCCTCTTTAGAGATTAAAGACGTCGTATTTGCTTCTATTATAAGGATTGGGAAAGAAGGGAGCTTAGATACAATATTCGATTATATAAACAAAGGAAATATTCATGTTAAAAGATCAGTCCCATACATATTAGGAAATATTGGCAGTGGAGAGTGCATTGAGAAATTAAAAGAATTAATAACACACGAAGACCCATTAATTCGTAAGAATTCAATCAAAGGATTAGAAAAATTACTTACGTTAAAAGACGCAAAAATAATTATAAACGCTTTAAGTGACGAGGATTTGCTCGTGAAAAAATCTGCAATCAGAGCGTTAGGCACTATTAAAAGTAAAAGGGCTATTCCACATTTAATTAAATTTCTAAAAGAGAAAAATCCTGAAATTCGAAAGTTATCTGTTCGAACATTGTTCTTAATTCTTTCAAATCAACCGCCATACGATAAAATCTACGAAATTTTAACCCAACGAAATATTATTTCTAGAAGAGAAGCGATAAAATTATTGAGTTTATTGGAGGACAAAAATTCTATTTACTATCTCGTGAGAGTTTTCAACAGTAAAGATGCGAAATTGAGAAGGTTAGCGCATAAAGCAATTTTGAATATTTATAAAGATACGGTTCCGCCTCAAATTATCGAGGGTTTAAACGCGAAAGAATGGAAAATTAGGAGTTTATGCGCAAGAGTTATCGGAGATATTGGTGATGAAAATTTAATCGACGCACTTTTTGATTTGTTAGGTGATAATGATAGTAAAGTAAGGGACGCAGCAATTGAAGCGCTATCAAGGTTTGGGAGCGAAAAGGTAATTGAAAGCGCTAAAAAGTTAACAAAAGATCTAAACGGGAAAACAAGAAGAGCGGCAGTTAAACTTATAATTAAAATTGGAGATGATAAGTCTATCGAATCTTTAATTGGATTAATGGAAGATAAAGACATATTTATTCGAAGTTGGGTAGCGATGTCGCTAGGAAAACTAGAAAATATTAGCGATATAACTCCCTTTGTAACGCTATTAAAAGACAAAGACCCTAAGATGCGGATTGCTGCGGCGAAAGTTTTAGGTCAAATAGGAAATAAAGAGGCTTTAAAATGGTTAGCTAAATCACTATGGGACGACGATTGGAAAGTGAAGAAAGAAATTGAAGAAGCCCTTAACATGATCGACCCTAATTGGTTAAAATTATTTTAGTACAAAACATAGAGTTAAACATTTGTTGATTTTTAACTATTTAGTTGCAACTAATTTTCTATTTAAAAAAGTTAGAATTATATATTTCTTTACTAAATTGATTAAATACTTTATTTAGATTTATATGCATAAATGAGCTTTAAAGTATTATTTAAAAACTTTTAAATATTTTCGAATCTTAATTAATTATTAAGAATATGAACGAAAAATTATCTTTAAATTCATCTGACGACGATGATGACATATGGAAGCTCGAGATACAAAAAGTAAAATCGTTAAAGAGACTTTTCCATCTGAGATGGTTTCAATTGTGGGAAATATCTTCGCAGGAATCGTTCTTTCTATTTTAATAATCTCTTTTGAGAGTTTTCTAATACTTATTCTAATTATACCTGCTTTGCTTTCGCTAAGGGGAAATTTAAGCGGTCCTTTTATAGCAAGAACTTCGAGAGACTTAATTATTGGAGAGTTTAACTTAAAATCGTGGTTTGAAAGTATATTAGCAACCTATTCTCTAGCCTTAATAATTGCTATCGCAATTGGAATTCTAAGTATTTTTTTAAATCTCTTATTAATTAAACTCTTTATTTTTCATATTGGTTTGTTAATTGTTATACCAATAATTTCTATTCTACTGACATTAACAATTTCAATTCCCTGTTCTACTGTCTTAAATCTATTCGCGTTTAAGCGTGGTTTAGATCCAAATAATATTGTTAATCCGATAATGACAGCTATTGATGATTTTCTTACGGTTATTAGCTTCTATTTAACAATTATTTTGCTGGGGGTGCCGTAATTTTGGATTATTTCAAAAAGATCTTTAAGGAATCTATAATAATCGTAATTATTAGTTCTATAATGGGTCTTTTTTCAGGAACTCTTTTATCCAATAACGAAAAGATTTTATATACTTTTCCGATCATTTTATTAGTTTTGCCTTCATTAAATTCTTTAATAGGTGATATTTCGACGGTTTTAATTTCGCGCCTTACTTCTCACTTATATTTAGGTACCTTATCTCCAAAAATACAAGTTTCTGATAGATTAAAGCAAGATTTTTATGGTTTACTTATGACAATTTTATTAAGCCTAGTTGCATTAATAAGCTTAGGATACTTACTTGGAAGTGCAACTGGTATAGAAATTGTAAATCCGTTGTTGATAATATCTATTATAACTATTACTATTTTGATTCTTTTTGGCTTGATGTTTGTGTTATTATTTATTAGTTCTATATTCATATTCAAGAAGGGTAAAGACCCCAATAACCTTTTAATTCCCATGGTTACATCTTTAGCCGATTTTCTAACGCCTTTATTTATTATAATTCTTATACATATATTTATTTAAATACATAAAAACGAGAGTGAGAAATTCAATTAAGCCGCATGAAAAAAAAAGAAAGAAGTTTCAATACCAACCTATATCTCTAAAAGATATTTTGAGAGAGATGAAACAAAAAATTGATCTAATGATTGATCTCGCCTATAGCGCGATTAAATTTGGTAGTAAAGAGATAGCAGACGAAACTACTAAAATTGAAAAGCGTATCCACGAGTTAACTTTTCTGTTGAATTTACAAATTACTCAAACACAAACAGGAGGGTTTAAAGAAGCTAAAAGATTAGAGCCAATTGTTGTAATGGGTTATTCAATTGACAAAATTTCTGACGCCCTTGCAGATATTGCCCGCGTAGTTTATATAAATAGCGATATATCTGACTTTACGCAACTCTTTTGGGACGAAGTTCCTGAACCAATAGTAAAAATAAACGTCAAAGAGGATTGCAAACTCATAGGAATGAATCGTCAAGACATACATTTTAGATCACAACATGGAGTCGACTTAATTGCATTAAAAAGAAACGATAATTGGTTGTTTGATAGGAATAACATAATTGAGAAAGGAGATATCTTAATTATTAAAGGCGAGCTTGAACCGATTAAAGAAATGAAGAAATTAACTCTTGATGAGGAAGAGATCTCTTTCCAAATTGATGAGGAGGAAAAAGAACCTGAATTTGATCTCACAAACCCTGAAATATTTGAGAAAATTCAAGAGCTTAAAAGAGATTATGTATTAATAACAGATATCTCTGAAACAATGATAGAATTGGCACTCGCAGCATTGTTCTTTAACAGCTATGAAGTAGCAGAAGATGTAATCGAAATGGAAGCCTTAATGGACGGACTCAATATAAATTTCGAGAAGAATCTTCTAGATTTTGCGCATTTAGTTGATAGTCCAAGAAGTCTGACGGGAATTATGCGCATAGTTTTTTCATGCGAATTAATAGCCGATGCTGCGGCTCATTTAGCTGAAAACATCTTAGAAGGGTTTGAACCACATGTAATTATTAAGAAAGCAATTAAAGAAACGGCTGAGATTGTAGTTCGAGAAACTTTATCTGCAGATTCTTACTTTAAAAGCAAAACCTACGATGAATTACAAGATCAACGATATAAACGAGGGTTCAATATTATTGCTCTAAAAAGAAAAGACAAATGGATATATAGTTTCAAATCTGATTTTGTTTTTGAAATAGGTGATTTATTAATAGGTTTAGGCCCTAAAGAGAGCGTAGATCAATGGAGAAGATGTGTACATCCAGAACCTACGAAAGGAGAATAAAGTGGGGTAAAAATATGAATTACGATAAAGGACGCGAAAGGTTTTTAAATACAGTTCTTGAAATAGCAAATCAGATAATAAAAAATTCTAAAACAATTAACGCTACACATGTTTTAAAATTAATTGATTTGATTACTCAAGTTAATTCTAACGATGGAACGATTTTTGTTTATGGGGCTGGGCGGTCTGGTTTTATAGGGCGTTGTTTTGCTCAAAGATTAATGCATTTAGGAGTTAATTCTTGTTTCGTCTCCGATGCGATTACTCATCGTTATAGTAAAGAAGACTTACTTATTTTAATAAGTGGAAGCGGTGAGACTACCTCTCCCGTCGCTATAGCGCTAAAAGCAAAGGAAATAGGTGGAAAGATCGTGTTACTAACAAATAATCCTGAAAGCACAATAGGAAAAATATCAAATATTATAATTAAAATTGAAGGTAAAAGTAAAGATATAGCGGTTTCCCAAAAAACTTTAGCACCTTACACAACTCTATTCGACATCTCAGCGCTAACCATATTAGATTCAATTGGAGCCACATTGATGGAATTAATGGGAGTCTCTGAAAAAGATATCGATAAACATCATGCCTCGATTGAATAAATTATATTAGTGTATTTTATGAATGAATATATTAAGATAAGATATATCTCAAAAGGGAAAGGAAAGGGAGCGTTTGCTAAGAAAGATATTAAAAAAAATACTATAATCGATGTAGCAAATGTAATTTTAATTCCCAACAAGGATTATAAGAAAATTAGAAAAACTGTCCTATATGATTATTGCTATATTTGGAAAGATCCCAAGCACAAAACAGAATTTGATAATGCTATAACGCTCAGTATATCTCAGTTCATTAATCACTCTTTTGAACCTAATATCAGATATTTATATGATTACGAAATAAACGCAATAGAGTTCTCTGCTATTAGGGAGATTAAAGAAGGGGAGGAACTCACAGTCAATTATAATGGTCTGGCTAATGATAAGAGTCCTGTATGGTTTAATGTTCTTGATTAATTAAAAAAGTAAAAAAAAAAAGTTAATTTCTTAAAATGTTAATTTTATTTAATTTAATGAATACTTATAATATTATATGAGTAAAAATCCAATAATTAAAGTTACGAGAAAAACTTTAGAAATTTTACATCGCGTAGTTAGGGAACTAGCTAAAAAACGGGGTAAGAGAGTTACCTTGGAGGATGCGATTGTACATCTTTTAAAAAAAAATGAATCAACAGAAGTAAAATCTTCGCCTTTTTTATCGGAAGTTGAAAAGGATAGGAAAAATTTTCTTATGATATTGGAACGAAAATTTTCTGGAGCGCAACCTAAGGATTTCAAGGAATATGATTATAATGATATAGGTGGTTAATATCAAAATAAAATGAAAGGTATAATATTTTACTTTATTAATGATCTAAGAACTTTTAAATTCATTACATCCTCTTTCATATCTTTCCCTTTTGGCGTCTCTATAATTCCCGGGTGATCTCTAAATCTATCATCATTTAACAAGAATCCAAAGGGTTCCTTACCGATTTTTCCTTGTCCTATGTGAGTATGACGATCAACTCTAGAACCTAAACCCTTTTCAGTGTCATTCAAATGGAAAGCAAATAGATACTTCAATCCAATAATATCGTCAAACTCATTCCATATTTCGTCATATTTTTTCTTAGTAGTAAAGTCGTAGCCTGCTGCAAATGAATGGGCCGTATCAAAACAAACTCCAATTCTATTTTTATCTTTAATTTTATCTATAATCGAAGTTAAATGATGAAATTTATTGCCTAAACCCTTACCTTGCCCAGCGGTAGTTTCTAACAAAAGTTTAACTTTTGAACTTTTAGTTTTATCGATTAATTTGTTTAATTGATTAGCAATCTGAATTAACGCTTCTTTTTTGGAGATTTCCTTTTTATCGCTTATAGGAATAACTCCAGGATGCATGTTTTCGTATTCAATACCGAGTTGATCAGCTTTAATAAGCTCATCTAGCATAGCATTATAAGACTTTTCTAATTTTTCATTATCGATACTTGCTAAATTTATTAAATAGCTATTATGGCTAATTATTGGCCATATTTCTTCTTTTAATTCTTCCTTTTTTTTAAGAAAATCGTCAATATCTTTTTTATCTAAAGGTTTTGTTGACCAAGAACGCACATTCCTTATAAATACTTGAATAGTTTCGCATCCAAGCTCTTTTCCTCTTTCAAGAGCCATGTGCTTACCTCCTGTAACGCTCATGTGAGCACCTAACCTCATTTCAATCACATCTACAAATTAATTATTTACTTATAAAACAAATATAAATATAAATTTTAAAACAAAAATAGGTAATAAATTCTTTTAATTAATGCTTTGTATCGGTAATTTCGAAGTCTAATTTATCTATTATCTCAATCAAGTCGATAACTTCAAAATTCATATTAAATTTATCGTTTGCATCGCTCAAATTCGTTCTACAAAAGGGACATACTGACGATATAACGGATGCTCCCGTCGTATTTGCCTCCTCTAGCCTTTCCTTTGAAATCTCAACTGACCATTCGGGATATCCAATTTTTACGCCTCCTCCAGCGCCGCAACACCAAGCGTTTTCTCGATTTCTTTTCATTTCTACAAGTTTGATTCCTGGAATTTGTTTATACACTTCTCTTGGAACTTCGTAGACATCCATATGTCTTCCAAGGTGGCAAGGGTCGTGATAGGTTACTATTTTATTATATTCTGATTGAAATTTTAATTTTCCTTCGTCTAATAGCTCTTTAACTAATTCTACTGTGTGGTATATCTGAAAATCGTAGTCAGCACCATATTTTAACCAATCCTTTTTTAATGTTCGGTAACAACCCGCACATGATGTGATGACTTTTGACGCTCCTGCATTGTTTATTTGAGCAATATTAAAACTAATGAAGTCTTTAACAGAATTAATTTGACCTGTTCGCATTACCGGGCTACAACAACAATGTTCGTCAATTAAAGTAAAATCGATATTAGCTCTCTTTAAGAATCTCAAAGTAGCGTCTCTTAAATTTCTTTGACGATAATTGGATGTACATCCGATAAAATAAACCCATTTTGCTTTATCTGGTAAATCGTATTCTTTCTTCAAATCCTCGTTATCTGAATTTTGCTCGCCATATGGATTGTACATCTCAGGGGTCTCTATGCGTTCAATTAAAGCCTTTTGCTTCTCTGGACAAAATCCTTTTTCCACTGCTTCTGCTCGAGCAGCTTCTATAATGTCTACGAGAAGATCGTTAAATTTGTCAAACCTACAATTTTCAGAACAATTTCCGCAAGTAGAACACGCGTAAAGTACATTAGCCACATCTTGACTCCACGAGATTTCACCGCTTATCAAACCGTAAATTAACCACAACCTTCCACCTGTGGAATAAGTCTCAAATCGAAACTTTTTATAGCTAGGACAATTAAAATCAGAATAATCGTAGGTAAATTTACAATAACCACATCTGAAGCACCTATGAACTATATCTTTCCAATCTTGTTCAATTTTTAAAGTCATTTATTTAACCTCCCAATTTCCTGGATTCATAATCCCATTTGGGTCTAATAAATTTTTAATGCTTTTTAGAAGTTTCTTGTAATTAGGATCCATCTTTTCTAGTATTAATTGTTGTCCTACCAGTTCTGCTTTCCACGGAATTCCTCCAATTTCAAGCACAGCTTTATTTGTGTCGTGTAATGCCTCTCGTGCGTTTTTCATATCTTTTGGATCTGCGCGATTAAAAGAATACGAAATAAAAAACATCGCAGCGTGACCTTGTCCTATAAGTCTAGCGCCTAAGGTAGGAACGATTCCGTGTTTTAAAGAAATATCTGTGCCAATTTGAATTATTTCAGGGATTAATTGTAATGGTATGAAGGCCCCAACATATTCAAAGCCACCTCCCTTCCTAAAGTCTGCCGCTTTCGCTGCAAATTGTGGTTTTTCGAGAAATATTTCTTCAATTCGTTTTGGAACTTTCATGTACCTAGACTTTCCATTGCGATACATTTTCTTAAGGATTTTTGTTTTATTATTTAATTCTTCTTCTGATTCACCAGTAATATAAACGATAATAAATGTGTAGCCTTTCATCCAATCGGGTTTATCTTGAATCCCTAATAAAATATCTTCGGCTACATCCATAAATGTTATGTTTGAAATTAATTCTGGAAGTACTTTTGGGTCTTTACACAAGCCAAATACTATATCTCTCATCTTAGGTTTGGGAAATAGTTTGATAGAGAGTTTTGTAACAACACCTAAAGTACCAAATGAGCTAATAAATAAACCAATAAAATCTGGAATAGGCCCTCTCGTAAACCAATAATCTGAAACCGCACAAGAGCCTAATTTATATAGTTCTCCATCAGGAAGTACAACTTCTAATCCGTTAATCATAGCACCATGATCTCCAAATCTTTGAGATAAATAACCAGAACCATGAATTAGCGCGTTACCGGCAATTGTTACAGAAGGAGGAGCATCAGGAATTGGTGGTTGTAGACTTGGATGATTTTCATTTAAATACGCTAAAAGTTGTCCTGAAGTTACACCCGCTTCTACAAGGGCAAACCGACTTAATTCGTTAATTTCTAATATCTTATTCATGCGTTTCATATCCATAACTATGCCTCCCTTTACGGGAATTACAAGCCCACTTAACGTTAAACCACCACCCATCGGAACTATTGGAACCTTTTCTCGATTTGCCAGTTTTATTATGTCTTGGACTTCCTTAGGGGTATTTGGCATTACTACAAAGTCTGCAGGGCGGGGAATTGATGCCCCCGGATCTTGAGAGTAAATATATAAATCTCCCGAACGATTCGATGCAAAATCTTTCCCAACAATATCTTCCAATTCTTTTAAAATGTTTTTTTCATTCAAGATTTATAGCTCGTTGCGAGTAATTATTAATTCCTTTTGATCTATTTGAATAAGAATTCAAATTTTAAGTATTAATTCAAAATACTTTTTTTTCTATTTAAGTTTATAATTTATTAAGTTTAAAAGAAATTTCAGAATGTTAATTGGAGTATTTTTATTATAATAAAAATATGAGTATTCAAGGAAAAAAGGAAGGGATTTGTCGATTAATAGGTACTACATTAATTTTAATAGGTCTTGTTCTGTCAATACCTTTTAATTTTTTTTTTCTTAACAATTTACTCTTGTATCTACTCTTTATTTTAATTGGTATTCCTCCGTTTATACTGAGTATTTTCTTAAAATTAGAGCAAGATTTTATTGTTAAAAATTCGTCAAAAATCTTATTTATAATAGTAACAATAATTATAAGTCTCATTATAACAGCTGTTTTTTTTATTTCATTTTTGATGATAGTATTCGCTTTAATTGTTAGTTCTAACCTCTTGCTTGTTAGTTGTTGGCACTTTTCGTTATCGCTCTATAAGAAAAACAAATTAATCTTCATTTTTAGTGGTTTAGGGTATTGTATTATAAATTTATTTTTATGGTTTGCCACTTTTTTTTTGAATAACTTACTCGTTGTTATTTTATTACCATTACTCCTAGCTTTAACAGGAATACTGTTAATAATTGTAGCAGAATTAAGTATGAAAAAAAAAGGTTTACTAAACTATATTTAAAAAAAGAATTATTCTCTCAATTTATCCCAGAATGATTTCAAATCTTCTTTGGAAAAAGTATATTTTAAACCAGTAGGCTCTGATGGCTCTTCTCTGAAAAATTCGGGTACATCATTCATACTATGTGTGATGCCTGCTTTTTCATTAAATTCGATCTCTATCTTGATTATATTTTTCCCAATGTCGATTACATCATCTCTTGTTAAATTAAGATTGTACATAGCATTAATCGCATGAGCGATAAGTTTCATGTTTTCATAACTGGGACCAATAAAATAGCAGCATCCCATTGAATCCATAACTACGGTATAAATTTGCAATTCATATGACAAATCAAATTTGCCTTTATTCTCAGTTAATTCGCCGTAATTTTTAGCTTGGTTTGCAATTCTACCCGCTATAGCTGCTCCAGAAGTGTGATCGGCGCCCTGCGGAGAAGTAGCGAACGTTACACCCATTCCCTTAAACACTCTTGGGTCATAGGCAGAAATACCTTGCCCTTTTACTTGAGGAACTCTTTTTGCATTTAATTTCTCACCGATATTTTTAACGCCATTCCCATACAATTTTCCTAATTCTGTGTTGTTCCTTATTTCTTTTTCCAAGATTTCAAAAACTATTTGAGCATTTCCCCATTCAATTTTTCCACAATCCATAGCAACTCCTACAGTACCACCAAATTCTATCGTGTCAATACCATTATCGTCGCATAAACGATCAATTTTAGCCAAGCTATCTAGATCGTCAATCATTAAATTAGAGCCATTTAGCGCCATTGTCTCGTATTCAAGACTCGAAGTTAAGTGATTGCCATCTTCATCCACAATTAAATTAGAGCATTTTATCACACAGTTAGGAGAACATGGCAATCGATTTTTTCCCCCTCGAGCCATTATAAGCTCGTGGAGTTTTTCTCCAGTAATATTTGCAATTTTATCAAAAGAACCCATACGAAAGTTCTTAGTAGGAATTCCTCGATATTCGCTCATTGCTCTCATCATTAAAGGCGTTCCAAAGGTAGAAAAAACTTCTTTAGTTTTTGATAAATTTTTTGTGAATGGAGTCGAAGTTTCCCTAAATTTTTTTAAATCGTGAACTTTAACTTTTGATTTTTTTGTGGGTTTAATTACTATAGCTTTAATTCCTTTAGAACCCATTATTGCGCCTAGGCCACCACGTGCGGCGTGTCTGCTAGGATATCCCTCTAAATCATTAGCTGCGATAGTAGCAGCTTTCATCATAAATTCACCTGCTGGTCCAATGGAGTAAATACCTACTTTTTCTCCGAATTTTTCTCTTAACTTTCGATGAAGCTCGTAATTTCCTAATCCTTTATATTCGTTGCCTTGTAGTAAATTAATTCCATCATCGGTAATTAATATGAATTTTAGTTCTGGAGAATTATTTTGCAACACTAACGCCCTTATTCCATGCCTAGCGAGCATCATTGCACCTCTACCTCCGACATTCGCTTCTTTAATACCATTGGTTAAAGGACTTTTACTCCCTGCTGAAGTACGAGCAGAGTTTGGGAATGGACTTCCAGTAAGTATACCATTCGCTAAAATAAGCTTGTTTTCTGGTCCAAGTGGGTCGCAATTCGGTGGAACTTCGTCGTGAACAATCTGAGATGTCAATCCACGACCTCCTAAAAGATGATGTTTTGAATCGCTAGTTATTTCTTCGTAATCAATTTTGTTTGTTAAAACATCGATTCTTATAATTTTCATAAGTAAGTAAAATATAATTCGAAATTATTTTATCTTTACTTCCAAATTAATCAAATAAAAAAAGAAGGTTTTTTAAAAATATAATTAAAATTTATTGTAATGTACTATCTTTTCGAGCGGTTTACGTTCCTCGACTTCTCCCTTCTGTTTTACGGGATATCCTAATGGAGTCAAAGCTAAGACTCTGTATTTTTTTGGTATTTCAAGGATGTCTCTTATTTTGGTTTCGTCAAACCAACCGATCCAACAAGTGGCCAAACCTTCTGCCGTTGCGGCTAAGATTAGATGTTCGAAGCAAATTCCACAATCTAATGGAAAATATTTTATACCATTTGCGTTTACTCCTGATCCTGATTCAGAAATTACGCCTACAACAAACATTGGGGCTGCAGCAAACTTTTGTGCTTGTCCAATGGCTGTCCATATTTTCTTCACAGTTTCTGAGTCTTTAACAACAATATAATGCATACCTTGCTTATTTGCCCAAGTTGGAGCTAGTCTTGCTGCTTCCAAGATCCGAGTAATTTTCTCTTCTTCCGGCATATCAGGTTTATAAACCCTATAACTTCTTCTTTTTCTCACAACTTCGTAAAAATCCATTTATACACCAACCTTAAAATAATTAAACAGAAATTATTGGTTATACAGTTTTTTTAATAATTAAATAATTCATCTTCTTTCTATTTTTAAACTTTAAAACTTTAAAATGTTATTCTTATTAATAATAAAAGGCGAAGAAATGAATAAAACTTTTTATTCTGCTTCCCATTAGGTTCCCCTTTGATCACTTCTACGAATTTTGAAGACAAAGATTTAAATTTATGACTTGGATATTATGATATAATTAAAGTCGTAACATAATCTAATTTTGTATTAAATTTTGTTTAGATGGCAATTTTATCAATAAATTTTTGTGATATATAATATGAATAGCAATTACCGTGATCTAAGAAAATCTAAGAATAGTGATCAAGATAATTTGTCCTCTACAAGTAGTATTAAGTGTTGTGATAATCCATTTATTGAAGAACGTGATGGTAATAGAGTATGTCTTAACTGTGGTATGATCGCAGAACGAACATATGTAGGAAATGAGCGAAGAGCGTATACTGTAGAAGAAATACAGAATAGAAGAAGAACTGAGCCCCGTTGGAGGGATTTTGGCCCTCGAACAATGCTTCCTACAACAAAGACCGACTCAAAAGGAAAATCAATAGGTCCTAAAGAGCAAGCTTTATTTTCTCGCTTATCTAAAATTCAAAATTCTTTAATTTCTAGCATAGAAAGGAACTTCTGGGAGGCAAAACCCAAATTAAAAATGTTAACCTCTAAATTAAACATTCCTGAATATATTTCAGAAACAGCTTGGAAAATTTATAGTATTGTAGCTAAAAAAAAGTTAACAATGGGAAGATCTATTAATGGATTTATAGCAGGTTCTTTATATGCAGCGATAAGAGTTCACGATTTCCCTCGATTATTAGATGAAGTCTGTGAAGCGTCACTCACGCCGCGAAGAACAGTACATAGAAGCCTTTCAATGATTATCCGTGAGATTTTACCCGAATTGGGCTTAAGATATCAACCTATTACGGCAGAAAAGCTTGTATTTCGATTTGGGAATGAGTTAGACTTACCCATGAAAGTTCAAAAAGTTGCTATAGAAATGTTGAGAAATGCATCTAAGAATGGATTACAGCGAACTGGAAAAGATCCAAAAGGTTTAGCCGCGGCATGTATTTATGTCGCAGCTAAAGATGGAGATATTAGAAGAACTCAATCCTTGGTGGCCAATATTGCAAAGATCACTGAGGTAACTCTACGAAGTAGGGCAAAGCAAATCAAAGATAGATTAACTTGAACTAGATCTCTTAAATTATTTTATTTTATCTTTTTTTATTTTTTTTACACTTTTTCTTTTAAATACATTCAATACATTATCCTATAAACTTTGTAAATAGTATGGATGTAGGAGAATTTATATGATGCATGAACAATATATCTGCAAAAATTGTATTTTGGTTGACGGTTCTTTTGGAATTGAATTAAATTCTGAAGGAATTTGTAATTACTGTGAGGATCCAACTTACAAAACTACAAATTGGTGGAAGACTCAAATAACTGAGGAAATGAAGGAAACTGGCTTAAGGGATTGGAATTCTCTTATTGAGCTTATGCGCTCGCACCAAGAAGAGAAGAAGTACGATTGTATTGTGGGTTATTCGGGAGGGAAGGATTCGACAGCCCTTTTATACACGGTGGTACATGATTATGGGTTTAACCCACTCGCAGTCACTATTGACTCAGGGTTTATCCCCGATATTGCTTTCGAAAACATGAGAGATACTCTCAAAAAGATAAGCGTAGATCACATCGTAATCGATGGCGCGAAAGAAACATTTAGAAAATTGTATCAATGGGTATTTACGAATCAAGACTCAAATGATTTGACCTTGACAAGAAATTTATGCGATAATTGTGGTGATTTAGTTCATAGTTTAGTTGTACGAGAGGCGATTAAGCGCCAAATAGATATTATTCTATTCGGATATTCACCCGACGAGATTAGAAGGTACTTTTACGAAATTCCTCAACATGAAATAGAGCACGATTGGAAGCCAAGCTTTATTAATCGAGAGTCCTTTACAGAAGAAGATCGAAAGCATTACTTTACGCCTGAAGATTTCGAAAATCACACTGTACCTCGAATAATATTGCCATATCATGTAATAGATTATAAAGAAGAAGACATAATTCAGCTGATAGAATCCAAGAATCTAGTAAAGAAAGGGAACTCAAATACTCTTAAAACTAGTTGTCATGTTATCGCCGCTGCTCTTTTCTACGACTTGAATCGATTTGGGGCTCTTCCGTACGCACTACAATTCGCTGAATTGATTCGTCAAGACCCGAGTATTAGGAAAAAATGGTTGATCACTCTGAAGCGTCTAACTCCAATGATTCTAGAAGGAAAATTCAATGAATCGGGAATAAACTTTACTTTAGAAAAAATTGGATTAAGTAAAGAAGAACTGCTTTCGATTGTGCAAAAACAAATTAATCAAGATCCTAACCGAGAGAAAATCACAAGAAACTTAGGTTTGTTTTAAAACTTGGTCTTTTATTTCTTTTATTATATTATCCGATTTTCTTTTTTTTTTTAATATTGTATTACAAAAAAAGATAGAAATGATTAAGGATTTTCGTAAATCACTATTGTTCTTGAGAGTCCCTTTCATTTTGAATAAGGAGCATCCATTGAAGACCAACCCCGCCAAATATCAAGCCAGAAATTAAAAAACTACATACTACAACAATGAAATAAACCCACATTATAGCTCCGATTACAGACGTAATAGTAGGCGAATATAACGCGTTTTGAAAAGTAATTGTCGTTAAACCCGTATTAATTATATTCCTACCTAATAAAATAATAAAACTCATTTTGATAAAGCCACCAATGACTAAAAACAAACCAATAAGTAGTAAAAACTTGGCAAGATTATAATTTTCAATGATTTGTTTCTTTGCAACTCTGTATATTGAAAGTGCTAAGGCGATGAATGCACAAATTACACACAATAAAAATATCCACAAAAGTGGTGCGTGAATAGACATAAACCCTGATTGAAATATTACATTAAAAATTGCAAATTGTTGACCATCTAGATCCATACTAATTACTGTACTAAAAATAATAAGATCAAGCAGTTCTACTATTGAAAGTATAAAGAAACTGACGCTAAAAATTGATAACAATTTTAAAATGACTTTACGTTCCATATTAATCTCTCATTTCTTTAAAAAATTTCTTAAAATATTAAAATCTTTTATATAATATTTAATTTGATGATTTTTTATAAAAAGTTAATAAATTAAAAACTAATATTTTTTTTGTACTAGATATTAATCAATTGATCTTTTTTGAACGATAAAAAAAAAAATGGTAAGGAATTAACCGCATGTCCTCATAAAAACATAAAGCAAGAGAGGGGGTACTTTGTGTGTCAAGATTGTGGTTTAATTTCAGAAGATTATATTGCTTTTGAAACATCATCCGCTTCAAACTATTTTTCTGATTCCCGGTTAGAATATGAAAGAAAAATTCAAACAAGTAATTCAAAAGCAATTCAGGACCCAAAGACAAAAAAACAATATGATCAAATCAATACTTTAAACAAATGGTTTCGGGACTATCAAAGCAGCTTTTCAGAACAGAAAAAGACGATTGACTTGTTAAAGGGTTTTGGCATTGGTTTAAATATAGATTCTGTAAAATATCAAGAAATTAAAGCAAAATATTTGCAATATAACAAACTTCATCGACAAACATACGAAAATATGGTCATTATCTTTCTCGCAATAGTATGGATGGAGATAAAAGAAACTACAAATGTGAGAATTGAAGAATTTATTAAAAGAACAAGAGAATTAGGACATAAGATTAACAAAAAGATGCTTAATAACGCTATGGCAAAAGTGAAAAGAACAGAAAGAAGGATCGAATTAAAGATTAACGAAAGTGCTTCGAACTTAGAAGAACAGATAAAGAATAAAATTAAAATCTTGTTTCAAAAAGATATTAATAATATATTATTTAAAGATGTCAAACAACATCTTTCCAATAAAATAGAATACGATAAATTGAAATTAGATATGCAGTTAGTAGCAAATAAAATTTTAAACAAAATCACATACGAACAAATTCAAAACTCGAATCACAAAGCATTTACAGCGGGTTTAATCTATTATATTGGCCAATCCTTGGAGAATCGTAAGATCTTTACTCAAAGTATCGTTGAACGCACCAGTCGATTCTCAAGTACGACAATTAGAAAAAGATACAATGCTTTAAAGAATATGTTAGGGGATCCGCAAGAGTTAGACTTTTAAATTTTTCACTCGATTAAAGAATTATGGAAAGTATGAATAATTAATAAGGTTTAAATCAATATTTTTGATTATTAGTCAATTAAAAAAGTATTATGTAGAGAAATGAATCAAATCCAAGTTCGCTCTGAAGAATTACTAACTCAATCAATAGATGATTTAGTTACAAAATTTCAAACAGATCCTAATAGTGGTTTGAAGTCTTCAGAAATAGAGAATAGATATCTTGAATTTGGTTATAACGAGTTACCAAAAATTAAGAAGTCTTTATGGAAAATTTATTTGGCTCCAATTTTTAATTTTTTAATTATTATTTTAATTATATCAGGAACAATTATCTTGATTCTTGGCTCTCCAAGTTCTACTATCATCACTTTTGCTGTAGTCATCATGAATTCGACAACTGTAATTGTTCAACAATTCAGAGCCCAAAAAGCGCTAGAATCCTTAAGAAAAATCGCTGCTTTAAAAGCAACTGTTTTGAGGGATGGAATTCAATTTGAGATTCCTACCAGAGAAATCGTACCTGGAGACATTATCTTGTTAAGACAAGGCGATAAAATCGCTGCAGATGCTAGAATTATCGAATTTACTAATCTAACCATCGATGAAGCTCCGCTTAGTGGAGAGAGTGAGCCTGTAGAAAAAAACATATATCCCCTCGAAAATAACAAATTACCCCTCCAGAAACGAATTAACATGGTGTTTATGGGGACCTACATTCACACAGGTAGGGGAAAAGCCTTAGTGATTGGAACGGGAACAAATACGGAGATTGGTAAAATCTCGAATCAATTAAATGAAATGGGTAGCATTGAAGATATCCCTTTGACGCAAAAATTGAATAGGTTAGGCTATATCCTTGGAACAATAGTTATTTTTAATTTAATAGTCTTAATTACCTATAAATTTGTGCTTTTAGGGATAGAAGGTAATTTATATGGCGACTTTATTAGTGATGCTTTAATAAGTTCTATTTTAAGGTCAATGAATATCATGCCCATAAACTTACCACTCCTTACAACACTTGTCCTCATAACTGGTGTATTAAATATGGCTCAAAGTGGGGTAATTATAAAGAATTTAGCTGCAATTGAATCTCTTGGTCGAGTTTCGATAATTTGTGCAGATAAAACAGGGACTATCACCAAAAATGAAATGACTGTAGAAAGATTTTGGATAAATAATATAGAATATCATGTTTCAGGTTCGGGTTATGATGTTGAGGGAATAATTCTTGAAAATAACAACGAAGTTGATTTAAAAGATAATCTTACGTTTCAGAAATTTATAGATTCAAGCGTATTAAACAACAGTGTTAAATTAATATACGAAGATGTTAAAGTTCGACTAAAAAATGTAAATGAAATGGCCGTAAGAAGGGCTTTAGGGTCACCTACAGAAGCCGCATTATTAGTACTATCAGAAAAAGCGGGATATATTAACCACGATATAAAAGATAAGTACGAAGTTTTGAAGGAATTTTCATTCAGCTCTGAAATTAAACGAATGACTACTATATGTAAACATAAATCAAATCCTGAGGATATTTTTGCTTTTACTAAAGGAGCTCCTGAAAGAATCTTAGAAATATCAAATAGAATCGAAGTCGACGGCAAAATAAAGGCATTAGACGAAGATTTAAGAGAAGAACTTTTAAATAAAATCCAGTTGCGGGCCAACCAAGGATACCGAACTTTAGCCGTTGCTTATAAGAATATCGATAAATTAGATGATTTGAATAGAGAAAAAACTGAAACTAATCTAATTTTTTTGAGTTTTGTTTCAATTTTAGATCCACCACGCCCAGGTGTAAGATCTGCTGTAGAAGAAAGCGAATCTGGTGGTATTAAAATCGTTATGATCACTGGAGACCACCCAGCAACCGCTAAAACTATTGCCGCACAAATGAGAATTTATAAAGAGGGAGATTTAGTAGTAGAAGGAGCCGATATTTCCAAATTAGACGATAATAATTTCAATAGAGTTTCAGTTTTTGCAAGAGTCAATCCTTCTGACAAAGAAATAATCGTAGAAAAATATCAATCACAAGATCACATATGTGCTATGACTGGAGATGGCATCAATGACGCTTTAGCTTTAAAACTTGCTAATGCCGGTATAGCTATGGGAATTACGGGGACAGATGTAGCGAAAGAAACTGCGGATATGGTCATAAGTGACGATAATTTTTCTTCGATTGTCAAGGGCGTAAAAATCGGTCGTGGGCTATTTGCTAAAATTCGTTCCATTATATATTTTTTCATCTGTTTAAACATCATGGAAGCAACCATATTTTTTACCTATGAATTCATCCCATTCTTCGATTTGTTCAGTTCAGAATGGCAACATATTTATATTTTTGGAATAGTCCACTCACTACCTGCTTTAGCCTTGGTGATCGATAGACATCCCTTGGATGTAATGAAAGAACCACCTAGAGACGAACAACAATTATTAAACAAAAATATGTGGATTATGATGTTAATACAAGCGTTTTTGATGGGTTTAGGCTTGGTCTTAGTGCTCCAACTAACCTTAGGGGGAATAATTCCATTAAATGAATGGAACCTTAACGCGAATATTAGCTATATTCCGATTGGGATTACTCCCGACGAATTAATTGCTCAAAAAGCAAGGACTATGTTCATCACAACTTTATATATAGTTGAAACGATGTTTATCTGGACTTTTAGGCGCCCAAATAAATCTATACTAAAAAGTGTGAAGGAAGAATTCTGTCTTTCTTTGTTAATTGTAAGTCTATTTACCCTAGCTTTACACGTCCTCTATATTGTATTCTCGTACCAAGTAAATTATTACGTGAACGATGTGTTTGGTTTAAACTTACAAATTAATTTTCTCTTTCTGAGTGGAACAGATTGGATAATGTGTGTTTTGTTTGCTTTACCCGGATTAATTGGAATCGAACTTGTTAAGTATATATTTAGAAAAAAAGATATCACTTTCTAATAATTTTATATTCTTATATTCTTACAGTAATAATTTTATTTCTTTTTTTAAACAAAAAAGCCATAAAATAAAAACAATTGTTTCTATAGTCTATTTATTATAACTATTTCATTTTTTAATTTAATAATAAAATTCCATAAAAAGTCGCGGGAGAAATCTTAATGGAAGAAGTTTATTATAATATGGGTTTAGAGCAAATCTATAAAAAGTTAAAGACAAATCCGAAGAGTGGTTTAACGAACGACGAAGCGCAAAAAAGGTTAGATCTTTATGGCTTAAACGAAATACCAAAAGCGTCTAAAGGGTTCATCAAAATTTATCTTGCTCCGTTGTTCAATTGGTTAATTGTAATTTACTTAATAGGCGCTCTATTCTTATTTTTGGCCTCTTTCTTTGGTGGCGAAGGTAATATGGTCACTATTTTATTAACTCTTGGGATTGTAGGTCTTAACTGCATAGTTGCGATTATTCAACAGTATAGAGCTACGAAAAAATTGAACGCTTTAAGAGAAATGACTGCACCAACATCCACAGTTATTAGAGATAGCCAAAAGATAGATATACCAACAAAAGAAGTAGTAGTTGGCGATTTATTAGTATTAAAACAAGGCGATAGGATAGCTGCTGACGGAAGATTAATTCAATCATCCAATTTAGAGGTTAATGAATCTAGCCTTACTGGCGAATCCGAACCTGTAAGAAAGCTTCAAGAAGGTATAGCTTTAGAAAAAGAAGACATTTCAATTGCTGATCGTAAAAATATGACCTTTTACGGAACTTTTATCGCAACTGGCAATGCTACATCAATCGCAGTAAAAACAGGTAAGGATACTGAAATCGGAAAGATCTCTCAAGGGTTAGAAGAGGCTGGAACGAGCGAAATCCCTATTCGAGAGAAAATGAATAACTTCGGTAAATGGTTGGGAATAATTGTAATAGGATTTTGGCTTCTTATAATATTAATTGTATGGGGGGCTACAGGTGAATTAGAATTCGTAAAAAGCTTGAATTCTGCTATGGATCTACTTCCAATTAACATCCCTCTTCTTGTTACAATTATTTTACTTACGGGAGTTTTAGCAATGGCTCATCATGGCGTTATTGTTAGAAATATAGCCTCAGTAGATAGTTTAGGCCGAGTTAGTGTAGTTTGCAGCGATAAAACTGGCACTCTAACAAAAAATCAAATGAGTATTCCATATGTTTGGACAAATGGGGCAACTTATAAGGTTACAGGAAGTGGGTATAGCCCTGGAGGCGATATAATATTAGTTGACGATCCAAAAAATCCTGTTTATGTGAAACACATTGATGATTTTCCACAGCTTAAATTATTATTAACTTCTGGATTCTTAAACAATAATTCTGCTTTAGTAAAGAATGAGATTGAGATTTCAGGTAGAATTATTCCTAACTGGACAGTCATTGGCTCTCCAACGGAAGGAGCTTTAATGGTCTTATTCCAAAAAGGCATGGGCGATTATATCCTCGAAGAATTTGAATATTTTAAAGAATATCCATTTGATTCGAAAGTAAAACGGATGACTAAAGTATACAAGAAAGAAGATAAATTTTACTCCTTTACTAAAGGTGCAAGCGAAATCTTAATTCCTTTATGCAATAAAGTCTTGTATAAAAACCAAGAATTAGACCAAGAATTAGATTTCATAGATGAAATTAAAGATAAAATAATGAAAATAGCAAACACTTATGCAGGAATGGGATTTAGGATTTTAAGTTTATGTTATAAAAAATTAGATGTAATGCCCCCAGAAGACGATAGAAGTAGGGAATTGTGCGAATCAGATATGATCTATATCGGTTTTGTAACGATTTTAGATCCCCCTAGAGACGGTGTAAAAGAAAGCGTAGAAGAATGTCACGCTGCTGGAGTCGATGTGGTAATGATCACGGGAGATTCACCTGCTACTGCAAAAGCAATTGCTAAACAAATATCTATCATTAAAAATGATGACGATATTGTAGTAGAAGGCAAAGATATAAAAAAGAATCGTTCATTTTTCGATTTTAGTAGAGTTAAAGTATTTGCAAGGGTATCCCCTGAACACAAACAAGAGATTATAAGAAGATATCAAAATGCTAATAAAGTTGTCGCTATGACAGGAGATGGTGTAAATGATGCGTTAGCTCTAAATATGGCAGATGCAGGCGTAGCTATGGGTATACAAGGAACTGACGTTGCCAAAGAAGCGAGTGACATGATAATAAGCGACGATTCTTTTACCTCAATCGTAACAGGAATAGAAGAAGGTCGGGGTATTTTTTCTCGTATTAGGGCAGTTGTATTCTTTTACATAGCAATTAATGTATTCGAGGGCATCGTCCAATTTATTTTATCTGTAATATTGAACTTACCATACTTTTTAGACGATGCTTTCTTATTTCAATGGTTTTTCCTCGGTTTGACACTTCACCTGTTCCCAGGTCTTATACTAACGTTTGATACTACATCTAAAGACGTAATGAAGCAAAAACCTCACGACGAAGAAGAAATCCTCTCAAAAAATACAATTATCCTTCTATTTATTTTTGGCGCATTATTAGCTATTAGCATGGTAGTAGTTTACTTTACAACGATTACTGGAATTTATCCCGTTTTTCCAGAGAATAAATATTTTGGCGATTGGGACTGGGCTTATCTTTTTTCACCTGAAACACTTGCTTTATTTAACCCTGGCATTTTATTGAACGAGGTAAAAACCCTAACGATGTTAATGGTAACGATTTTCTTCTGCGAGTCATTTTTGGTGTTTCAAATAAGAAGACCGAATAAATCTTTGATAAAGAGCACAAAAGAAGATAGCACTAAATTCATGTACTTATTAATTGGATTGTTATTTGGTTTATTCCTTTTGCTAATGTATGTTCCCGGAGTTCAAGTTGCCCTTGCCTCGGTGGGATTAAATTTTATGTTTATGTATCTTACTTGGTTGGATTGGTTAGTATGCTTTTTAATTTCGCTAATCTGCATAGTATCTTTTGAAATAGTTAAATATTTCGCTCGTAGATCAGAAATATTTTTCTAATCTACTTTTTATTTTATATCATACTGTTTTTATCCGTTAATTTTTTAAAATTTGTAGAAATCTTAGTATTTATGATAAAAGGAAAGCGAATTAAATTAGCTCCTCTTGAAAGAAAACACATTGATAATTTTCTAAAGTGGTTTAACGACCCCGAGATTACGCAATATTTACTTATGTATAAACCAATGACCAGAGATTCGGAAGAAGAATGGTTCGATGCGCTTAAACACAAAGAAAATGATGTATATTTCTCAATTCTTTTATTGGATCAGGGAGATCCTGAAAAAATCATTGGAAATTGCGCGATTCAAGACATAAACGCCAAAAATAGAGCGTGTTCGTGTGGTATTACCATCGGAGAGAAAGAATATCAAAACAAAGGATACGGAACAGAAGCAATGGAAATGTTGGTAGAGTATAGTTTCAACACATTAAATATGAATAGGATCGAATTAAACGTTTACGAATTTAATACTCGCGCTTACAAATCTTATCAAAAAGTAGGATTTGTCGAGGAGGGAAGAAAACGACAAGCAAGGTATCATAATGGCAATTATTACGACGAAATAATAATAGCAATCCTAAGAGAAGATTGGGAAAAGAAAGCAAGTGAGTAAACCAAGAAATTTTTAGACTTATTTCTAAAACATATTAATTTTTAAAATAGTTAATATTCAATTCACTTATAATTTTTAATAAAAGAAATAGTGTGAATATATGGGTAAATCAATTGTATCCATCGTAAAATATGAAAAAGATATGGATTCTGTTAGAAAGGTTGTCGAACTTGCAAATGGGTTTGAAAATCTTGACCCTAGCGCGAAAGTTTTCATAAAGCCTAATTTAGTCTATTGGAATAGGCACTGTGATTTTCCGAAGTGGGGTATGCTAACAACTTCGAGCGTAATGGAAGAAATTTTGATATTACTGAAAGAACATGGTGTTCGTGATATCACCATTGGAGAAGGAGTAATCACAGAAGATCCAAAAGATAGAGAAACATCTAAAGATGCCTTCGAAAAACTTGGATATAATATTTTCAAGGAACGATATGGCGTTAAAGTATACGACATTTTTGAGCGTCCATTCGAAAAAGTAGAGCTAGCTGAAGGAGTATCCGCAAAAATGAATTCAGATATGCTTCAATCAGATTTTTTAATAGATGTCCCAGTCCTCAAAACACACGCTCAATGTGTTGTCAGTTTAGGATTAAAAAATTTGAAAGGTTTGATCTCTATTCCGTCGCGTAAAAAGTTCCATGGTGACGATCCTAAATATACTCTTCATTATAATGTGTCTAAACTAGCGAACAAAGCACCACCTAGTCTTACAATAATTGATGGGATTTATACGCTTGAGAGGGGGCCAACCTTTGACGGTAAAGCCCGCAGAAGTAACATTTTAGTCGCATCAACTAACATTCTTTCAGCAGATTTAGTTGGTTCGAGTTTATTAGGCATTGATCCTATAGCCGTCCCTCATTTGGTTCAAGCGGCTAAAGATAGAAATCGCCCAATAGATTTATCTGACATTGAAGTAAAAGGAGAAAACATAGAAGATCTTGCCGTTCCTCACGGATGGGAATTTATATATAAAAATAACAATACCTTACCTCTCTCTTATGCTAAAGCTGGTATTGGGGGAATAAGTTATCGTAAATACGACGAAACAATGTGTACTTATTGTAGCTTTTTTAATGGAGTTCTTTTGATGGCAATTAAAGAAGCGTGGAAAGGTAAGGATTTTGATAATGTAGAAATACTTACCGGAAAAATAATGGAACCATCTCCAGGAATGAACAAAACAATTTTGCTTGGACAATGCCAATATAATAAAAATAAAGACCATCCAGATATCAACGAACTTATAGCGATTAAAGGATGCCCTCCTGAAGTTGACGGCATACAAGAAGCGCTGAGAAAAGCAGGGATTCGAGCTCCATCTTATATCTTTAAAAATATAAAAATGGCACCTTTCTCAAATAAAAATAAACAAAAAAATAAATATCATGATAAACATCATCATTCATATCCAGATAACCCAAATTCAAATAAAAATAATCCAATATATTCAGAAGAACAAGCCGAATGGATTCAAAATATTTATTTTATAGGTATATTATTTTGGATTATCTTGATTATTGGTTTAAAAATATTTCCAACAAACAATATAGTGGAATTTTTAATTTTATTAGTCCCTATAGTTTTACTTCTAATCTCTTTTAAATCTATACCTCATATTAGTGATGTAGTTGAAAATTTTATGTTTCAAGCTAATATTTTAACATTAGGTTTATTGGTAGCTTTTCCAATATTAACTTGGATTTATAAAAGATCTAAAATTAATCGAGGTTTATTCTTATCCATAATCGGGACAGCCATTATATTTAGTGTACTTTCATTGTTTGATGTCGGAGTCCCGCATAAATTTTTGCCTTTGGTTAAACATGTAAAATCTATACTTCAAACATTTGCTTTGGCTTTATTTATTTTTGCTATTTATCGTTTTGTTATGGAAAGAAAACATAGAGATGTAGAAAAAGGAAAAGTTCAAGATATTTATTAAATGTGTTTTGGGTTTGTAAATATTTATAACCGTTTTAAAATAATATTATTTTGATCGACCAATTCTTGGATTTTAATTTTAGATTGAATCCAGTTATCCATATAAATCTTCCGAGGATGAGTTTTAATTTGATC
>Ga0209986_10001039_pt1 | contig 27039 bp, 21 predicted proteins | sample BlataG_FD_183168 | JGI IMG/M metagenome (GOLD analysis project Ga0209986, IMG submission 183168) | Deep subsurface microbial communities from Black Sea to uncover new lineages of life (NeLLi) - Black_00105 metaG (SPAdes) (version 2) | ecosystem: Environmental > Aquatic > Marine > Oceanic >... | reverse complement strand
AAAGCCCATCGTCATCTGCGTCAGGTCATTCGTCCCGAAGCTGAAGAACTCCGCCTCGGTCGCAATCTCATCAGCCGTCAAAGCCGCCCTCGGGACCTCAATCATCGTCCCAATCATATATTTAATCCTGGCCTTCCTTTCTTTGAAGACTTTTTTGATTTCATCGACAATATCATCCTTGACCAGCTTCAATTCTGAAACGGCCCCGGCTAATGGAATCATAATTTCAGGCAGAACAACCTTGCCTGCCTTCTTGACATTCAACGCCGCCTCGATAATCGCCCTTGCCTGCATTCGGCCAATCGCAGGATACGTTACCGCCAGACGGCACCCACGATGTCCTAACATCGGATTAAACTCATGCAGCTGCTCAACCTTTGCCTTGACAACAGCCGATTTCACCCCAAGCCGCCTCGCCATCTCCGCCTGGCTCGCCTTATCCTGCGGCAGAAACTCGTGCAGAGGCGGGTCAAGCAAACGAATCGTTACTGGCAGACCGGCCATCGCCTTAAATATGCCCTCAAAGTCGCCTCGCTGTAATGGCAGCAGCTTCTTCAACGCACCTTCGAACTGCTTCTTGGCGGTGGCGTATTTCTTTTCAATTGCCTTTTTGTCTTTCGGAGTGTGGGCCGCATCTATATTCGCAAGCATTAGAGCATAATCATCCGCCGCTAAAATCATCTGCCGCACAGGCCATATCCGCTCACCCTCGAAGAACATATGCTCAGTCCTGCAAAGCCCGATACCTTCAGCGCCGAATTCCCGCGCCCGCTTTGCATCTTCCGGCGTATCGGCATTTGTGCGAACTCCAAGTCTGCGAACGTGGTCGCAAATCTTCATAAACCTGTCGAAGTCACCGCTCATAGTCGGCTCTACCGTAGCCAACTGCCCCGTCATAACCTCACCGGTCGAGCCGTCCATACTAATCCAGTCCCCTTCCTTGACGGTTAATTTACCCACGCTGAGCTTCCTGGCTTTGTAATTGATATTTAATGCGCCCACGCCTGCCACACACGGTGTACCCATTCCGCGGGCAACGACCGCCGCATGGCTCGTCATACCGCCGCGGGCCGTTAAAATGCCCACCGCTGCGTCCATTCCACCAATATCTTCAGGACTGGTTTCGATTCGTACAAGGATGACTTTTTTACCTTTTTTCTTGGCCGCCTCCGCGGTATCGGCAGTGAACACAACCTGCCCAACCGCCGCCCCCGGTGAAGCCGGAAGACCCCTGGCGATAACGTTTCGCTTGGCTTTCGGGTCAAAGTGCGGATGCAGCAGACGGTCCAACTGCTCCGGCGTAACCCGCTTGACCGCCTCCTTCTTCGGGATAAGTTTTTCCTGAACCATATCCACTGCATTCTTAACCGCAGCTTCAGCCGTCCGCTTGCCCGTTCGCGTCTGCAGGATATAAAGTATTTTCTCCTGAATCGTAAATTCCATATCCTGCATATCCTTGTAGTGCTTCTCCAGCCTGGTCATAAAACCGGTAAGCTGCTTATAGGCCTTCGGCAGGCGCCTGCCTAATTTCTTCAACGGCAGAGGCGTCCTGATACCGGCCACAACGTCTTCGCCCTGGGCGTTCATCAAATACTCGCCATAGAATTCTTTTTCACCGGTACTCGGATTGCGCGTAAAGCAAACGCCCGTACCGCAGTTCTCGCCCATATTGCCGAAAACCATCGCCTGAACATTCACCGCCGTCCCTAACAATCCGGTAATGTTATTCAACCTCCGATACGTAACGGCCCTGGGGGTATTCCACGAACCAAGCACCGCATTGATGGCGTGTGTTAACTGGTCCCGCCCATCCTGCGGAAACAGCTCACCGACATGTTTTTTGTAAACGCTCTTGTACTTCTCGACAACCTCTTTCAATTGCTCGGCGCTCAGCTCGTTATCCAGTTTCACTTTGGCCTTCTTCTTCGCCCCCGCAATCACCTCTTCAAAGTGCTCATGCTCACAGCCCATCACCACACCGCCGAACATATCGATAAACCGGCGATATATATCGTATGCAAACCGCGCATTTCCGGTTCTTTTAATAATGCCGCGGAGAACCTCGTCGTTCAGCCCCAAATTTAGAATGGTGTCCATCATACCGGGCATCGAAACGGCCGCACCGCTCCTGACACTGACCAGTAACGGCCTGCCGGCATCGCCTAATTTGGCGCCCATCGCTCTCTCTAATTTGACCAGGTTCTTATTGACTTCCTGCTCAAGCCCTTTTGGCCATTTGTGCCGCACCAATCGCGCATCTCTACGCCCCGACTGTAAGCGGTCCGGGGCGATTGGTGCGGCATAATATTCGCTGCATACCTTTGTGGCGATAGTAAAGCCAGGCGGAACAGGCACGCCGAGATTTGTCATCTCCGCAAGGTTCGCTCCCTTGCCGCCCAAAAGTTCCTTCATCTTTGCGTTGCCTTCCGCTTTGCCGCTGCCGAAGAAATACACTCGCTTCTCTGCCATTCTAAAAAACTCCTTTTAACTAAAAATTCGTATCTTGTGAATCGTGAATCGTATCTCGATAAAAATACGAGATACGAACAATAAGATGTGGAATATATTACGTTAAACCGGCTGTGTCAAGCCCGCGCCGTTAGAAATTCCAGAAACGGGAAATATAATGCAAAGGGGCACGCTTCTAACGTGGCCCCCACTGGCCGCCCCAGCCGGAGGGCTTGCCCATCCCCCAGAGATGATATGTTCTCGGCCAGCCTTTCGGAAGGGCGGGCCTCGTCAGGGTTTTGTTCTCCTATGGAGTCTTCACGGACTTGAGCAACTTCGCAATCCAAAACCATAACCAAAACCGCAAGTAGAACTAAAATCCACAATGTGCCGTGCTGTTTCATAATTATCCCTCGTCTGTTGTCACCGGCAGCGGCCAGTGCTTCGACTGCGTACGGGCCGTCTTCAGGTATCTTTCAATTTTAGCCACGACTTTCGGATGCCGGTCAGCGACGTTGTGTCTCTCCCCAATATCGCTCTTCAGGTTGTAAAGCTCTAATGGTCCGTTCGGGTTTTTGTCCACGTTGAGCCGAACGGCCTTGAAGTCGCCCATGCGCACGGCCTGCTTCTTACCCTGCTCGTGAAATTCCCAGTAAAGGAACTCGTGCTTCTTCTGCCTGGCGCCCCCCTTCTTGCTTTCGCAAGAAAGCAGGGGAGCCATCAGCGTTGCAACCATAGAGATGCCGTCAATGCCGTCCGGGGTCTTTACACCGGCCAGCTCGGTGCAGGTCGGCAGGAAATCCCAGAACGCAGAGATATGGTCGCTGACCGAACCTGCCTTGATTTTGCCAGGCCAGCGGGCCAGCATCGGCACACGAATACCACCTTCGTACAAGTCACGTTTAATGCCGCGCAACGGGCCATTGCTATCATTGAAGTCCGGATTGTTTCCACCCTCGCGGTGCGGGCCGTTGTCGCTCGAAAACATCACCAGCGTATTTTCGTCGATGCCGAGTTCCTTGAGCTTCGCAAACAATTTGCCGATGTCCCTGTCCATCCGCGTTATCATTGCGGCGTGGCCCTTCTGCGGCTCGGGCCAGTCCTTGTCCTTGTAAATACCGTAGTCGGGCACCTCCATCCCTTTGCGCCCGGCCTCGTTGTTGGCGTGCGGAATCGTGTAAGCAAGGTACAAGAAAAATGGCTTGTCCTCCTTGGGAGTCCGCCGTAAGGCGTCCCCAAGTGGACTTACGGACCTGTTTTTCTCAACGAAGGCCAGCGACTCCTTAGCGAACAGGTCGTGGGAGTAGGTTACCTGCTGGACTGACCGGCCCCAACCGCCCGGCTCCGGCCTGGCAAGCTTGTTGTCCTTGAGGGTAATCTTGTCCTGATTTCTCCAGAGAAACTCAGGATAATAGTTGTGGGCGTGCCGCTGGTTGAGATACCCGAACCAGTAGTCGAAGCCCTTTTTGTTCGGTATGCCCGTGCTGCCGGCCTCGCCCAGCCCCCACTTGCCGACGATGCCGGTGGTGTACCCCGCCCTCTTGAGCAGCTCGGCTATGGTAACGTCCGACGGCCGAAGCGGCACCCGCGCATTACCGCGGACCAGGCAATGCCCGCTGTGCAGCCCCGTCATCAGAACGCAGCGCGACGGCGCACAGACCGTGCTGCCGGCATAGTGGTCGGTAAAGCGCATCCCTTCTTCGGCCATCCGGTCCAGGTTCGGAGTCGCAATCTCCTGCTGCCCGTAGCAGCCCAGGTCGCCATAGCCCAGGTCGTCGGCCAGAATAAAGATAATGTTGGGCCGCCCCCGCTCTTGTCTTCGACAAGAAGATGCGGGGGCAAACAGTTCTGAAGCACTCGCGCATCCCGCCAGCGTCACCGATGCCGCGCCTAAGCCTGCACTTTTCAAAAAATCGCGTCGTGTCATCCCGTTAGAAATCTCTCTTTCTGTAGAATGTTCCACACTCGTAGAATTTCTAACGGGATTCATAATAACTCCTTTTAATACCAATCACAGTTAAAGATTGCCGATAGAATCAGACATAGTGCTGACTGGAAGGGCCTGGATTCCTGCTCCGTCTAAAGCCGGATATTCGATTTCGCAGGAATGACAGGCTCAGGCAATCGGCAATTACTAAATAGAATCGGTATTACAGTTTGATTTGGAGATAAGAATATGAATCGCAATTGTTTGATTTTAGCAGCTTTTGTTGTCGGTTGTCTTTTGCTCTTACAAGCCGGCTGTCAAGAGGAGGCGAAGGCGCCGGAAGAGTCTAAGACCGTGTTGAACCGGCAGAGTGCCGGACCCAACGAGCCGGTGATTGTTCCGGTAAAAAATGTAACTGTGCCTGAGGCCACTAAACCGCCCGCTGTGACGCATCGCGGCGGGGGGCCAAAAATTACGTTTGAAAAAGTGGTTTACGATTTCGGCGAAATCGGTCCGAGGACAAATAACTCCTGTGAGTTTAAATTTACAAACACCGGGGACGGCTTGTTGAAAATCGGGGGAGTCAAGGCCTGTTGCGGCTTCGCGGCGAGGTTAAAAGGGAACAAGAAAGAATATGCCCCAGGGGAAAGCGGGACTGTGATAGTAACGTTTAGTGCAAGCGGGTTTCGCGGTAGGTTGACGAGATATATGTATGTAAACAGCAACGATAAGGCAAAGCCCAGCGTTAGATTGACGGTAAAGGCCAAGATTGTGCCGAAAGTCAGTTATCAGCCGAAGAAACTGAACCTTTCGCTTAAGGATGAAAATGCCGGCTGTCCGAAGATTACGCTTACCAGTCTTGACAATCAGCCGTTTGCGATAACGCAGTTCAAATCGACTGCCAATTCCATAACCGTAGATTTTGACGCTTCGGTGAAAAAGACGAAGTTTGTTCTTGAAGCGAAGGTCGATATGGAAAAACTGCGAAGAAGTTTGAACGGGAGTATCAGCATCAGCCTGACTCATCCGGAATGCCGTATGGTCACTATCCCCTTTAATACGCGGCCGAGATTTAAAATTACTCCATTGTCGATTATCGTTCTGCGTGCTGAGCCGCGAAAGCCGACGAAAAGGAAGGTCTGGATACTCAACAACTATGGTGAGGATTTCGAGATTGAGTCGGCGTCATCACAAAAAGGTATTATAAAGGTTTTGAGTCAGGAGAAGGTTCGCAGTGGTTATCAGTTCGAGGTGGAGATAACGCCGCCGGCTGCCGAAGGGGAAAAAAGGCTTTTCACGGATGTGTTTTTTGTGAATATAAAAGGCGGCGAGAGACTGCAAATTAGCTGTAGCGGGTTCTATGATTCGAGAAAGGTGCCCAAATAGCAATAAAGGGCATTCTGGCGAATGTTGCAAAATGTGGCGCTCTAATTGGTGCGTGGTAAAAGCTGACCAGGGGTATGATGCGATTAGTAACTTGCATTTGTGTGTTGTTGTTGGTGGCGTCGTGCATACCGGATGAGTCAACGAAACCGCCGGCAAAATTGGCCCACAGAGCCGATGTGCTTACGGTTTTTCTGACGGGCAACGAGCTTGGAGCGTTGAAGCCGTGCGGTTGTTCCGGCGGACAGCTTGGGGGGCTTAGCAGGCGCGCAGCGGTCTTCAACCGTGTCTCTAAACACAAAAGATTGATTATCGATACGGGTTCGCTTGTGAAAAGCCAAAGCGAGCAGGACCTCATCAAGTTCAATATAATAATCGAGGCTTTTAGACAGCTCGATTACGATTTAGTCAATCTGACCGAAAAAGACATCGAAATAGCTCAGAATCTCGGATTGCTATCCAATCCTATTGTCGGGTTTATCAGTCCCTATGGTACCGGCGAGAAGATAGCGGGAGGATTTCGAAACCAATATTTACTAAAGGGAAAATATATCACTATATCAGTTTTAACTTTTGACGTGGAAACATCACCAATAAAGCAGATTAGAGAAGTTTTTCCCCGAGAGCCGGGCCAACAAGGCGTTAATATCCTTATTATAAACCGATGTGATGATGCCATTATCTCTTCCATAGCGGAAATTGGAACCGTAGATTGCATTGTTTGTCCTGCTGAATCCGATGAGGCGGTGGTAATTAGTGACCCAAATGAAAGGCCCCTGGTTGTATCAGCAGGGCGGTACGGTAAATATGTGGGCGAGTTACAGATAAGAGCCGATGAGGTGGGGGACAAACTAAATCTTAGTTTTTTGCCTGTGGATGTGAACGAAAGTTTATCACAGGAAGCTTCTCTGCTTGGGTTGTACGAAGACTATCAACAGCTTGTTAAGGAGGCCAATCTTCTGGAGAAATATCCGCGTTTTGTTTTGCCGAATGGTTTGGAATATACCGGCTCGGAGTCCTGTAATCCCTGTCACGAGTACGAATATGAAAAGTGGAGCGCCATGCCCCACGCCCATGCTTATGCGACTCTTGAGAGAGCCGGCAGCCAGTTCGACCCGGAGTGTGTCGTCTGTCATGTTGTTGGTATGAAATATGTAAGCGGCTTTGTTTCGGGCCGGAAAACCGGCTATTTGAAAAATGTCGGCTGCGAAATCTGCCACGGCCCCGGCTCGGAACATATCAGAACTTTAGGCAAGTTGAAAACCACCCCCGCAGCTTCGTTTTTGCGAAGCCCCCTGTCTCGCTTTTCAAAACAAAGCGAGGGGGCAAGCAAAACGGCGGGGGCGAGGTTGGATTGCGCTGATTGCCATACCCCTGAGACAAGCGGCGACTATGGCGGAAACGAAGAGCTTTATTTTGAAAAAATAATTCATTGGAGGGAACCAAATGCCGGCGGCGATGTCAAATAAAATAGTGGATAGTGAAGCGTAAACCGAAATACGGGACACGAAATATGATAAAGACATTGCGAATAACAAGTGTCGTAGCAGCGGTTTTGGCTGTTGTTTTTTTTGCTTTTTCTGCGGTTTTTGGTGTTCGCGGCGATGAACCCGTCTCAAGCCGGGAGCGATTTTTGAATTCCAGCGTAATAGAGAAGTTCAACAAGCTCAGGGGCCAAAGAAGTGCAAAGGGCCGAAGCCAGGTATCGCCGCTTGTGAAGCAGGCGGAGGCCTTTGCAAAGTATCTGGATCCGGAGAAGCCGCCGAAGCCGAAAATAAAGACTGTTGTAAAGGATGATGAGCCGCGTGATATACGCGGACCTGAGGGACCTGTTTCGACCAAATTTACGCTTATCGGCACGACTTATTATGCGTCACATCCGGAGCTGTCGCTGGCATTGATTGACGAGCCGGGCAAGGGCATGCACTGGGTCAGACAATCCGGCAAGGTGGGCCATTTAATCATTGAGCAGGTAAAAGACGGTCTTGTAGTTGTTCGAGACGGCCAAAGAACTACCGAGCTTGCGCCTGCGAGGCCGGAAAAAAGAAGTCTTCTTAAGGGTAAAGGAGCGTCATCGGGCCCGGCAAAGGGATGGGACCCCAGAGCCACCTTACCGGCGTCAATTGGCCCCAAAGCCACTTCTATCCGGCAAACTGCCGGACCAGCTAAAGCTACTGCCAGCACTATAAGCAGCAGGCATCCCAGCAGCAGGCCTCCGCAGATGAGCGCTGAAGAAAGCACGGCGTTGGAAAAACTCATGAGCGAGCTGAAGGCCGTGCGGGCCGGTGTGCGATCTGACAAAACGAGTTCGGGACACAGCGATGAAGAAGCTGCGGCGTTGATGGGAAAACTTCTTTCCGGCTTTCGAGCTACGCGTATAAGCGATGAAGAGGCCAGGAGACTGGACCGTTTAGGCAAAGACTTGAATGACACTACGGAGGCCCCGGGTCGGCCCCGGAGCCGGAAGATTGAGAGGTCAGAAAAATCGGGGGAGCCGAACAGTCCGGCTAAGAAATAACGCCTACCCATTTACTATTTTCCGGAAAGACGCCGGGCAACGGCTCGACTGAGTGAGCTTGCCGAAGTCAGCCATCCGGTAAAAACACCGGAGGAGTTGTCCGAAACGACATCGGGAAACAGACATCGGATAAAAACATCTGAGTTTTCCATTGACTTCGCCACACGGACTGCGGATTCCGTCCCGTCCAAGGAAGGCCGGATCTTCGACAAACAGATGCCGGATTCCGTCCAAGGGCCGGATTCCGTCTAAAGCCGGATCTTCGACTTCGACTTCGACTTCGATATTTGCTTTTGAGTCTGGGTCCTGCATCCAAGCAATAGTCGATATTCAATGTCAATCGTCAATTTCTTTGGGCTTTTGCCGGTTTTTTGGCCTGAAAACAGGAACTTTTGGGTGTTTTCTGTGTCTGATTAGTATAGGTGTTATCCGATGCCGTGGAGGTGACGGGTCCGATAAATGCAAAACCACGTTGTTGAATTAAAGTTTCTCAGGAGAAGTAAGCTTATGGCAACGAAACTAATCTACAGCAAGTCTTTGGGTCCCTGCAAGGCGGCCCGTCGCCAATTGAGCCCGGCCGGCCCCAATTGGAGCCGGGTCGGTTTTATTTTGGCGGTAACTGTTTTTCTATGCAGCAGTTATATTTTGGCTGCTGACCCGTTACCGATTGAGCCCGGGGGCGGGCTCAATGTGCGCCGGGCTAATCCTGGGCTGCCGCGATACAGGGTTTTTTCGTTGCGGCACATACCAGCCGAGCGGGGCAAGAAGTATCTGGCTGAGGCCAAGATAGGCACGGTTTCACAGCTTCCCGGTCCCAATGCGCTTTTAGTAACGGCTCAGCGTGGTGAGCTAATCAAGGCAAGCGCTATTTTGAAGCTTGTTGATGCCAAGGAACCGTTTGTTATAAAGGCGCTTTTTCCCGCCTCATCGGTCAAGAATCTGCCCTCTAACGAGCAGATTGCGGCAGAAGTTGGGAATATATCGATAGGGACCTTTTCTGAGCCGCCGGCTCTTGCTGCAAATAGCAAGGCAATTATTGATATCCACAATGATGCTGTAATAGCTGTGGCCCCAGCCGGCCAGCTTGAAAAGATTATTACCGCTATTGAGCAGCTTCAAAAGGGAAAATCCAAGGTTTTGCAGCCGGCCAAGAAGCCGGTTGAACCGAATCAGATAAGCGAGCTAAAAGCCGAGCCCGCCTTACTGGATTCGCTTCGCTCGATGGCCGGCTCCGAGGCGGCGCTTAACAGAATAGCGGCCCCTGCTTCCGCAGGGGTTGTCGGCCAGGGCGAGGCAGGAGACTCCGAATCAGATGAGCTTTTCGACAAGCTGCTTGGTTCGCTTGCCGAGGCGGAGAAAAGAAAAGCCGAATCCCGACAAGTCGAGACCGAGCCAAATGAACCAGGCGCCGTTGTAATCGTACCGGGGCCGAATGAACCGGGTAAGCCTTCTGTTGGTCCTGCGCAACCGAGGGAAGCGGACCCTCTTGCCGTTATTCTCGAAAGACTTAATGCTCTGGAGTCTGCTGTCAAAGGGTCCGGCAAAACGCCGGTTCAACGGGAACCTGAGCGAACAGAAGAGGATGTTGTGGCCAAGATTGAGAAGCCGGGTGAAGTGGTTGGGCCGGGGCCCATTTCCAATGGCGATGAAACGCTTGAGCTGGATTTGCCCGAGAAAATCAACATCATTCAGCTGCTTGATTTGGTGTCCAAGTTTTTAGGTTACGACTATATGTATGACCCGGTCGATGTAGCAGGCCTGAAAGGCGAGGTTACAATCACCATGCGCAAGATCAAGGTGAAGCATTTGTATCCTCTTCTTGAATCTGTGCTGAAGTTCAAGGACTTTGTAATGACTCGCAAGGACAATCTTCTCGTTGTTGTTCCTGTCGCTAAAGCAATAGACATTGACCCACCTCTGCGGTCAGAGCAGGCGAAGGACGTAATTGGGGACGTAATCATAACCCGTGTCTTCGAGCTAAAAGATATAGATACCGCCAGTGCACAAACCCTTTTGACCGGTATGAAACTCGGTGTAAGCGTCACCCCGATTCCCGAAGCAAAACAACTTATCGTAACCGAATACACTTCCCGTATGGCACGTATAAAAGAACTTCTGGAGATGATTGACAAGCCGGGTGAGCCGAAAAAGTTCAGGTCCAGGCAGTTAGAATACACGATGGCAAGCGCCCTTGCTCCGAAAATCAAGGAGCTTGCCGAGCAATTGGGGACTGTATCAGTTACTATTGGCGCACCGTCGGCAGTGGAACCGCGGCCATCGGTGCCCCGTCCGGGGGAGTCGTCAGCCGCCAAAAGGGCCCGGGAGGCGCGGGCCGCTGCCGCCAGGGCCGCTGCCGCCAGAGCCAGAACCACAACAGCCGCCACGCCTGCAGCCGCCCAACCTACTGTATATCTCGATGCCGACGAAAGAACAAACCGCATCCTGATGATAGGGCTTGCAGAGCAACTGGACGTTGTTGATGAGCTGATAGATACTCTTGATGTTGAAAAGCAGGACCTGCGGACTCTGCGATTGTACGAAATCCAGCATGTTGATGCCGAGGAGGTAATGAGGAAGCTGGAAGAGCTTGACATAATTAGCGGTGGTCAGGCGGCCGCGAGGGGGCCTGCCAGAACAACCTCCGGAACCACACCCACTACCAGAGTCAGCGGGCCTACTACGCCCGTAACGACCAGAACCGGAATAACAACAACAACAGGAGAAACTCTTGTAGAAGAGCCGCAAGTGGTGATAATCGAATCGACGAATTCGCTTCTGGTTAATGCAACGGCCGAGCAGCACGACCAGATAGTTACGATTATCGGCTATGTGGACAGCGAGGTAGAACAAGGCGTCATCCCCTATGTCATATACCCGCTCGAAAATCAGGACCCTGAGGAGCTCGGCATAACCCTGAACAAGCTTGTTACGGAAACCACCACCAAGCAGGACAAGGACGCGAAAATCGTAACAACAACCAAGAAATTAGAAGAGGACATCTACATTATCCCCGACCCGAAGACTTATTCTCTCATCGTTTACGCCAGTAAAAAGAACCAGCAGTGGATTAGTTCGCTCATCGAGCAACTCGACGAATATCGCCCACAGGTTCTGATTGATGTAACGCTGGTCGAAATCACCAAAAATGAGGAGTTCACCCTGGCCCTGGACCTGGTCTCAAAGTTTCCGAAACTTGCAGCGGGCGCAAGCATGGACTATCTCACCGCCATGATTGACCCTTTCCCCCTCAAACGAATCGCGGAAGCAATGTCCACAAGCGGCGCAGGAGGCGGCTTCTATGCGGACGAGCATATCCAGGTTCTGTTAGATGCGATGCATCAAAAAGGATATGGCCGAATACTGGCAAGGCCAAAGCTGCTTGTTAATGACAATCAAGAAGGGAGCATTAAAACGGAAGAGCAAACAAGTGTTGCTCAAGAGAAAACCCAGACTCTTCCGGCGGCAGTCGGTGGGGGTGGCACCGTAGTTACGACGGTGGCCTTTGAAAGTTACACCGCCGGCATTACGCTTAACATTAAGCCGCATATAAGCAAAGGAGATCAGCTTCAACTCGATATCAAATTAACACGGGCTGACTTTCGGCTTAGACTCCCCACCTCCCTAAAGGGTGCGGAATATCCGACACCGCCCGACCTTTTGACCAGCGATGTAGAAACTAAGGTAACAGTCCCTGACGGTACTACTATAATACTTGGAGGGTTGGAGAGGCTCAAGCAGACCAAGGGCGGGACCAAAGTTCCCATCCTTGGTGATCTTCCTGGGATCGGCGGACTTTTAGAAGTACAGCCAATACCGACGACCAGAGCAGGCTTTATGTCTTTGTTAAAGCGCATATCTTAAGGCCCGGCGAAGATGTTGCCGCAGTCTCCGATATAGAAGTAGTATCAGCAAAGAACCGGGCTACATTTGAAAAATACGAGAAAGAAATGCAGGAATATGAGGATTGGCCGGGCATAAAGCCGAAACCGATGGACCCGGTACAAATTCTCGAAGCTGATGAGGAAAAATAGTGGATAGTCATTGGTGAATAGTATAGAGAGTAGATTGCTTCGCTTCGCTCGCAATGACAAATCCTGGGTATAATCCGGGGCAAAATACTAAATATGAAGGATTTATTGATACAAACTGCCAAGCGGACGGGTTTGGCTGACGCTGAACAATTGGCCAAATTTCTCGAAGAAAACAACGAGCAGAATTTGCGGCTTGATGAGCTTTTGCTTGGGTGCCCTTACTTTCCCGAAGATGTGGTTTTGAAGCTCTTTGCCGAAGCGCTTGGGTGTGAATTTCTGTCGGAAATACCTCCAAAGGCCGTGCCTGTGGAATTCATAGAAGCTGTTCCTGCGACCTACGCTCAGCACCATTATCTTATCGGTATAAAGCCCGAAGCCGATGACGGTGAGCTTACGGTGGTTTTGTCCAGGCCGCTGGATGCAAATGCCCTGGATAATGTCTCGAAGATGACCGGCCTGCCCGTCAGGGCGGCAATATCTACGCGTGCTGCCATAACCTCAGTAATAGATGTTGCCTACGAGCAGAGGACGACGGTCATCGAGGAGGTAGCCGAAGAGCTTGATTCGCAAAATCTCGACCAACTCATTGATGAAGTGGCAGGCTCGGATGACCTGCTTGACGTTGTGAATCGTCCGCCGGTTATCAGATTGGTCAATGATATTCTTTTTCGCGCTTTGCAGTTGAGGGCCAGTGACATTCACGTTCACCCTTACGAGACAAAGATTCAGATTCGCTATCGTATCGACGGGATTTTATATGATACACTGAGTTTGAACAGGAACGTTCTGCCGTTGATTATCTCTCGTATCAAGGTTATGGCTGGTATGGACATTGCCGAGCGCCGGCTTCCACAAGACGGCAGATGCAGTGTTCGGCTCGGCCAGCGTGAAGTCGATTTGCGTATCAGCACGGTGCCGACCAGCTTCGGCGAACGCAGTGTCCTGCGACTTCTGGATAAAAGCACCGGTCTGTTCGGATTAGACGAGCTGGGACTTTGGAAGGAGGATTTGAAGAAATTCGATACTTTGCTGACCCGCTCTCACGGAGTTATTTTTGTAACGGGCCCAACGGGCAGCGGCAAAAGCACGACCCTTTACGCCTGCCTTAACAGGATTAATTCAGCCGAGAAAAATGTTATAACCATAGAAGACCCGATAGAATATCAGCTCGAAGGCATCAGTCAGATTCAGGTTGCCAGCAAAAAAGGGATGACTTTCGCCACGTCGCTTCGGCACGTGCTGCGTCAGGACCCGGATGTTATAATGGTCGGTGAAGTTCGAGACATCGAGACCGCCCGTATGGCGATACAATCTTCGCTGACGGGGCATTTGGTTTTCAGCACGCTGCATACGAACGACTCGGCCGGAGCGGTGAGCCGGCTTTTGGATTTGGGTGTCGAGCCGTATCTGGTAAGTTCGTCCTTGATTGCTATAATAGCTCAACGATTAGTGCGAAAGGTGTGCCCGGATTGCAGAAAGATTGCCGAACCTACGCTTCGTGAATTGAGAGAGCTTGGTCTGGGCGAGGCAGCGGCTGACAGCGGCGGGAAGTTCTTTGTCGGGGAAGGGTGTGAAAAATGTTTTCAGACCGGTTATCGCGGCCGAACCGGCATTTACGAAATGATGCTGATTAGTGAAGAAGTCCAGAACCTGATATATAAAAGGGAGACTGCCGGCACAATAAAGAAGGTTGCCCTTGATGCTGGGATGCAGACCCTGCGAATGGACGGGGCGCGAAAGGTTCTTTCCGGGATAACAACTATAGCTGAAGTTGCGAGAGTAACACAGGCGGACGTAATGTAACATTTACAATTTACAATGCGTTTCTGTGTCATTGCGAGGCCTTTTTCAAAGGCCGTGGCAATCTTAAACGCTCGAAAATTGAGATTGCTTCGTTCCGTCCAGGGGCCGGACTTTCAGCGCTTCGCTCCTCGCAATGACGAAAAATGGGATAGACCGCGTTAGAAATGGACAATAGCCAATGCCAAGATACTATTATACGGCGATAGCAACAGACGGCAAAAAAGTCAAAGGCGCAATTACCGCTGAAAGCCCTTATGCCGTACGAAAGCAGCTGAGGGTACGGAGTATTCACCCTGCATCAGTCACAGAGGCCGGCTCCGGCGCCGAGGGTAGAGCCGGGTTGTTTTCGATTTTCTCCAGAGGCGGCAAGACCCAGCTAATCGATTTTACCAAGCAGATGGCCACGCTGCTTAATTCGGGTATTAAACTGACCGAAGCGCTTTCGGTGCTTGCCTTACAAGCGTCGGATGTGCGATTCAAAAACGCCATTACCGACATTCGCGACCGGGTTGTCACCGGCGAGTCATTTACCGATGCTCTAACAGATTACAGCGATTATTTTGACGTCATATTTGTAAGCATGGTCCGTGTAGGTGAAGTTACCGGCAGTTTAGGAAAGAGTCTTTCGACCATTGCCAACTTTATGGAAAAGCGCCAGCGGGTCGAGTCGAAGGTAATTACGGCGATGATATATCCGACGGTCCTAATTTTATTTTGCATCGTAGCGATTATTGTTTTGACAACGTTTGTCATCCCGAAGATAGGTGAGCAGATTAGAAGCACAGGTCAGGAATTGCCCTGGATTACACAGCAGTTGATGAGCGTAGGTAATGTGCTGACCAGCTGGCGGCTGTTTATTGTTATTACGGTAGTTTCCGGCATTGTATGGGGTCTTAAGCGTTTTCTTAAAACGCAGCGCGGCGCATATTTGCGTGACAGGTTTTTGCTGTCGCTGCCGTTATTTGGCCCTCTTATAAAACAGCGTGTTGTTGCGCGTTTTGCGTCCACTCTTTCGACGCTTCTTAGTTCAGGGCTTGCAATGGCTGAGTCTCTTCGTGTTGTGGCCGAAGTTACCGGCAACAGCATTATGAAAAAAGCCGTCCAGCAGTCTCGTGAGAGGATTCTTGCCGGCGCTGATATTGCGACGCCGCTGCGAGACAGCGGTGTCATCGACCCTGCTATTGCCCATATGGTTACCGTTGGAGAGAAAAGCGGCGAATTAGAGACAATGCTTAAAAATATCAGTGAAAACCTCGAGGCCTCAACTGACGTAGTTATTGAAAGATTAAGTGCTGCGGTCGAGCCGCTTATTATAATTTTTATGGCTGCAATAGTCGGTGTAATTGCTTATGCAACGATATTGCCGATTTTGGAAGTTTCAGCGATAAAATTTTGACCCCGTTAGAAGTCCCCACCGTTAATGGGGCGTCCCGCACTTACCGGACTTACTTCTAACGGGGTTGAGCGATTGTTTTAGGAGTTTGAAAACGGATGGAAAAAAGAAAAGAAGGTGTCAGGAAGGGTTTTACGATGGTTGAGCTTATGGCCGTGCTGATTATTCTCGGCCTGCTTGCCACATTGGTAAGTACAAAGGTATTTAAGCAGATAGAGAAGGCCAAATTCGCAACCACGAAGGCCAATTTGAAGACTCTTCATACGGCGGTTATGCATTTTTATATGGACACCCAGCGATTCCCAACCGAAGAGGAAGGCCTTGAGATACTTGTCGAGTCTATCGACATTCCAGGTTCCGACCCGGACGGCTATCTGGAACAAACGGAAATACCCAAAGACGGCTGGAAAAACGAGTTTATTTACGAACCTTTTCCTGAGGGCGGTGGGTCATTTGCAATTAGGAGCTGTGGTCCCGATGGCGAAGAAGGTACCGAGGACGACTTACTCAGCACAGATGCTGACTGATGCGTATATGCGTAAATGCGTGAATGCGAAAATGCGTGAATGCGCTGATGCGCCCACTCATTCACACATCTACTCATCCACTCGTTCACGCATTCGCGGTTTTACGCTGACCGAGACGATAGTGACGGTTGTGCTAATTTCGCTGTTTGCGCTTCTGGCGCAGATGAGTCTTTTGGGCGTACTGCGAAGGAGTACGTTTAAGGCACAGGCCCAGGAGCTTGTCTCGACGATGCAAATGGCTGCGAGCGCCGCGGCCGAGAGCGATAGAAGATACGAAGTTATTATCGATTTGACAGAACAAAGCTATTTGCTTCGCCAGATTACTTCGCCTGATTTGTCAGAGGTCCTGGAAGAAGAGATTATTGTCGAAAATGGTTTTGGCGATAATTGTTGGATTTCTTATGTTGAGTTCGACGATGGAGACTACACCAATGAAGGCCGAGCGAAATTTCGGGCGGGACACGTGGGCTGGCAATACGGCGGGAAAATCGTCCTGCACGACAGAGGTGAGCAGCCGTATTCGATTGTAATCAATCGGCTAAACAGAATTGTTACGTTAAAAGAGGGTGATGTTGAGATTTTAGAGCCGAGAGCTAAAGAAGATGTGCCGTTCTAAAAAAAATCTGTTATCTGCTTTACCAAGGTATAAGGGCTTTAGCTTGCCGGAAGTTGTGGCTGCTTTGATTATATTAGGGCTTGTCAGCTCGAGCGTATTGGTTGTTATAAACCGCTGTATGGTCTCGGCGGCAGATTCGGCGCTGCGTATGCGGGCCTTTGAGGTTGCACGCGAGAATATGGAAGCCCTTCTGTCCAGTGAGTCAGTTAAAGAGACGGTCGAGCATGGCAGCAGTGATAAGTATCCGGAGGTTGAATGGTGGCAAACCGTTGTTGAGACGTTTTATGAGCCGTTAACCTCGCGGATGTGGATTCAGGCGGTTTGCTCGGCCGAGTATACCGACACAGATAATGAAGTGCAAACGGTTGAACTGACGAGCTGGCTGACCAATGTGTCAAAGGAAGATGTGCGTAAAATTCTTGAGGAGCAGCAAAAAGAGGATGAGCTGTTGGCTGAGCAGATTATCGAAACTGAGGAAGAAGCTGCCGATTACGCCGGTGTCGACCGGCAAACTATCCAGCAGTGGGTTGAGAATGGTATGCTAAAGACCAAAGATGGCTATTACATTAAGAATCAGCTTGACCTTTATTGGGACAATGACGGCAATCCGAGTATCGAAGACAGGCAGTGGCAGGCACAAGCTGATGCGCACTTAATAGACCCAACAAAGAGACAAGATAAGCCGGGCAAACAAGATAAACAGGGTCTGACAGAGGATGATGGTGTAAAAAGGATAGGCGGACGCACCCTTGAAGAGCTTGTTGAATTGGGTTTCCCGCGAGAGCTGCTGGAGGGATTATTTAATGAATAGCGGATACGCTAAACGCTAAAATTTGACGGTGTGCGAGGGTTTCCATTTTGCGATGCATTGCACCTGTGGCAGAGCCAAAATGTGGTCTGCTGAATAATTATGAAGAAAGCTTTTAATACATTCAGAGAGCGGCGGGGTTTTTCGCTGGCCGAGGTAATTGCAGCCCTGACGATAGGAACGATGGTTTTGGTTGCGGTGCTGGGTATTTACAGCCGGGCCGGGCGCTCTGCCGATGCAATTACGCACAAGCTTGATAGCTCGCGACTGCCCTCTGAGGTTCTGCAGCGTATCGCTGAAGACCTCGACGGAATAATTGCGTCCGGCTCTGATACGAGAGTTACTATTGAGAATAAACTTAACAATCTTTATCCGACCGCCAGACTGACGATTCTAAAAAATTATTACGACAAGGCAAGTAAGCCGCAGACACTTGAAGAAATCATCTGGCAGACCAGCTATGACTACGACACCGACAGTCTTGTTTTATACCGAAGCCACAGCGGGGTCGTCTTAGAAGACAAACTGCTTGATGAAAAGAGAGAAGATTGGGAAAAAGGGTATCCTTTTGTGCCGATTTGCGACGGCGTTACTTTTTTCAAGATACAGGTCCCCGGGGGCGAAGATCTTTTAGATAATTGGAGCGGCTCACCGCCTCCCGGTATTGTGGTAACGATTTCTTTTGCCGAGCCCTTTAAGACGGTAGCGGGTGATTTGGATGTGCCGGATGAGGAGAAAATCACGCGAACCATAGCTGTCGATAGAACCAGAAAAATCAAATTCATATTCGTAAAAAAAGAGGATGAGGAAGACAAGGGTGAGGATGAGGAAATCAAGAGTGAGGGTGAGGAAGGCAAGAGTGAGGGTGAGGAAGGCAAGAGTGAGGGTGAGGAAGGCAAGAGTGAGGATGTGGAAGGCAAGAGTGAGGATTTGGAAGACAAGAGTGAGGATAGAGGAAGACAAGAGTAGTGAGAAACGAAGATCTAAATAACTGTGGTACCGGAAACCGCGCTGGCATTGTGCTTTTAGTGACGTTAGTGCTATTGGTTGTGCTTTCGATATTGGGTTACACCTTGAGCAGTCATCTGTCCGCCCGGCGTCACCGGGACCGGTATATCATAGATTATCAAGCTGCCCGCTATGGTTGCGACTCAGCAGTAAAATACGCCATTGCGACGTTGGAAGACATCAACGAGCCGGTGCTGATTTCCCGTCCGAATGAGCCGGATTTTTCCGATTTATTTATCCTTAGCGAGCAGGAATACGAGGAACTTTTGGCCGAGTGGGCAGCCCAAAAGGCTTTCAGCCCGCCCGAAAGTGTTAGTGATGCCAACGATATTAGCGATGGTAACGATTTTAACGGCGCCAACGAATTTGGCGGCATTATCGACTTTAATGACGTCAATAAAGTTGGCCTAATTGCCGACTTTAATGACCCTAATTCTTTGACGGTACGTGGTCCCTATGGTCCGGTCTGGCCGTTTGTAACCGAGCCGGTTGAGTTCGAGATTGGTGCTGCCACGATTAAAATTGAAATTGAAGACGAAAATGCAAAATACCCCGTCGGTTGGGCGATGCTGGACGATAAGACGGTGCAGCGTGAAGCTGAGGCGGGGTTCGAGACTTTCTGCGAATGGATGGATGTCAATGAAGTACAGATTGGTGAGCTGAAAGAGGAGCTAAAGGTAATAAGTGAAATAAAGCCGTTCAAACTTGACCTCAAGCCGATAACGAGAATTGAAAGACAGACAATAAGCACGAGCGCGAGCACGGGCACGAGAACCACCACACGTACAAGAAGAACCAGAACTCCCCAAGTACGGACGACCAGAACAACTATCTCCGTCTCTGCACAGCTTGCCGATTTTGCAAAACTTCTTCACAGCTCGCTGATTGACACCGAAGTCCTTGCCAGACCAACTGTAATCAGTGAGCGCAGAAAAGAATCGGCTCTGAAGTATATGGGGATGTGGGGCTCGAGAAAGGTTAATATAAATACGGCCCCTCGACACGTATTAGAAGCGGCTTTTACTTTCGGCGGTGACGCTGATGAAATCGCTGAAGAAATCATACAGCGAAGACGCATAGAGCCTTTCAGGAATATAGAAGATTTGAAGAGTGCGCTATTCAGGTATTCTGTTTCGATTAAGGAGTGCGAAAAATATATCACAACGGTCAGTAGATTTTTCACGATTAAAGTAACTGCGGTAAGTGGACTGGCAAAGGCATCAGCTATTATAGCGATAACGAAAGATGGCAAAAAAACACAAAAAATTGCCGTAATCTCCGGTTGAGAAGCTGGTTTTTAGGAGTTTGCTCGAAATGGAACCTCAGAAGTATCTGGGAATTTATTTAAGTAAAGACACTGCGACTGTGGTCTGCCTCGGCTCACAAGGCCGGGACGGAAACGTTCTGGGCTGCTTTAGCGTCTCTGTTGAAGAGCGGGAGGAGCAAAAGCAGTCCAGCACCAAGAACGGAGCGCAGCGAAGTGCTTTTTTTGGTGCTGGACTGGCAAATCTTATTGCCCGGGGTTGTGCCGAGAGAGAGTTGAAATTTTCCGAAGTTGCAGTGGCCCTGGATTGTGCAATGTTTATGCAGCATAATGTCCACAGCGAGTTTAGTGAGCCGAAACAGATCGCTGCGACCATCAGGTTTGATACGGAGGAAGCTCTTGCCGCGGACGTTACCGACGTTGCGATAGCTTTCGAAATAACTTCAAGTGACCAGGCCGGCTCGTCGCTAACCGTCTTTACTGCACAGCGAAAAATATTGTCAGATGTTCTTCTTTCTTTGCAACAGTATAATATTGACCCCGTGACCATAGAGCCGGATGTTAATTGTCTGTCAAGATTTATCCGGCAAAACATATCGTTGCCTGAGGATTTGCATCCTTTCTTCTGTGCGCTTTCCCGCCGGAACGGTTATTTTGTTGTCCCTGCCGACGAGAAGCAGGGAGCGCAAAAAACATCGGCTGTGCGAACATTCCTGGTCGGCCCGACACAGACCAGGACCGAACTGCTCGCAAGGGAAGTGTCTGTAACCACCGCTTTGGTTGGAAGCGGCGAGGCGATAAACTGCCTTAAAGTTTTCGACTCCGCCGACTCTGTAAACTATCAGCAGCTTGGTGAAAAGCTGGGTATCGAAGCCAGTGGTATCGATTGGCTCCAGTCAGCCGGGACCGAGCCGGCGGCTCTGGCCGATTGTGCCGACCCCGTTGATTTTGCAATTGCCTATGGGGCGGCTTTGGCTCATCTGGAAAAGGCGCAAAGCATAAATTTCCGCAGCGATTTCATGCCTTATCAGGGCAAGAAGCTTCGGCTGCAAAAAGCACTGAAGCTCGCAGCAATATCTGTTACCGTTCTTGCGTTTGCCGTCGGCGTATATTTTCAATTTCTATCGGAGGCCAGCTTATTGAAAACAAACAAAGACCGCAACGAGCTACGCCAAAAATTCGCGAAGGATTACTCGGACGTTATGTTGGGTAAGAAGCTGCCAGCTAAATTTAGCACCGCAAAAAACAAACTTGCAAGCGAATTAAGACGCATCAAAAAAGAAAGCGGGCCGGGAGATAAAGAATCCGTATCGGCAAGACTGACCCTGGTGCTCGAGGCGTTTAACAAATACGCAGCACAGGCAAGGCCGATGGATTTAAATATAGATTCGGTCTCCATTACAAGCAAGAGCATTCGCATAGTAGGCGACACACCCAGCTTGGCAAATACGCTAAAGCTCCGCAAAGCGCTCGTGGAGACTAAGCTGGGAAATTTGCAGGAAAATCTCCAGCCAAAGGGTGGCCGTCACAGTTTCAGCATAACGATTTCGCCGAAAAAATAGTTAAGGAACCGCTTTATGAATATGAAAGACATATACAAGAACCCGACTTTGTATTACATACTCGTTCCCATTATGGTCGCTCTATGGCCGTTATTGGTCTGGGGTGTATATTTACCGGATGCAAAACGCAGCTCGAAGCGCGAGATGAACCAATATAACGACGCTAACGACATAATGTTAGAGATTTTAGCTCTTGACCCTGACCGGCTGGAATTTGCCGATGCGGGCAGCGCCGCTGCTGAATTTGATTATGCCAATGCCGTTGACAGGGTCGCCAGTTTTTGCAGAATACCATCGACCAGTTATAAACTCAGTTCCGGACCAATCATAACCAGGCAGGGAAAGAAAAGCCAAACCGCCACCGTAGGTCTGAAGGATATTGACATAACGAAATTTGCCAAATTTCTCTCGACAATCCAACTTCGCTGGGCAGATTTGCAGTGTGAGAAACTCAAAAAACTCAAGAAAAAGGAGGGCTTCCCTGATAGATGGGACGTGGACTTGGAATTCAAATATTATTATTGAAACCAGCCAGTTGCAGCTTGCCTGCTAATTCAATTTTAGCATTTCGCCTTTTGTGTTCTTAAAAATTTTGGCTACTACTATATATAGTATATTGCCTGGTTTTCCCGGATAGACTACTGCAGCCGGTTTTCGTGTGAAAAATGGGTTTCCTTAAAGGCTTGTTTTTGACATTGATAAGCCGTATTTTGCCACAAGTTGGCGTAACTTTATGTTTTTGTGGTAGTTAGGTAAAAACCAAACTTTTCTAAAGTTTTTCGGCTGTTCCTGTCGATATCACTATTGCAAGGTTGTTTCGACCCTCAAAGGGATTTAGGGGGTGTACAATATATAGTGGTTCTATGCTCTTGGGCAAAAGGATGGATGCTTTTGTCCGTAGCTGGTGTGTCAAGGTATTTCAGATGCCAGATTTCGATTCCAGCGACCGTTTTGGGGGGCAGAATCGACAGGACGACCCTGCTAATGAGGATCTGGCTCCAGATAAGGATTTGATTATGGAGCAGATACTTGAAAATATCAACAGTACGCCCATTGGCCAGGTGTTAAAGAAGATTGCTTCGCTGCCGGGAGTTCGGACGGAGAAGGTTCTTAACGTCCGCCGGCAGCTTACCGAAGGTAAATACAATCTCAATGAGCGATTGGATGTTGCTCTCGATAAGGCCCTTGAGGACCTTATCAAATAATGGGGTTACTTTAACTACGAAATTATTTCAGGAATTTCATCGTCCGGCTCATCCATTTCGACCGGCTTATAGCCCGGCTGCTTTGATTTTTCCAGCTCTTCTTTGAAGGCGGCTATAACTTTTTCCTGAATTCTCTGCCTGCATTCTGCATTTATCGGATGGGCGATATCGGCGTGCAGTTTCATTCTGCCTTTGAAGTCCTTCTTTGCCCGGTTTTCCGAAAGCGCTGCTCCACAATTATTGCAGAATTTGGCTCTGAGATGGTTTTTGCCCCCGCATTTGTCGCAATGGTCGCTCATTTTTCTCGAAGGCATAGCGACGAAATAACCGCTCGTGCCTTCGATGACCTTGATGTCGCGAACCACGAACTCATTGTCCATCGTTACTGAGCAAAAAGCTTTTAATCTGTCATCTTTGTTGTTTACTAATTTGACTCTGACCTCACTGATTTCCATTTTCTTTGCCTCGCTTAAAAGTTCACCATCTATTGTTATTCACGATAATGCTTTTGCAACCGATTTGTTGCTCGAGTTTGCGTGTGTTTTCCCTTGCTCTTTCTTCATTTCTGCTGTTCATAATGCAAAACATTGCTGAACCACTCCCGCTCAGGCACAAGGGCCCTATACCTAACGATTCAATTTTAGCTTTCAGCTCAGCAAGCTCTTTATATAAACTAAAACAGCTTGTTTCGAGCATATTTACGCACATTTTCGACACTAAATCAATCCTGTTTTCTTGGATATAGCCGTTTATTCGAGTATTGAGCTTTTCGTAGAGAGGCCGATTATGCCTGTAATTGGCGTAAACCTTTTTTGTAGAGACACTTACATCTGGAAGTATTAACAGGGCCGAAAAGTTAAATTTTTTCGCTAATTTCTTAATTTTTTCGCCTTTTCCGGTGCAAAATGCCAATGGCCCACTCAGAAAGAAGGCCACATCGCTGCCCAATCGCTTTGCCAGTTTCGCAAGCTGACGATTGGGTAAGCCGAACTCCATGTATTGGTTGAGCCCTATAAGGGTCGCCGCTGCGTCGCTGCTGGCCGAGCCGAGCCCCGAGCCGGCGGGGATATTTTTCGTCAGGGTGATTTTGATACCTGCTTCCGCAGGTATGACATTTTGTGAGTTGCAACTATTCAGGAGCAGTTTAGCGGCCTGGTAGATGAGGTTATCTTGTCCTGCGGGTGCCCATTGTGGTCCCTTGCAGAGTAGTTCAATGCCGGCTTTTTGGCCTGGTTCGATGAGGATTTCGTCGTACCAGTCCACCTTGGCCATTACCGTTTCTATTTCGTGGAAACCATCCGGTCGCTTGCCGGCTATTAAGAGACTGAGGTTGATTTTGGCCGGGGCCCGCACCAATAATCCATCGCTGACAGTGGTGATTTGTTCTTTACCAACCATAGTTATCCAGGTTGTATTAGTAATGTCTGTTGACATTATAGCAGGTTACCCTTATTTTGAATATGAAAATTATCGGTTGTGACTCAGTTTGCGGTATTGTTTATGGCTGGTGGGCCGTCAGGAAAATTCGCAGATGAAAGGAAAAAAGAAAAAGCCACAGAGGGCACAGAGGAAAAAATCAGAAATTAGAATAGCCACAAAGACGCACAAAAGGTGAAAAAAGAATTGAGATTGTCACGGCCTGCTTTGCAGGCCTCGCAATGACGGGAGGATAGATTCCCGCTTTCGCGGGAATGACAAAAAGAAGCGGGAATAACAAAAGGTAACGGAATGGTTGATTCAAACGGTGAAATGGTTAATTGTCAATCGAGTCACGAGTCACGAGCGACGGGCGACGTGTCCGTTGCCTGGTGGCGATTGCACAGGCGATTGTACAACTGGGTCGTTCACTGGGCTGATACGCGTTTCGGCATCGTGGCGCTTATTGTGCTTGCTTTGACCGAGCCGATTTGCGTGCCGATTCCGGCGGATATTATGGTCGTGGGGCTTTGCCTGGGTAAGCCGAAGCGTTCGCTGAGATATGGGCTGACCTGTGCATTCTTTTCTGTTCTCGGTGGAACAATTGCTTTTTCTCTTGGTTTGGCTATCGGGCCGGAAAGGTTAGAGCACTTCTTGGGATTCGTTGCGCAGTTCTTAGAATGGATAAGTTTTGGCCTTATTGATTTAGAAGACAAGGTTCAAAAGTCCTTGGAAATTTATCAAAAATATAACGTTTGGGCAATTGCTGTTTCTGCTTTGACACCTGTGCCTTACATGATTTTTAGTTGGGTCGGTGGAGCTATGGCAAACGTTTCAGTATTGAAGTTTGTAGGTATAAGCGTGATTTTTCGAACAATGCGATTTGGCGGCGAGGCGTTACTTTTCTATTTCCTTGGCGAAAGAGCCCGCCGGTTGATAGAGAAATACTTTAATCTTGCCACGATTGCCGTTATCATATTGCTGGCTGTTGTGATTTATGTGATAAGATGGCTGGGTCATATATTTGGCGGCTGAAAAATGAACGATGCCCAAAAACAAAGACTTCTGGCGGTTGCCCGTAATACCGTTGAGACGGTTATCAAACGGCAGCCAACTGAGAAGGCCGAATCGGACGACCCTGAACTGAATGCCCCGTGCGGCTGCTTTGTAACGTTGAAAAACAAAGACCAATTAAGGGGCTGTATCGGCCAATTCATTTCTGAAAGCCCATTGATTGAGCTGGTTGCTGAAATGGCAAAGGCGTCTGCTACCGGCGACCCGCGGTTTTTTGCCGACCCGATAACCGCCGATGAGTTAGGGCAACTGGACGTCGAGATATCGGTTCTGTCGCCTTTGCAGCGGACGGATAAGCCATTAGACCTGCGTCTTGGAGTTGACGGCATCTATATAAAAAGAGGCGGTGCCTCAGGGTGTTTTCTGCCTCAGGTTGCTACTGAGACCGGCTGGAGCAAGGAAGAATTTCTTTCATACTGCTGTGCACACAAGGCCGGCCTTGCCGCCGATGCCTGGCGAGAGCCGGAAACGGAGGTCTATCTTTTCACCGCCGACGTCTTCGGCTCACCATTTAAGAATATATAGTTCCTTCATTTGCCCTCTTAGCACGTCTCAATGGGGTCTTTACCCCGTTTTACGAAAAACCTCAATATTGTCCCGATAAAGCATCTTCCACTTAAGTGCAACTCTGAATATGCCGACAATCCTATTGGGGAATAAGAAGTGGATTATAATGATTCTTGCAATATCTTGAGAACAAAACTCACGATAAAGAAGTCAAGGCGATTTAGACAAGCAGTTGGACAAGTGTGTCCCGTCGTTCTTGTTAGCAAATTGACTTGAATGGTGAACTTATTCGGGTTGTGCAAAGGGGCTTTATCATGTCTGATAAACGGAAAATCCTGTTGGGCATATTTATCGTTACAGTAACTTCAACTTCTTTGATATTTGCATCTGATATCTCATCACTTATTAGGGATCTGGGGAACAAAGAAAAAGCAAAGGATGCCTCCGCAGCTTTAGCTAAAATCGGCGAGTCAGCCGTTCCCGCATTAGTTAAGGAACTGGAAGGAAGAAACAAATATCGAAAACGATATGCAGCAAGAGCTATTCGCGAAATGGGCCAGCCTGGTTCAAAAGCAATTCCTGCTTTGGTAAAACTCCTTAAAGATTGGGATGTCCCAACACGGGAGTATGCTGTCGAGGCATTGGGTAATATGGTACTTCAGGCACCGCAAGTCTTACCAATTCTTGAGAAAGCTAAGAAAGACCGTAGCAAAGATGTTGCAAAAAAAGCCAAGCTATCAATTGAGAAAATCAAAGCAGCGTTGACGGATGGGGAAAAACTGGCAGAGATTGTTAAGTATCGGCTCAATCTCAATAATGTTGGAAAGAAATGTACTTCACTGGTGTTGGAAGAGGAATCCCCAAACCAATACAAGGGAGTTGCCGAATTTGAGGACGGTCTGAAAAGTCAAGTTGTAGTCAAAGTATTGGGGGCAAAGGTTCAGTATAATTTTGGGGGCGAGTTCAAAACCTACGTAAAGAAAGCACATAGCTTGTCTTTTGAGTCCGCTTCCAAGGAAGCCAGAGAAGCCAAATCTAACGAATCTAAAAAGGCAATTTCACAAAAAAATGAAATCATTCTCCTGAGGTCAGAAATCAAGCAGTTAGAAGAGACCGTTCGGTCTCAAAGACAGATAATCGAGAGGTTAAATGGGGAATTGGCCGACAGTCGTAAGAAGTTAGAAGACATTGCCAAGAATATCCATATTGTAAGAGTTGATGACAGTACAGAAAAGACTAAAAAGTCTCTGTTCGAGGCAAACCCTCTAGTTGCAGGCGTGATGTATAGCACACTTCCAGGTTATGAAGTAACCACTATTGGAAAAGCATTTAACAGCTTCTTTGCAAATCCTAAATGGGAGCTTAGAATCGCGAAAAATGGGGCGAAATTTGTTGAGTTTTCAGGTCAGCTCAAAGAAACGTTACGTCTTACAGTTTACGTTAAACTTGGAGGTCCTTTGGGCGGGGGCGAGGTTGCTCTGTCCTGGGAGAAGGGTACTGTCCTTGTCACATTCGCCCTTTCTCATGACTCCACATCCTTTAACCTCTG
>Ga0209986_10001038_pt1 | contig 27079 bp, 23 predicted proteins | sample BlataG_FD_183168 | JGI IMG/M metagenome (GOLD analysis project Ga0209986, IMG submission 183168) | Deep subsurface microbial communities from Black Sea to uncover new lineages of life (NeLLi) - Black_00105 metaG (SPAdes) (version 2) | ecosystem: Environmental > Aquatic > Marine > Oceanic >... | reverse complement strand
CTACCACTCCTTTTGGGAGGGATGCTAAGGAGGCCGGCTATCCTTTAAAGGTGTGCGAGCTGCTCTCATCCTTACCGGGAGTGGTGTATCTTGAAAGAGTAGCTGTGAACCATCCGGTTAATATAAGAAGAGCAAAGAAAGCCATTCAGAAAGGATTTGGTGTCCAGATCGAGCGAGAAAAATTCGCTCTGGTAGAAATTCTTTCCCCCTGCCCTACCTGCTGGAAGCTCTCACCCCTTGATTCTCTCAAATGGATGGAAGAAAAGATGATCCCCTACTATCCTCTGGGAGTAATAAAAGACGAAGCTAGCCTCCCGGTATAGTTTCTAATGCCCCTCCTGGAAGAAAGCTAGCAGAAGAATATGCTAGATTTCAACCAGATCTGGCCCACCTTCATAAAATCAACTTTAAGATACGATCTCTTTTGGAAACAATAAGAGATACAAATTGTCAAGAGGTGGATGAATTGGGAGTTCCCCTTTAATTCAGCATCCTGGGAAAAACTATATGAATTTTTGGGAAATGTCCAGTAAGTAAAAAAGACGCCAAAATGGCGTCTTTCTGTGATCTAAAATATAGATAAATGGGGGATTTTGTTTAGAGGAAAGGGTCAATAGCTCACTTTTATACATTTAACATTGAATTTAAAGAGGAAATTTTTCGAGAAGTTCTGAAAGACCAATCTCCCTATGGAATTCTCTTGGCCATCCACCTCGAGAATAATCATGGAAGATGCTTTCTGTACCACCGTCGATTCCCATAAAATAGGGTGGATTGAATTTTGTCTTGGGGAAGATCATTTCTTAATGGCCCCTAAAGTTAATCCAGCTATTATGTATTTTTGAAGAAGGAAGGTTATAACTATAACTGGAGCAATATGAACAATTGAGGAGGCAGCCATGGGTCCCCATCTAATATTTACCACCCCCCTAAATTCAGAGATGGAAACCGGGAAGGTCTTTGCTGCTCTACCGGTAAGAATCAATGCCAATAAAAGCTCATTCCAAGTAAAATAAAAGGTAAATATGGCAACAACGGCTAAACCAGGTGCAACAAGTGGCAAACTAATATGACGTAAAAGACTAAATGTTGAGCATCCATCAATTACCGCAGCTTCCTCAATCTCTCTTGGAAGTTGTCTGAAAAAAATGCTCATCATCCATACGGCAAAAGGTAGGTTAAAAGCTATATACACCATTATTAAGCCTCTTTTGGTATCAAGAAGACCAACATTTCTGAAGAGCAGAAAAAGAGGGATAACTACAGCAATAGGGGGCATCATTCGGGTACTAAGGATCCAGAATTCGATATCTTTACTACGAGGAACTCTAAATTTGGCAAAGCCATATGCTGCCATGGTGGCAATTATCATAGCTAACAGAGTAGTGGATAGGCTAATAATTATAGAGTTGTAAATAAAAGGAGTACGAGAAAATCCTCCTGTAAAGATGCTGATAAAGTTATTTAAAGTTGGAAGTTTTGGTATCCATACCGGTGGGATAGCGAATATCTCTCTACGAATCTTAAAAGCAGTCAAAAATATCCATATTAATGGAGAGATACTGAGAAACGTTATCAATATTAGAACAACATACAATAGAGTTGTCTTAATTTCTCTTTTACGCATATTCTTCTTTACCCCACACAGACTTCATAAGTATCTGGGCAAGGATAATTCCTAAAATGAGAATTATGATCGAGGCAGCGGCTCCATAGCCTACATTAAAAAACATAAAAGATTGTCTGTAGGTAAACATACTAAGAGTCTCTGTGGAACTTCCCGGCCCACCACCAGTTGTTACATAAACTAAGTCAAACAGTCTGAAATTATCCATGATCCTTATCATTAATCCAATAAGTATAACTCGCCTTACCAAGGGTAATTCTATAAAAGCTATACTTTGATGCCAGCCAGCTCCATCAATTCTTGCTACCTCAAATAACTCAGGGGGAATAGTTGAAAGACCAGCAAGACATAGTAACATCATAAACGGTGTCCATTCCCATACGTTAATCAGAACAATAGAATATAAAGCTATATTAGTGCTTCCAAACCATGATATAGGTGGAAAACCTAAAAGACTCAAAAGATAGTTAGCTACTCCCAAGGTAGGATTAAATATGTAAAGCCATATCAATCCAAAAACTAGGGGTGTAACCATCATAGGCAACATATAAATAGTTCTCAATAAACCTACGCCTTTAAGTTTAAGATTTGCTCCCATAAAAAAAAATCTTGCTATAATAAACCCCAAGATAAATTCTGCACAAATGCTAAGGACTGTAAGAAAAAAGGTATTTTTCATTGCAGTAACAAATATAGAATCCTTTAGTAATTCTACAAAATTACTAAGACCTATATATTGGGGTGGGTAGGGCCTTGCTATGTTTAAAGTAGTAACACTTATCTTAAGAGAGTATATTAGAGGATAAATTGTGAGTAAAATTAGATAAATAATTGCAGGTAAAACAAAAACGTATTTTATAACTCTCGCGTTTTTACTCATTTTTAATAATAACTACCACTCTCGTCAAACTAAATATTCCAAAAAGCTGACTGAACGACCGATTATAGAACGTTCAGCCAGCTTCTATTCATTATCTACCAGCTTTTATTCGTTATTCCCGAATATAATATCCGCCCGTTGCCAAAATACTCTTAATCTTCTTCTCCGCTTCCTCCATAGCTTTTTCTGCAGTTAACTCACCACCTACCGCTTTAGAGGTATACAGCCCTATGGTATCAATAATCTCAAAACTTTCTGGGATTCTTGGTCGGCAGTCCTCATAGGTAAGTTTAGCTGATTCGTATATGCTCTTATACCAAGGGAACATTTTGTTTAGCTCAGGATCCAACATTGCCGAGTATCTACTGGGTGGGCCTCCTACGGGTTTTGCTTTCATAAATTTTTTGTGTATCGGAATGCTAGTGAACCACTTAATATAATCCCAAGCAAGATCTTTTTGAACACCGAATTTATTTATACCCATCACCCATCCACCAAGCGGAGGAACAGTTTTAACTCCTTTTTTGGCAGGAACTACGGCAGTGGCGAACTTATCAGCAACTTCTGATCGAGCTGGGTCTACGAATAAGGGAGTTCTGGCTGACCAGACACTTACCATAGCTATTTTCCCCATAGCAAAAGCTGTTGCTCTTTCATCCCAAGCATATGAGGTTACCCCTGGAGGTCCATATTTGACCATATCAATAAACAGTTGTACCACTTCTCTTCCTTCAGGGGAATTAATCTTAGGAGTCATATCAGCATAGGGATCGGGGGAGCCTGGATAGTTACTTTCGAAAGGTTTTCCACCAACGTTCCAGATATACTCAAACCAGCCCTGACCAATAGGTGCACCACGGAAATAATTCAGTGCAGTTCCATAAAGGCCTGGATATTTTGGATTGTTGGTGAAGTAAGCTGCAATTTTTTTCCATTCTTCCAAGGTCTTGGGAGGAGTAAAACCTGCTTCATCAAACAAATCTTTCCTGTAGTGAAACAGAACGTGATATGCTCCAAATGGCATACCTGTAATCTCTCCTTTCCAAGTAGCAACTGTTTTATAAGCTTCCAGATAATCATCCCAAGCTACCACTTCGGGATTAGAAGCTTTAATATAGGGTGTGAGATCTTCCACATATCCTACTTCAGCGAATTCGCCCACCCAAGGACAGTCTAGAACGATCACATCATAGTCAGTAGAACGTCCTGCACCTATCATAATTTGTTTTTCATGGGTCCCATCATATGGGTAGGCGTCAACCGTAACCCTAGCTCCAGTTAATTTCTCAAACTCAGGATTAATCACCGCAAAAGCATCAACCCAGGGATCCGCGATCATTATTACTCTTAATTCTCTTCCTTCCCAATTTTTCAGTTCTTTTGCCCAATTTATCTCTTCCGCTTGTAGGCAAGCAAAAGTTCCACTTAATAGAGAAATCGCTACCAAGAACATAACACTACGCAGACACAATTTGACAATTTTACTCTTCATTTTTTCCTCCTTAATTTCTAACCCACTAAACGACCCTCTTTTATGATGATGATTATCACCACCTCCTTTCTTTCATCTTTTTATGCCTATTTCCTAATTTTACTTCAAGACAAAAGTTACCCTCTGCCTCTTAGTATGGTGCGGTATTTAAATTTATCTCCTCTGGAAATAGCAATGTTATACTCAACTGTCAGTCCTTTATCATCTTTAACAATTCGATGCACTAAAAGGACCGGAGAATCAACAGGAATATTTAATAATTCCGCCCCCTCCTTCCCTGTAGCTACAGCTTGTATTGTCTCATCTGTTTCGGAAAGAGTTATTCCATAATCCTTTTCAAAAGTTTGATATAACGATTCGCTGGATAGTCCTTTTTCCACAAGACCGGGAACAAGATGTTTAAGAATATAACTACTGCTAATAGAGATAGGTTCATCATTTACAAACCGCAGTCTTTTTAAAAAAACCCTTTTCATTGGGAGCAGTTTTTAAATATTTTGCCACAATCTTGGAAGGATTTTTATAACAGAGGGAGAGAATTTTGGTGCTCGGTTTTAAGCCTTTAGCTATCATGTCTTCCGTAAAACTGGAGATAATTCCTACACGATGTTCTAATTTTCTTTGAGCAACATAAAGAGTTTTTCCACGTTCTCTTTTTAAGAATCCCTGTTTTATCAAAAGCTCCAGTGCTTGTCTCGCTGTCGGTCTGCTAACTTGATACTCCTCTTGTAATTCAGCCTCAGTTGGGAGAGTTTCACCAATCCCAAATTCTGAATCCAGAATTTTTGCTTTAAGGATCTCTGCTAACCGATAATATAGAGGAATAGGAACACTTTTTTCGATTTTCATTATAATTAGCTACTTACATAAGAATATACTAACCATCTTATACCTTATTCTATGGAGAAGTCAAGATCCCGAACGAAAACCCAAAAATTGAGAGTGAATCTATATTTCAACGGTCTTTCAGGACAAAAAAAAGATTTTATCCACTTTGCCCTGAACGTGATTCTGAAAACTCGTGATTATTTTACACTATAATGAATTTGTTTTGGTTTGAAAATTCCTTTGGGGACGTAAATCCTATGACAGAGTGGGTATTAAAAAAGAATTATTTTTCTCTTTTTCCCTGGCGTATAAACAGAGCTTCTGCAGTAAGGACAAATGAACTGCTGGATTGTTATCTCTATTTCTTTGTCTTTTTGTAGCTGCTCAAAGAATCTTTCCGGCTTTATCTTATAGGTGCCATTTTTGTAGATCTTCTCAAACCCACAATGGGGACACTTTGAAGGGCGGAGAAGGTTGTTTTTCTGAAGATTTATCTTCCCTCTCAAGTTCTCAATCTGTTTCTCTTTCTCGCTGACGATATCCTCTAACTTCCCTATCTTCTCTTTTTGTTCTTCAATTGTCTTATCTTTTGTATCAACTTTAACTTTTTTGAACTTGGGTCCGCGTTTCCCCGGTTTTAGTGCTTGCTCCAGAATATCCGAAGCTTTCTGGGTCCAGGCATAAACAGAGGGCCTACTTACTTTGTGCCTTCTAGCTATGGTCTGAATCTTTTCTCCAGCTATTACCTGGCAGACTATGAGTATCTTTTCTTTGATAGATATAGACCCAAAATTTTTCATTCTCTCCTACTCAATTTACCATAATAGTCTACAAAGGACAGTTTGTCAAAGAAGAAGTGTAAAGTGATTATGAGAAAGAATTATAAAATGTAACGATAAACCGCGCATAAGGGTTTTTTATGGTGCAGATAGTGAGCTTGATTCTCTCCAATGGATGGAAGAAAAGATGATTCCTTCCTATCCTCTGGGAGTAATAAAAGACGAAGCTAGCCTCCCGGTATAGTTTTTAATGCCCCTCCTTGAAGCATAAAAGAAAGCGCCAAAATGTTGACATTCACAACGGTGTAAGATTAAAGGAGATTTTACCAGGTCGAAGTATCTACCAGGAGCCGGGACAAGCTGCTGTTTTCTTAGTCTGGGGGCAATCGGCTATCTTCTAGTATCTTTAGCCTGGCAGAGCGAGATACCGAGTAGCGGAGTACCACAAAGAGTGTTGCAGCTACGGCAAGGGGCAGCAGCATCCAATGAAATGAACTTACCAGATCCCAGCGATCCCCGACAAATCCGAACAAACCTGGAGCAATAGCTGCTGCCACAGTGTCCAGGCTCATTCCTGCGCCAAACATTTTACCTCGTATAGCCCGGCGACTGACCTGAGATAACCAGAGGTTCTGGGGAGGAAAGAAACCAATATGGCATATCCCCAGCACCACAAGGAGAAGGGTAATTAGCAGTAAAGGGCCGGGGAGAGCTACCAACAATACAATGGGCAGAAGCAGTATATGAAGTACAGCAATTACACTTAGCGGACGGTAACTCTCAGAAAGCCATCCTGTGATAAGTGAACCAATAATGCCTCCGAAAAAAATCATCCCTTAAAATAGGCAGAGCCAGGGGAAGAAAAAGCCAGAATATGTCATTGTAGCCGTGTCCTATGCATACCAGAAAAAGAGTATTTGCCTGAAGCTTTTTCATGATTAGTGACTGTATCAGATTCACTTCTGACAGTCAATCGAGCGAATTTGATTACTTTAGAGGATTTTTCAGGAAACTGGAGATATTCTTTTTGACAATTACGGGAAGGTTTGATAATTTATACTAGCTCAGTTTTTTCGTAAGTCTGGATTTTATGCGGGCTGCTTTATTTTTGTGCCACACTCCTTTGACTACTGTTTTGTCGATTAGGCTTAAGACGTGAGGAAGGGACTTCTTTGCTTCATTTTTTTTACCTTCATCTATAAGTTCCTTCAGTTTTTTGATACTTGTTTTAGTTTGTTTTTTTACACTCTGATTACGGAGTCTTTTCTTTTGATCCTGTCTCATTCTTTTTTTTGCTGATCTGAGGATGGGCATTGTATTCTCCTTTGCGTATATTTTAGGGTATCAGAATTCAATAATTTCTCTGAATGATTATTCAAATGAATCTCGGCGGACGAGATATCAGAAAAAGAGGGGAGCAGACCCTCTCATGCCCTGAGCGAAGCGAGAGTCGGCTTTGCCGATAGGGCCGTTGAGGGGAGATATTTCCCCCCTCAAATATTTTACTGCTAGAAGTATATCATATCCGCCAAAAAACTGCAAGTGAGGCGCCAAGAAATATCTCGGGACTCTTCCCCTCCGTCGCTGTATATCGACTTTGGATTGCTTCTGCTCGTCTTCTCGTCTCGGGAAAGACGTGAAACTCGTCGCTCCGCTCCTCAGACAACACGTCTTTCTTCTTCCTCAACTCGAAGACTCGTTAAGGTGGCTGATATAAGGCTTCGGCTGCGCCATCTTCGATCCGGGGAAAGTCCCTCGATACACGTATAAATCATCTAAATACTAATAATTTCTTGGAGAATCAAAATAACTGGACAGGATAAGGTAATAAAAGCGGCCGGGGTGGTGGGATTGGGCACTTTTCTTTCTCGTATCCTCGGCCTACTAAGACTCCAGGTTATTGCTTATATATTTGGCTATTCTGCAATTACTGATGCTTTCTGGATCGGCTTTACCCTACCCAATCTTCTTAGATCTCTTCTGGCAGAAGGAGCATTAAGCACCGCTTTTATCCCTGTCTTTAGTGAGTGGTTGGCTAAAAAAGGGGAAAAAGAAGCAAAAAGACTGGCCAACAATGTCCTCAATATCCTCATGCTACTTTTGGTAGTGGTAGTGGGATTGGGCATCTTTTTTGCGCCATGGTATGTGCCTTATCTGGCTTTCGGCTTTAGAAAAATTCCCTCCCAGCTGGGTCTGGCTATAAAGCTGACCCAGGTTATGTTTCCCTTTCTTTTTTTTATCAGCCTGGCTGCTCTGGCCATGGCTTTTCTCAATTGCAAAGGACATTTTGCTACCCCCGCCTTTGCTCCCCTTCTCTTCAGCGTAGCTGTCATTTTATCCGCTCTTTTTTTAACTCCCCAATTTGGAATCTATAGTCTAGCTATAGGAGTGGTAGTCGGAGGAGGGCTCCAGCTCCTTTTCCAGATTCCTTCACTCATTCAAAGAGGATTTGGATATTGTCCAGCTTTATCTTTTAAAGATCCAGGAATACGCAAGATCGGTAAATTGATTGTACCAGCCACCGTGGGGGGAATTACTCTCCAGTTTAATGTATTGATCAACCGTGTCTTTGCTTCTACTCTTGTTCCCGGCAGTATCTCGGCTCTTTTATATGCCATGAGATTGATTCAATTTCCTCTGGGCCTTTTTGCTATAGCCTTGTCTACAGCTATTTTTCCCGCCCTTTCCTCTCTTGCTGCTAAGAAAAGAGTAGGGGAGCTAAGGGAGATGGTATCCCTGGGAGTGAGAATGGTTCTATTTGTTCTCGTTCCTTCCAGTGTAGGACTAATCATAATTAGGGGTCCTCTCATTTCTCTACTTTTTCAGCACGGAGCTTTCTTAGCTGAAGATACCGTCATGACGGCGGAGGCTCTAGTCTATTACTCACTGGGCTTATTTGCCATGGGTGAGGTTATGGTCCTTACCAGGGCTTTTTATTCTCTTCAAGATGTCTTTACCCCGGTTAAGATATCTATTCTTATATTGATCCTCAATGTCTTGTTAAATTTTCTTTTGATCTCACCCCTAAAACATAGTGGACTGGCCTTAGCCACATCCCTTTCGATGATTACCAATGGAGCGATACTTCTGGTTCTTTTGAGAAGAAAGTTAAAAAGAATAGAGGGAAGGAAAATCCTTAACTCTTTCTTAAAGATTAGCCTGGTCACAGGAGCCATGGGTGCAGGAGTTTTTCTTGTAATTGAAGCCATTCCTATTATGATAAGAATATCTTTGCTCAAGGCTCAGGTTGCCCAGGTTTGCAGTGGTATCGGCGTAGGGATGCTCATTTTTTGTAGCCTGGCTTACTGTTTGAAATTGGATGAACTTAGAGTGATCTACCAGGCATTCAGGAGAAAAAAAAGTTAAAAAAGGATAGCCAAAGATCTCTGAATACCTGAGAGGCTTTGGGGAGGTTAACCACAGGAGGAGCAGGTTTTGAGAGGCTTTCAGTGGTTGAGTTGACAAATTCAGAACTAGTTGATATGTTAGGGCAACTCATAAAGGAGGGGAATAAAGAGAAAAAGGAGAGGAAGATGAAGGACGTAAGAGCAGTAGTATTGGCAGCAGGGGAAGGGACTCGAATGAACTCAGAGTTAATCAAACTGGCCCACACCTTGACCTATCAGGCTTTGGTGAAATTCGCCGTTGATGCCTGTGTCAGAAGCGGGATAGGTAGAACTATCGTAGTGGTGGGTCATCAGGCCGAGAGAATAAGATCCATTCTAGGTGAAGGATTCGACTATGTCCATCAGGAGAAAAGATTGGGTACTGGAGATGCTTTGAAAAGAGCTATTCCCCTCTTAGAAAATTTTAAAGGAGAGTTGGTGGTGCTTCCAGGTGACGATCCCTTTATCACTGCACCTATACTGATCCAGTTGGTCGAGCATCAGCGGAAGGCCAGGCCAGCCGCCACGGTGCTCACAGCTTGTCTTCCTGATCCAAGTCACTACGGAAGAGTAATTAGAAATGGCTACCTCCAGATAAAAAGAATCGTGGAGAGTAAAGACGCCAGTCCCGAGGAACTAAAGATTAAGGAAGTAAATAGCGGAATCTACTGCTTTAATACCCAAAATTTACTTCCCCTTCTTTCTTGCCTGGACTGTGACAATGCTGAGAAGGAATATTATCTAACCGACGTTATCGAACTGTTCAACCAGCAGGGATTCAGAGTAGAGGCATTGGAGGCAAAGGACCCTTATGTAGCTTTAGGGGTGAATACTGCTGAGGAGTTAGAAAGAGCCTGGAAGATTTTAGAGAGAAGAAGGGAAATCCCACCTCTGTCTTAAAAATCATGCCCTGATGGGACAAAAATTTATTCTAGCCATTGACCAGGGAACAACTGGCACGAGGGCAATTGCGTATGATCGGGATGGCCATGTTGTTTCGCATTCCTATCGCCAGCTCACCCAGTATTATCCTCGGCCCGGATGGGTAGAACATGACCCAGAGGAAATCTGGCAAAGCTGTCTCGGGGTGATCGAGGAAATTCTCACCAAAAGTGGTCTCAAGCCCGCGAAAATCGAGGCCATCGGTATTACCAATCAAAGAGAAACTACCCTGGTCTGGGACAGGGATACCGGTGAGCCTGAGTATAAAGCCATTGTTTGGCAATGTAGGCGGACAGCTCCTCATTGTGATGAATTAACCTCAAAAGGATTAGATGGTCTTATCAAAAAAAGGACCGGTCTGGTAATCGACCCCTACTTTTCGGCTACCAAGATTGGGTGGATTCTCGATAAGGTACCGGGAGCAAGGAAGAAGGCAGATAAAGGGGAAATTGTCTTTGGGACTGTAGATAGCTGGTTGTTGTGGAAACTTACCGGGGGAGCTGCTCACCTTACTGAGTATACTAACGCCTCCCGCACCATGCTTTTTAATATCCATGACCTAGAGTGGGATACCGAACTTTTGGACCTTTTCCAGATTCCTGGCGAGATCCTTCCTTCAGTCAGACCCTCTGGCAGTATCTTTGGGTACACTGCTGAAAATGGCCCCCTAAGTCAAGGAATTCCTATTGCCGCCGTTTTAGGTGATCAGCAGGCAGCTCTTTTCGGCCAAATGGGCTTTAATCCTGGTATGGTCAAAAATACCTATGGAACTGGCTGCTTTCTATTGCTCAATTTAGGTAAAAAGTCAGTCACTCCCTCTAAGGGATTGGTAGCCACTCTTGCCTGCGATGGTGAAGGAAAGCCCGTGTATGCTCTGGAAGGGAGTGTATTTATAGCTGGAGCTGCTGTTCAGTGGCTGCGTGATGGACTAGGATTGATAAAAGCCCCAAAAGATTCGGAAGAAGCGGCTGCCAGAGTTAAGGATACCGGCGGTGTATACATGATCCCTGCCTTTACGGGGTTAGGGGCCCCTTACTGGGATTCCTCAGCCAGAGGAGCAATTTTAGGAATAAGCCGGGGAACAAAAAAGGAACACATCATTAGGGCTACCTTAGAATCAATCGCCTATCAGACACGCGATGTCCTTGAAGTTATGGAAGCTGATGCCAGCCAAAAGCTTAAGAAACTGCGGGTTGATGGGGGAGCGGCAAAGAATGACTTTTTAATGCAGTTTCAATCTGATATCCTGGGTATCCCAGTGGAAAGGCCAGTGGTTTTAGAGACTACAGCCCTGGGAGCAGCTCTTTTAGCCGGTTTAACTATTGGTTTCTGGAAGAATAAAGAAGAGCTTACTCACCTCTGGAAGCGGGGAGCTTCATTTACGCCACAGATGGATAATGAGAAAAGAGAAACTCTCTATACAGGTTGGAAAAGGGCAGTAAGCCGAGTTCTTAATAAAGAAGCATAATGGAGGAGTATTAGCTATTGTCTACTCAATTTAAATTGGGGATTAATGCAGGGTTTGCCATCAATCGGTTTCCGGAGCCGGAGGTATGGCTGAGGATTGTGGGAAAGGAGCTGGGTTTAAAATATGTCCAATTTGTAATCGATCTTCTCAATCCTTTTCTTCCTAAAATCGTCATAGATCGGGAGGTTGAGAAGATTAAGAAAAATGCAGTAAAGTATGGTATTAAGATAGATACTACTTTCACCAGTGCCTTTACCCGCATTAATCACCTGATGCATCCAGATAATCTTCAAAGAAAAGTCTGGCTTGGCTGGTTTAAGCGATGGTTCAAGATCTCGGCAGATTTAGGAGCAAGAGGCTCCGGTGGCCATTTTGGGATAATGTCGGTGGAGGATTTTAATGACGAGAAACGAAGAAAATTCTTAGTTCGGGAAGCCATCAATTCCTGGCGTAAACTGGCTCGTTTTGGAGCAAAGCTGGGATTTAAATTCCTCATCTTCGAGCCTATGTCCATACCCCGGGAGATGGCCTGCACTATTGACTCAACCAGGGATCTATTAGACAAAGTTAATCACAGTGATTTACCTATTCCCATAAGGTTAAACCTGGATGTTGATCATGGGGACTTAGCTTCTTCTGACCCTCGAAATAGAGACCCTTACGCCTGGCTAAAGGAACTGGGTCACCTTTCTCCAGTGATTCATATAAAGCAGAGCACCAAGGACAAGGGTGGCCACTGGCCCTTTATCTCACAATACAATAAAGACGGTATCATTACTCCCCCTAAAGTAATGGAAGCCATCCAGGCATCAGGTGCAAAAGAGGTAGTCCTTTTATTTGAGTTCTCTCACCGCGAGCGCTATCCCGCTGAATATCAGGTGATAGATGACCTTAAAGAATCGGTAGAATACTGGAGAAAACACATTGATGGCTAAAACAAAAAGGGGGCGGGATTATTTTTCTGGGTAAAACAAGAAATAAGAGCGAAGAGGAAAAAAGCAGGGATAAAAGGATGAAGGCAGCTTTTTTATACATAGATAAAGCAAAACATATGGGAATTGAAAGTGTAGCTAAACCAGTCTGTGGACCAAATGATGTCCTGGTGAAAGTTAACACTTGCGCTATCTGTGGGACAGATGGAAGGATGTATGAAGGAACAAAAGACGTTACCAAGGGATTTGTTCCTCAAATTAAGGGGTACGGTGAAGGTAAATTTATCATAGGTCATGAAATTGTAGGAACTGTAGAAGAGATTGGTTCGGAAGTCAAAAATCCTAGATATAAAGTTGGAAGCAGGGTAATTATAGTTACTTCAATAGGTTGTAGGAAAAACGGATGTAGAGCATGCAGAGAGGGAAATTATAATATGTGCAAGAATAACCGCCCCATTGGCTATTATTATCCTGGTGGTTTTGCTGAATATATACTGGTCCAGAATGCCGCTGTTAAGCAAGGTGCCATCATACCTGTTCCGGAAAATTCCACTGTTTCAGACGAACACCTGGCAATGGTGGAACCACTTTCCTGCGTAATAAATGGTCAAAATTATCTAAATATTAAAGAAGGAGAATATGTTACTGTAGTAGGAGCAGGTCCCATTGGTTTGATGCATAGCCTCCTGGCAAAAACCAAAGGGGCAAAAGTTATATTGGCTGAATATTCCTCCGCAAGACTTACCACGGCTAAAGAATTCGGCTTTGACCATTATATCGCTACTAAAGATACTGATTTTGTTCAGGTAGTCTTAGACTTAACCCATAAAGAAGGAACAGATGTAGGAATAGTTGCTTGTTCGGTGAACAAAGTTGCAGAAGACCTTTTAATCACCATGGCCATGAAGGGTAGATTAAGCTTTTTTGCCGGGTTTCCCAAAGAAAATTCTATCCTAAAATTAGATGGAAACATTATTCATTACAAAGAGGTTTCAATTTATGGGGCATTTGCCTCTAATAGAGCACAATTCGAAGAAGCTCTAGAGTTAATCGTGGCTAAGAAACTCCTTATGGATCGCATAGTTACCCATGTTTTCTCCCTGGAAAAGATAGCCCAGGCGATGGAAAAAATGTTGGATAAAGAGGGAGATGCTTTAAAGGTAGTTATAAAACCTTGAATTTAAGTATAGCAGATACAAAAGCTATAGCTATCTTCTGTGGAGGTGTTGAAAATTAAAATGTCATGGTTGAACTTAGAGGGAAAAGTTGTAATTGTAACTGGTGCTGCCTCAGGAATTGGCAGAGAAATAGCTACTGTATTGGCTGAGAATGGTTCTAATGTCGTTGTAGCTGATATAAGCCAAAAAGGCCAGGATATTATTAGTAAGCTACCCGGGGAAAGTGCAAGACATCTATATATCCAGACTGATGTTACCAAAAGGGCCAGTGTTGAAGAAATGGTAAAAAAAACTACTGCTACTTATAAGAGAATAGATATTTTAGTTAATAATGCAGGGATTAATATGCCAAGGTTGCTTGTTGATCCTAAAGGAAAATATGAACTGCGTGAAGAAGAATTTGATAAGATGGTTGCCATAAATCAAAAAGGTCCTTACCTATGCACCCAAATTGTGGCTAAAGAAATGATTAAAAGAGGAATTAAAGGAGTAATAATTAATATAACTTCTGAATGTGGTCTGGAAGGATCAGAAGGTCAAAGTTGCTATGCAGCTACAAAAGGAGCCTTATACACATTTACCAGATCATGGGCTAAGGAACTTGGAAAATACGGTATAAGAGTAGTTGGGGTTGCTCCAAGTATAGTAGAAAAAACAGGAATCAGAACTTTAGAATATGAGGAAGCTCTTGCCTATACTAGAGGAATAAAAGTAAAGCAGCTTAGAGAAAGCTACGAGAAGGTATCAGTTCCATTAGGAAGAGTTGGAAAACCAAGAGAAATTGCTAATTTAGTCTGTTTTTTAGCTTCTGATAAGGCAAGTTACATTGATGGAACAACATATAATATATCAGGAGGAAAAAGCAGAGGATAGTTCTATTTTGACTTTTTCTTTCCCTGTGTTATAGTAAAAAGACTTTGGAAAAGAAGCCGTTTATGGAGCGAATAGTCATTTTTGATACTACTTTGCGAGATGGGGAGCAATCGCCCGGAGCAAGTTTTACAGTCAAAGAAAAGCTTCAGGTTGCCCGGCAGCTTGAAAAACTTGGCGTTGATGTAATCGAGGCCGGTTTTCCTGCCTCGTCTAGCGGGGATTTTGAGGCTGTAAAAAATATTGCTCAAGAGGTTCGGGGTCCCATCATTGCTGGTCTTGCTCGGGCAGTTCTTTCCGATGTTGAGGCTGCAGCCAAGGCTCTAGAAGGGATCAAAAAGAGTCGAATCCATGTTTTCGTCGGTACTTCACCCATTCACATGCGCCATCAACTACGAAAGTCACCCGAAGAAGTGTTTCAAATGGCGGTGAAAGCGGTAGAAGCAGCAAAAGGATATGCTTCTCAGGTGGAGTTCTCTCCCATGGATGCTACTCGAAGTAATAAGAATTTCTTATACCAAATTCTGGAAGCAGTTATTGAAAAGGGAGCCGGAGTGATAAATATCCCCGACACGGTGGGATATTCTACTCCTGAGGAGTTCGGATGTCTTATAGGCGATATTATGAAAAAGGTACCTAACATAAAGGAGGCTGTGGTCAGTGTCCATTGTCATGACGATCTGGGGATGGCCACGGCTAACTCTCTTTCAGCTATAAAATGTGGAGCCAGGCAGATAGAGTGTTCCATAAATGGAATTGGAGAAAGAGCCGGTAATACTCCTTTAGAGGAAGTAGTTATGGCTTTGAGAACCAGGAAGGATTTTTTTGGATTTTTCACCGGTATCCACACTGAGGAGATCTATCGAACTAGCCGTCTGGTATCTCGTCTGGCCGGAATTCCTGTCCAGCCGAATAAAGCTATTGTGGGTCAAAATGCCTTCCGCCACCAATCAGGAATTCACCAGGATGGCGTCCTTAAAGAAGCTGCTACCTTTGAGATAATGACTCCTTCCTCCGTCGGCCTTAAGGAAGGGGAATTGGTTTTGGGCAAGCTTTCCGGGCGACACGCCTTTCGAGAAAGGCTGAGAAAATTAGGATTTGAATTAAAGGATTCAGAACTAGAAACAGCTTTCAGAGCTTTTAAGAAACTGGCTGACAAGAAAAAGGAAGTCTTTGATGAGGATCTTGTCTTTATTGTTGAGGAAAAGACACTTCAGATTCCGGAGGTTTATTTCCTCGACTATATTCACACAGTTACCGGCAATAAGATCCTTCCTACTGCCACGGTGAGAATAAGGAAAAATGAGAAAGTATTTCAGGAAGCAGCTTGCGGGGATGGACCCATCGATGCTGCCTACAAAGCCATAGATAGAATTACTGGACTAAAACTAACTTTAGCCGACTATTCACTTCGCTCCGTTACGGGAGGAAAAGATGCTCTGGGTGAGGTGATGGTGAAAGTTGAGGAGAAAGGAAATCTTGTTACCGGTAGAGGTGTAAGTACCGATATTATTGAAGCCAGTGCCAAGGCCTACATTAATGCCATCAATAGACTAATCTATCGAGGGGAAAGGCTGAATGAGGGAGAAGCTGGAAAGATTAAGGCTGGAAGCTAAGAGAAAAATAGACGAAGCTACCAATGAAAAAGAGCTTGAGGCCGTGCGGGTTGAGTTTTTAGGAAGGCGCCAGGGTAAAATTACCCAAATTTTGAGGAACATAACTGATCTTTCTCCCCAGGATAGACCCCTGGTAGGAGAGTTAGTAAATCAGATAAAGCGGGCAGTTCAAGAGGATTTAAAAAGAAGAGAAAAGCAGATATCTCGAGAGGAGGAAGAGGAATGGGTTGATATAACTCTTCCAGGAAAAAAACCACTCCTGGGCAGACTTCATCCCATCACTCAGACCCTGGAGGAGATCAAAAGAATCTTCATTGGACTGGGTTTTCAGGTAGTAAGAGGTCCGGAAGTGGAGACTGAGTATTACAACTTCGAGGCCTTAAATATGCCCCGCTATCATCCAGCCCGGGATGAGCAAGATTCTTTTTACCTCGACGATACCCATCTTCTCAGAACTCAGACCTCCCCGGTTCAAATCAGGGTAATGGAGAAAAAATCTCCTCCCATACGCATAATTGCTCCAGGCAGGTGCTACCGACGGGATGCAGTCGATGCCTCTCACTTTCCCATGTTTCATCAGGTAGAGGGATTGGCTGTTGATAAGAGAATAACCTTTTCTGACCTTAAGGGTTGTCTAACCTATTTTGTCCACCAGATGTTCGATAAAAAAACTCGTCTTCGCTTTCGTCCAAGCTTCTTCCCCTTTACTGAACCCAGTGCGGAAGTAGACATTAGCTGTATTATGTGCCAAGGTAGGGGCTGTCGGGTCTGTTCTGGAAAAGGATGGCTAGAAATCCTGGGAGCTGGCATGGTGGACCCGGAGGTTTTCCGGAAAGTTAATTACGATCCAGAAAAATATCAGGGCTTTGCCTTTGGAATGGGGGTAGAGCGCATCTGTATGTTAAAATACGGGATCGATGATATTCGGCTTTTCTTTCAGAATGACCTACGATTCTTAAGTCAATTCTGAAAATCAGAAATCAGGCCACTGAAATCTGATGATGGGATTTTTAGATGATTGAATATGATTCTGGTGTAGGTAAGTCGGTGACTAAATCTGTCCCTACCACAAAATCAGCCGGGGTGCGGATAAAAGTCTTAGGAATCGGGGGAGCTGGATGCAGCATACTTTCCCGACTGACCCGTGATTCCTTGCCAAAGATAGAGTTCGTTGCCCTGAATACCGATAGAAGTTCCCTGGAAAGATGTGGAGTAAAAGAGAAGCTGCAGTTGGGAGGTAGTGTAACCAGAGGATGGGGAACAGGCGGTGATCCCGAGATGGGTAGGCAGGTTGCTCTGGAAGAAAAGGAGAGAATTAAGGAAATTTTGCAGGAGGCAGATCTTGTCTTTCTGGTTTCAGGTCTGGGCAAAGGTACCGGTACAGGGGCTTCTCCCATCATAGCTCAACTGGCAAAAGAGATGGGAAGCCTTACTATAGGATTTGTAGTTCTTCCTTTTTATTTTGAGGGAGAAAAAAGAGCGGCCATGGGAAAGAGAGGTCTTCAAGAACTGGAAAAAACTCTGGACGCCTTGATGATCATTCCTAACGATATTTTACTAGAAAATGCTCAAGCGCATCCCTCCTTAAAGAAAGGATTCACCGCAATAGATGGAATTTTAGATCAGGTTATTAAGGCCCTGGGAAATCTACTTTTACATCCTGGTTTAATAAGTTTAGATTTCGCCGATATCAGGGCGCTTCTCCAGAACAAAGGTCGAATCCAGATAGCTATGGGCAAAGCATCTGGTAGGGATGCAGCTCAGGAGGCAGCTAAGCAGTCAGTTTCTTTTCCCCTGTTAGGCAAGATTTCTTTGAAAAAGGCAAAAGCTGTACTCTTTAATATTAGAGGAGGAAAGGATCTAAGTTTATCCGAAGTGGAAGCCGCCACTCTTATTGTCAAGGAAAATAGCTCATCCCAGGCGGAATTTGTCTTTGGCGTGAGTATTGACGAGACTATTTCTGATGAGGTGGTGGTTGCTCTTATTGTCGCCGGAGGCGAGATCACTGAAGAGGATAAGAAACCACCGCCCAGCTCAAAACAGCTAGATCTGGGTATTCATGCGGGTGATGAACTGGATATTCCCACCTTTTTGAGAAAGAGAAAGAATTGAAAAGGTAGCCGGTATGTGGAATTCTTTAAAAAGAAACTTGGGCAAAATCATGGGAGGATTTGGGGGCCTTTTAATAGCCTTACTTTTGATTTTCGCCTGGCCCCTGGTGCTGATTATTTTTCTGGTGGTTATGGGGGTCTTTTTGGGCGGGATTTTTGATGTGGTCCGTCGGATAGGAAATTTTTTTGATCGGATTTACCCCAAGGAAAGATCCCAAAAAGATGAAGATAGAACCGGTTAGGGTCACTTCTCCCCTCAGCAGGACCACAGCTCAAAGCTTGAGGGTGAGAGATGAAGTCCTAATTAGTGGAGTCATCTATACGGCAAGGGATGCCGCCCACACCAGATTAGTGAGCCTCATAGAAAAAGAAAAGCCTCTTCCTTTTCCGCTGGAGGACCAGATTATTTATTATACTGCTCCCACTCCGGCTAGTTCGGGAAGACCCTTTGGGTCTTGTGGACCTACTACGAGCGCGCGAATGGACAGGTGTACTCCGCATCTTTTATCCAAGGGCCTACGAGGAATGATAGGCAAAGGACAGAGATCCGGAGCAGTAAGAGAAGCTCTAAGGAAATACAAAGCAGTTTATTTTCTTACTTTTGGAGGAGCGGGAGCTTATTTGTCTAAGAGGATAAAACGGGCAGAAATTGCCGCTTTTTCCGATCTGGGACCTGAAGCGGTCTATAAGCTATGGGTTGAGGACTTTCCCGCCATTGTAGGTATAGACACCCAGGGGTGTGATTTATATGAAAACTTATGGATGAGAGAAGGCCATGCTGAGAAGGGATGGACGCTCAGCCGATGAGCTGCGAAAAGTTACCATAGAAAGAAACTTTGTTAAATATGCCCAAGGCTCGACTCTTATAAGCTTTGGAGACACCAAAGTACTTTGTACAGCGATGGTAGAGGAGGGCGTTCCTGCTTTTCTTCGGGGAGGAAATGAGGGCTGGCTCACAGCAGAATATGGTTTACTCCCCTACTCAACCCCTACGAGGAGCCTGAGAGAAGTAAATCAGCGAAGGGGCAGGTCTTATGAGATCCAGAGATTGATCGGTAGGTCTCTCAGGGCAGTGGTTGATTTAGCCAGACTGGGGGAACGCACTATCTGGATTGACTGTGATGTCCTTCAGGCAGATGGAGGCACAAGATGCGCTTCTATCACCGGAGCTTTTGTGGCTCTGGCAGACGCTGATAGATGGCTGAAGGGAAAGGGGATAGTAGAGGATTCTATTATTAAAGATTCTTTAGCGGCGGTCAGTGTTGGAATTAGCCGGGGGGAAAAACTTCTCGACTTATCTTTTCAAGAAGATTCTCAGGCCAGTGTGGATATGAATGTAGTAATGACAGGCAAAAAAGAATTAGTGGAGGTACAGGTAAGCGGGGAGGGGACTTCTTTTTCCCGAGCTATGCTAAGCAAGCTACTGGATCTGGCCGAGGCGGGGATAGCAAAGCTTATTCAAGTGGAGAAAGGGGCGATAGGAATAGATGAATGGAACTGGTGTTAGCTACCAAAAATGAGGATAAGATTCGAGAAATAAAGGAGGCTTTGCAGAACCTTCCCATAAGAATTTTAACCTTTAAAGACTTTCCCAAATTTCCCCTCCTGGTTGAGGATAAGGATACCCTCAATGGAAATGCAAAAGTCAAGGCCAGGGGGGTGGCAAAATTTACCCACAAAATTGCCCTGGCAGACGATACGGGACTAGAAGTAGAAGCTCTAGGGGGAGCTCCAGGCGTTCTTTCTTCCCGATTTGCCGGCGAGGGAGCTTCCTATGAGGATAATAATAGAAAACTTCTTTCCCTTTTGAAAAAAGTCCCTCTTCACAGACGCCGGGCAACCTTCAGATGTGTGATGGTGATCAGCGATGGAGCTGAAAGAGAAAAAGTAGTAGAGGGAACTTGCCAGGGAAGAATCGTTTGGCGCGGGAGAGGACGCGCTGGGTTTGGCTACGATCCATTATTTCAGCCTCAGGGTTACGAGCGAACCTTCGCTGAGCTAAGCCTAAAAGAAAAAAACCGTATCAGTCACCGGGGTAAGGCTTTAGAGAAGCTAAAGAAGATTCTTGAACTATGGCCAAAAGTAAAGTAATCGGGCTTACCGGTAATATTGGCTGTGGTAAGACCACTGTAGCCCATATGTTTGAGGATTTGGGGGTGGAGGTCATTGAGGCAGATAGGATAGGGCATCAGCTTCTTGAGAAAGAGAAAATTAAAAAAAGAGTGGTGAGTATTTTTACTGAGTCGGTCCTGAATGGAAAGGGAAATATCTCACGAAAAAAGCTAAGAAATCTAGTCTTTAAAGATAAAAAGAAACTGGAACTACTAAATTCAATCCTTCATCCCCTCATGGTTAAAGAAATAAAGAAGAAAATAAGGATGAGCCGATCAAATCTAATCGTCGTAGATGCGGCGGTACTTTTAGAAGCAGGATGGGATTCTCTGGTAGATAAGATTCTTGTAGTTACCACACCTTACCATACTCAATTGAAAAGGATTAAAGACCAAAGCGATTTTAGTCCGGTAGAGATCAAGGGAATAATGGAAGCTCAGTTTCCTCAGAGTGAGAAAATCAAAAGAGCTGATTTTGTCATTGAGAATGACGGGAGTATTGATAAGACAAGAGAGCAAGTGAGAAAAATATGGGAAAAGCTAAATGAAGGTGGACTCGGCTAAAATTTGTCTAATTTTTAGGGAAATGGCCGATTTTCTGAGTATCAAAGGAGAGAACCCTTTTCGAGTGAGGGCTTACGAGAAGGCTGCCGAGACTTTAGAGCACCTGCCAGGTGATCTAGAGGAACTTCACCGTGGAGGCAGGTTGGCAGACATTCCAGGAATAGGTAAAGGAATGGTGGAGAAGATCGATACTATTCTCAATACCGGCAGGCTTCCAGCTCATGAGAAATTAAAGATCGAAATTCCCGAGGGTGTAAGAGAACTTCTTTTCATTCCTGAGATAGGTCCAAAGACCGTCAAACTCCTTCACGGGACGGCAAAGGTTGCGAATATCTCTGATCTGGAGCAATTTGTCAAATCTGGTAAGCTACGAGATCTACCGGGTATGGGAGCAAAAACTGAGGAGAATATAATACGAGGGATAAGGCTTTATCGAACTAGCAGAGCTCGCATCTTACTGGGGAAAGCTCTGCCCATAGTGGATGAGATAGTTGCTGAATTGAAAAACAAAGCTTCCACCTGGATAGGAAGAATATCTCCTGCAGGGAGTCTGAGGAGAGGAAAAGAAACCATTGGGGATATAGATATACTGGTCTCCTCTGCTAACTCTCACCCCATCATGGATGCCTTTGTTCAGCTTTCCCCGGTTGAGGAAGTTCTGGCCAAGGGAGAGACCAAGTCAAGTATCCTGACCCGCCAGGGCCTCCAGATGGACCTTAGGGTGGTTTTACCGGATTCTTTTGGAGCTGCTCTTCAGTACTTCACTGGTTCCAAACCCCATAACATAAACTTAAGAGAAAGGGCCATAAAAGGAGGCTTAAAGATTAATGAATATGGGGTTTTTACTCAAAGCGGGAAAAAACTGGGAGGAAAAGAAGAGGAGGAGGTCTATAACCTATTAGACCTTCCTCTCATTCCACCTGAGTTGAGGGAAGATAGAGGAGAGGTTGAGGCAGCCGAAGCGGGAAAGCTACCTAAGTTGTTAGAAAATCCCGAGATAAGGGGTGATCTACATGTTCACACCCAGGCAAGTGATGGCACTGCTTCCATTGAAGACTTGATTGAAAAGGCAAAAGAGAAAGGCTATGAGTATATAGCCATATGCGACCATTCCAGTTCCTTGAGAATAGGAGGGGGTCTGAGTGAAAAGATGCTTCTGGCTCAGATTAGGGAAATAAGAAATATAAACTGTCATCTTACTGATTTTCAGTTATTGGCGGGTAGTGAGGTAGACATTAAAAAAGACGGGAGTCTTGACTATCCTGATGATATTTTAAAACAGCTGGATATAGTAGTGGCTGCCTTGCATACCGGTTTTAAACAGGATGAAAAAACCATTACCGATCGGGTGGTTAAGGCCTTGCAGAACCCGTTTGTTCGTATCTTTGCTCATCCTACTGGCCGGCTGTTAGGTGAAAGGGAACCTTATGCCATTGATTTAGATAAAGTTTTAGAGGTAGCCAAAGATAAAGGAATCTGGCTGGAGATCAATGCTCAACCACAGAGGTTGGACCTCACTGATATCTGGGTGATGGAGGCAAAAAAAAGAGGCGTGAAACTGGCCATAAACACCGATGCCCATAATTTACAGGGATTGGATTTGATGACCTTTGGAGTAGTTACTGCCCGACGTGGATGGCTGGAAAGCTCTGATGTCATAAATACTCTCCCTCTAGAAGATCTTTTAAAAACTCTTCGCTAATACCAAGAATATCTCGGGACTCTTCCCCTCCGTCGCTGTCATTGCGAGCCTGTCGAAGGCAGGCGTGGCAATCTCATGGGATTGCTTCGTCGCTCCGTGGCTCAGACAACACATCTTTCTTCTTCCTCAACTATTCTTGAGAGTGGTAGATCGAGCCAGGGAGACTGAACAATAAATAAGAGGCTGCTTAGGATAGGTTGCGGTGGTTTAATTTTATCCTTTCTTTTTATGAGGCAAGTTATGGGCGAAGATTTGAAAAAGAAAAACCTGCCTAAACCCATGGGGGGGAACCATGGTTCCATCCTGGTCATTTCGCATAGAGGCGCTTCAGGAAGGTATCCCGAGAATACCATGGCCGCTTTCCGGAAGGCAGTTGAGATAAAAGCCGATATGATAGAATTGGATGTACGTCGAAGTAAGGATGGACATCTGGTAGTGATCCACGATGTCAAGCTCGGTAGGACAACCAATGGGGAAGGACGAGTGCGGGAAAAAACCCTGGCTGAATTGAAGGCTCTCTCGGCCGGTGCCTGGTGGGGTGAAAAATATGCTGGGGAAAGAATTCCAACCCTGGATGAGGTTCTGGCTTGGGCGCAAGACAAACTCCCTATTGTTATCGATGTAAAGACACTGGGAATCGAAGAAGAACTGGTAAAATTGGTGGAAAAACATCAGATGGTGAATCAGGTAGTAATTAGATCCTGGGGAAAAAGGTTTTTGCAAAAATTGAAATCGCTCAATCGAGCTCTAATAACTTTAAGCCTGAGCAACAACACTAACGGCTTGGAGGACATTCTAGGAGTTCGCTATGGTGAGATTACTTCTGAGCTGGTGGCCGAAGCTCATCGCAAAGGTAAACTTGTCTGGGTCTGGACGGTCGATGATAAGCCAGCCATGCGTAGGTACATTAATATGGGAGTAGACGGGATCATTAGCAATTATCCTGCCAAAGTGATAGAGGTTTTAGAGGAGCACTCTAGTGCTGAGGAGCCAAATCACTAATTAGGATCAGACTTTTTCAATTCCTAACTCAGGGAAAGGATAATGTTCAACATTTTTCGTAATTAAAGTTAGGGCATAAGTTATAGCTGTAGCAGCAATAATTACATCAGTGACTGCTAATGTTTTACCTTTTTTAACATAATTTCGCCTAAGTTCCCCAGCTAATTTAGCAATCTCTTTGGTTACTTCAAAATAATAAAGACTTTCAATAAATCGATCTGTCTTCTCTTTTTCCTTTTCTCTCATACCAGCATAAGTCTCCGCAATATTTATACAGCAACAACCAGCAATATCGCCTCGCTGACCCATTTTTTCTAAACAAGAGTTTACCTTTTTATTACCTCGCAAGTGATCGATTATTGTTGTGGTATCCAATAGATATTTAGCCATTATATTATCTCTTTTAATCTCTTTTCATCTTCTTCCCGCAAACTTCTTACCCAATTGTCCACTCCCTTTTGAAATTCAGGATGATCTTCATCTTTCCAGGCTCCGGCTGTTTCCTTTACAGCCCTAAGAAAATTCAAACGTGCTATCTCTTTTCTTACAGCTTGAGTTATAAACCAACTACGCTTCCTTTTTCCTGAAAGCTTATCTATCTCTTTTACCAATTCTTCGGGTACCACAACATGAGTTCTTTTTTTTGCGGTCATGTTAATCTCCTTTGTTAATTTATAATTACATTATCTATGTTAATCTAATTATGGGATTTTGTCAAGAGAAAAGTTAACAGTCTTCCTTTTGGCTTAACTTCTCCCCAGCTTAAAATCACCCTGGGGGATGGGAAGAACGACCTGGTAAATCCCTTAGACCCGGGGGAAGGATAGTCGACAGATCCTTTTTAATTTTCCCCTCCCTGAGGAGAGTCTTTGCCGGGGGCTTTGTCCCACTTATAGACAAATAAAACCCTTATTATTAACTTACCTTTTGAACTTTTACTGCACATACCTTATATTCAGGGATTTTGGCAATGGGGTCCAGGGCGTCGATAGTTAAAAGATTAGCGGCTGATTCTTTAAAGTGGAAGGTCATAAAAACTGTGCCAGGGGGGGATTTTTCAGTAATCTCTGCTTTTGCTACTACCTTGCCTCGTCGGGAGCTCACCTCCACCAGCTCATCAGTGACAAGACCGATTCTTTCTGCATCCAAAGGATTGATTTCTACCAGTCCCTCAGGGTATAGTTCCTCGAGTCCCCTTACTCTTCGGGTCATGGTCCCGGTGTGCCAATGAAAAAGGGCTCTTCCGGTAGACAGAATAAACGGATATTCCTCATCCGGTAGTTCTATAGGCTCCCTGTAAGGAGTAGAATGGAATTTACCTAAGCCTCGGGAAAATTTATCCTTATGCAAAAATCTCGTTCCTGGGTGCTTCTCATCTAAACAGGGCCATTGCAAGCCTTCTTCATTTAATCTCTCATATTTAATGCCACCATATATAGGTGTAAGGGAAGCTATCTCATTCATCACATCTTTTGGAGAATTATATTCCATCTTATATCCAAATTTGGCGGCTAGCTCAGAGATTATCTTCCAGTCCGCCTTTGCTTCACCGGGAGGATCCAAAGCCTTGTTGAGTTTTTGCACCCGTCTTTCTGTATTAGTAAAAGTTCCTTCTTTTTCCGCAAAACAGGCGGCCGGTAAAACAAGATCAGCATACTCTGTCGTCTCAGTGGGAAAAATATCCTGAACAACTAAAAAATCGAGCTTCTTAAGAGCTTGCCGAGTACGATTGGCATTAGGATCAGAGAGAGCAGAGTTCTCCCCCATTATGTACATAGCCTTGATCTTTCCTTCTTCAATAGCATGGACCATCTCTACTACAGTAAGACCGTTTTTGTCAGGCAAATCAACACCCCAGGCTCTCTCAAATTTCTCCCGTATTTCCTTGTCTTCTACTAGCTGGTATCCCGGAAAAACATTGGGTAGAGCCCCTAAATCGCAGGCTCCCTGGACATTATTCTGTCCCCGCAGAGGATTGACTCCTGAGCCTTCTTTACCCACATTACCGGTAAGCATAGCCAGATTAGCCAGAGCAAGAACATTGTCAGTCCCGGTGGTATGCTGAGTGATACCCATAGCATAGACTATAGAAGCGCTCCCCGCACCGGCATACCCGCGGGCGGCGGAAGCTATCTTGGACTTAGGAACACCAGTGATACCTTCTACATAATCCGGGGTGTATCTTTCCACCACCTTCTTAAGGTCTTCAAAACCTTCGGTGCGTTTTTCTATAAATTTCTTATCATAGAGTCCTTCAGAAACAATAACATTCATCATTCCGTTGAATAAAGCAACATCTGTGCCCGGTCTATGACGCAGCCAAAGCCAAGCAAATTCTGTCATTTCTATCTTTCGTGGATCGGCAACAATAAGTCTGGCTCCATTCCTTCTTACTGCCGCCTTAATCTGAAGGGCAATGATGGGATGGGTCTCTGAGGTATTGGACCCGGTAACCAGGATACAATGAGCATGCCTGAACTCTTCTATGGAATTGGTCATTGCTCCACTGCCAAAAGCTCTAGCTAATCCAGCTACAGTTGAAGCATGACATAATCTGGCACAATGGTCTACATTATTGGTACCTATTACCGCTCGCATAAATTTCTGAAAAAGGTAATTTTCCTCATTAGTGCATTTAGCCGAAGATAGTCCGGCAACGCTGTCCGCTCCATACCTTTCCTTAATCTCTTTAAATTTATTCGCCACCAGCTCCAAAGCCTCATCCCAGGAGGCGTGCTTGAACTCGCCATCTTTCTTTATCAAGGGGAAGGTGAGTCTATCCGAGCTGTGGATGAACTGAAAACCAAATTTTCCCTTTGAGCAAAGCCATCCCTGATTGACCACACTTTCCGGCTTAGAGGTAACCTTGACAACTTCTCCCTCTTTAATATTTAGCACAATCCTGCAGCCACATCCACAGTAAGGACAAACAGTGGATACTTTCCTTAGTTCCCATTCTCGACCCTTAAACTTTCTCTCCTTTTCCGTAAGTGCTCCTACGGGACAAACAGCTATACACTGACCACAAAAAACGCAGGGGCTCTCGGTTAAGGGTTTATCAAAACCAGTGGAAATTTTGGTCTTGAATCCCCTCTGGGTATAATCTAAAATAGAACACATCTGCACCTCATCACACACAGTTACGCATCTACCACAAAGGACACATTTATCATTATCTCTTTCGATGAAAGGATTGCTGGCATCAATTCCATAATGGCTTTTCTCTCCCTTAAATCGAGAGGAAGAGACTCCTAACTCATAGGCATATTTTTCTAGTTCACAGTCGCCGCTCTTCTCACAGGTCAGGCAATCAAGAGGATGATCCGAGAGAATAAGCTCCAGGACTAGCTTTCTTGTGGTTTGTACTCTTTCCGTGTTGGTTCTAACTATCAGGCCCTCTGATACCGGATAAGAGCAAGCAGAGACTAAGTTTTCCAAACCTTCCACTTCTACTACGCAGAGACGACAGGCACTTATCGCCGTAAGCCTTTCATCGTAGCAAAGATGAGGAATTTCAATCCCCACCATTTGGGCTGCCTGCAAGATAGTCGTTCCTTCCTCCACAGCCAATTTCTTACCATCTATAGTTAA
>Ga0209986_10001037_pt1 | contig 27081 bp, 19 predicted proteins | sample BlataG_FD_183168 | JGI IMG/M metagenome (GOLD analysis project Ga0209986, IMG submission 183168) | Deep subsurface microbial communities from Black Sea to uncover new lineages of life (NeLLi) - Black_00105 metaG (SPAdes) (version 2) | ecosystem: Environmental > Aquatic > Marine > Oceanic >... | reverse complement strand
GACATTCTGCTGGGTCAAGGAAGGAAACGGTTACATCAACGCGGACTTAGGACAAGTAGCTTACGTGGAACAACAGGGTAACTCGCTCCTCTATGAAACCTCCCATAGCGATGTATCACTGAAGCACTTGTTTAGGCTTGAAGACCCTCTTGAGAATATTCAGAAAAAAATCTCCAAGGACGATCTAATGCGCAAGTCGATTCAGTTCGCTCCGGGACTGCGCATCATCCAGGACCCGTTCTATCCTTGTCTGATTTCATTCCTCATTTCAACTCGAAACAATATACCCACGATAAAGAGGGCAACCCAAGCAATCAGAGAGAAGTACGGACCCTCCTACGAATTCAGAGGGAAAATCTACCGCGGAATGCCCTCACCCACGCGCATGTCCCTAGTCACTGTGAGTGAGTTGGAGGCGTTGAAGCTCGCTTGGCGAGCCAAGTTTATCGTAAGGTCGACTGAGGCGCTTCTTGCAGGAGAGGTGGACCCAGAGGCTTTGACCAAGATGAGCTACGAAGAGGCCCACCACACACTGAAGACATTGCATGGTGTTGGTGATAAGGTCGCAGACTGTGTGTGTCTGTTCTCGTTGGGTTTTCTGGAGGCGTTTCCAATTGACGTGTGGATTGAACGAGTGATCCAACAGCAGTACGGCATATTCACATCAGCAGGCAAGTCGTATGCCAAGAAAGGTCAGGCTGCAAGGGATTACTTTGGACGATATGCGGGCTATGCTCAGGGGTATCTGTACTACTACACAAGGACTACTCAGCGATTGCACGGCTAATTGAATGATGGACTGCACGGGATTAGAGACTCTGGCGCTTGCGTTTCTTTGTTGCATACCAAGAATGATTGTCTATCCCCTTGGATACCTCCCACGCCCTTGTCTGATAGAACGCAAGCGGGTGTTGCACGTATTCGCAGAGGGGGTCCTTCGTGATCCCAAGATAGACCGGACAAAGGCTGTTCCCCTGCAATTTGCTGCACCCCGGAGGAGTATATCCCTCACCCGCAGCCTTTGACGCTATGTGTTTAACTTGGTACTCCGCAAGACCTCTGACGAAGTCTGGCGCAGCCTTGAACACACCAAGAACTTCCCCCTCGCTCATCCCAATCTTAAGAAGAAATGAGGCAAGTGCAAAACGAGCCTCATGTGAAAGGTTCTTTCCCTGAGTTGCGTCATCGTGCATGTTTGATATACACGGAGGAAACGCAGATACAACACCACCTGTTATCTTCACAGGCTTAGTCGTTCGAATCTTGCCCCGAAGATCGGTTTCTACCCTTTGAACAGCTTCAGTCAATCGCTGAGGGAGAGTTGGAACATTAAGTGTGCTGTGCAGAATAAGAAGCTTGAACTTGCCCGATACTAGACGATTCAGCTCGAGACGTTGCACTGGAACCCAACCCTTGTCGACGTATCGATTAATCAGCTTCCAAGGCGATTGGTGGAACTCTGGAGAAACCTCGAGGAAATCCTCGTAGCGCAGTTTGAAGTCAAAAGTGCGTAGCTGAATTGGAAGCTTAGCTCTCTCTATGATAGTTCCTGTCGACTCCACGTGCCATCCAAAGGCGGATTGACATAGATGAACCACGAAATCCTCCTTCTCTTTGCCAAGGTGTTTGTTGACTGCTTTGGATTCAGCTTCCGCTTGATACTCCCTGAGTCTGGGGTCGCCTATCTTCTCAACAATAAGACGGGCAGTGGGATAGATGAGCAGGTCCCCAGGTTCACCTGTGTGGACTAGAGGAATCTCGGATTGATCGAGTGCAGCTAAAACCCTTTTCTCAGCCGCTTCAATGATGTATGTGTTAGTTCCAGACTCAACAAAGGATACCAGGCTTCTAAGGTCGCGCGCAAGTTTCTGCGCGGCCTTCCTAGTCACTACTGAAAACGGGTACTTCAGTTGCTGACTCATGGACACAGTTCCTTCACTCCATTAGGATGAGCCAAGATTGCGGACAAATCAAGTTTTGCTATTACATGTTGAATGTCGGACTATAGTCATCATATCCCTTGTCGTAGAACTTCTTCCCACAGGACGCGCACTCAAACATCTGAACCCCTTTTGAGAATGCCCAGCGATTTAGAATTCTGAAGATCTTGGAGCTTCCACACCTAGTGCATTTTACTGTAGAATCATCAGCTGCCCAAGGCGAGTTGTGGCGTTTGGTGGACATTATCAGGACACTTCTATTGCCTATTTCTCAGGAGGGCTTTTAGTCTTTTAGACGACGCACCACATGCGCGGCTATTCCTCTGAGATAGGCTGTGCCCAATCATTTTTTTAGAGGCTCTTGATTTTGCATGAACGTTGTATTGAAGCAGAAGGATATTCATGAATGACATACGTTGTTGAAACCGCGAATCTTACCAAGATTTTCGGTGGTAAGCTTATTGCCGTAAATAACATGAACTTGGAAGTTGAAGAGGGCACAATCTATGGTTTTCTTGGTCCCAATGGGGCTGGCAAGACAACGGTGATAAGATTGCTGCTAGGGCTGATAATGCCCACTGCAGGAAGCATCAAGGTTTTCGGGGAGAGAATGAACACGAACTCGGCCCATCTGCGAAAGCGGATTGGATACCTCCCAACCAATCCAAAGCTCTCAAACAAGATGACACCGATAACTTACCTTGACTTCGTTGGTAAGCTCTTCAGCCAATCAAAAGACCAGAGAATCTCAATGCTTTCAAAACTCATAAGATCTGTCGGACTCCTTCCGAGTGCCTCTCGAGAGGTAAAGGGTTTCTCAACAGGAATGGTGACCCGCTTAGGACTTGCCGCATCTTTGATGAACAACCCAGATCTGCTTCTTCTTGATGAACCTACATCCGGCCTGGATCCAGCTGGGAGAAAGTCAACCCTCGACCTAATCGAGGAGCTGGATAAGGAGAAGACAATTTTCGTGTCATCTCACATTCTGAGTGATATCGACAGAATATGTACCCATGTTGGGATAATAAACGAAGGAAAGCTGATCTACTCAGGTTCCATCAAGGAGATGAAGAAGCACATCCAAAGCAATGTTCTCCGGTTGGAGCTTGATGGGGACATGAATACTTTCTGTAACAGACTGGCATCGATAGTGGGCATGGCTGACTTTGAAAGGAGGGGAGACTTCACTGTAGAGATCAGTTTTGTTTCTGACATTTCTACCTTGAAAGCCATACAAGATGTGATAGGCTTGATAGTGGAGTGTAATCTAGATCTGATATCGATGAATTCCTCAACTTCTAGAATTGAGGATGCTTTCTTGAAACTACTTGAGGAGGAGGAATCACGTGGATTCGTCAGAGCAATTTAGATTCATAGAGTGGCCGATGCCATTCTTGGCAATTGTGCAAGCCGATTTGCAGAATCTCTTCAGGAGCAGAATAACCTACGGTTGGCTAATTGTGGGAGTCTTTCTCCAAGTTATCCGAGTTCTATCAGCGCCAGCCGCCATAGGAACAGCAATAATCGTTGTTCAGGGGCTTTCGGATTTCATCTTCATTTGGAGCATGTTGATTATCGGAATAACGGCGAGTGCAGTGTCCTCTGAAACGGGAGAACTTGCAGACTCCATAATGAGCAAATCTGTAAGGCGACACGACTACATAATGGCGAAATTCACATCACGAATCATGTATGTGATGACGATCTACTCGCTGATTTCTGCAGTTCTGGTCGGTGCATCTTTGAGGATGATGGAGAATGACTACGACACGAATGGACTTGTTGCTGCACTTCTGCTTGTGGCACTTGCATTGGTAATGCTGACTACTCTTGGAGTTACGCTGAGCATGGTTACTTCTAACACTGTAATATCGATAGTGTCCTTGCTCGTCCTATGGTACTCGATGACGATCTTCCTTCCTCTACTAGATCTAGAATTTATGTCTCCGAGTAGCATGATAAACGAGCTACCAGACATCATTCAAGGCGTATGGAACGGAGAAGAATGGAAGATTGCGACCAGTTTTGGTGGCATTTCAATAATCACAATGGCCTTATCTGTGCTGTACTTCTCGACAAAGGATCTCTGAATCTGCAATTGCGTGACATGGTTTGGATACTCCCGAGCAAATCAATAACATACATCGTACACTCTCTTTGCCTATAGCTTCGTTACTGCATTCACGAGAAGGAAACCTGGGTCAGAATATCTCAGTAGGGCGTCAATCTTTCAAACCCACAATAAGCGCTGCTGTCCCTCTGATCTTCCTAGAACCAGTTGGTTTCAGTCCTGCCTTGGTCATGAACTCAACTATATCGTCAACGCTATGCTTGCACATGTGTGGATACCGCTTTCGTGCTTTCTCCTCATCCATCCCATGCGCCCCCATTACACGCACGAATGCCTCTTCGTCCCCAGACACGAAATCAAAGACCACACAGACCCCAGATGGCTTCAGACTCTGAGCTGCCTGAACTATGATAGATTGGGAGTCCTTAACCTCATGAAGAAAGAAGCCAGAGAAGACCATATCTACGGAGCTAGGCTCCAATGCCATTTCATCTGTGTCAAAATCATGCTGTTTGAGGACGTAATTGTCAGGTGAGAGAACACAGGAGAGGAACTCATCCGCTTGTTTCAGCATGCTCTCGCTCTCATCCAGTCCATACACTTTCTTCGTTTGGAGCTTCGACATAGCATCCGCGAGAAAGAGACCCGGACCGGGGCCGAACTCTGCTACGACCTCGCGTGGTTCAGCCCCGATAAGCTCAAGCAGGGCATTCCAAAATGCCTCAGGGTATCTCTCATTGTAGGATTGCACCACACCCTGTACGCGCTCTGGGTCTTGCCAATCGGCCTTTCCCAGGTGCTCCACCACTAGTGGCGCCCCAATACGTAGTCTGCTCTCCTCAGCAGGCTCATGAACTCGCTCAGACTCTGCCGGAGAATTTCAGGATCGCTGTAGAGCTTCTTCAACTGGGCTCTTCTCTCCTCAAGCGAGGCGTCAGTCATCTCATTCATTATCTTGTACGCGGCTGTGGGCCTCTCAGTCCATCTCAGCAACTCATGATGGTCTGAGCTGAGAAATAGAACAACTGGCGTCTTCTTCTTCCCGTTGACCATGAGGGATTCATGGAAGTGTCCATTTTTGTCACTGTCCAGAACGCGCAGCTCCACGTTGGGCGATAGTGATGCCATCCGCGCTAGAACAGGCAGGTTGCCGGCGGTATCAATGCATCGATCTGTGCCAAAGACCAAGATGTCCACTCGATTCTGGATGCCACTGAGGGCTTCTGTTTCCTCCTCGTTGATCATAAGATCAACGTTTCTTGCCTTCATTAGCTCCACATTCTCACGTGCTGACTTGAGAAAGGCCTTGTGCTCTACTGCGTCGTTCCACTCTGCAATCTCTGGCATGTATATCACATCAGGCTCCGAGAGAGAATTCTGCTGGTTTCACCGACTGGTATCTAATTGCTTGGAATGAATAAAAGGCTATCCTGAGGGGCAATAACATAATATCGGCCCGAAAACAGTCAGCGGACGTGGCTGAGTAATTATGATAGTGGCAGAAGAGGTTTTGGAGGAACTAAGAAAACTAGGCAATCCTAAGCAAGCAGAAGCAGTTGCCAGATACATGAAGACTTCTTCACTCAGATTCTTGGGAGTAAAACTTCCGCCCATACAGAAAACCGTGACGAGATTCACAAAGGGGCTTGCGACAGAGGAGCTTGTGCCTCTTATGAATGCCCTCTGGAAGCAGACCATCTTTGAGTCGCGAGTTGCTGCAATACGAGTTCTGGAGAGGTATGCGAAAAAGGGAGATGTGTTCTTTACACTCGATGCTGCATCTCGATGGATAGATGATACTGATACGTGGGGTCTCATGGACCGTTCATTAAGATTTGGACAAACTTGGACATTGCTGTCCTGTCCGGCCAGGGACGGCACTGGCCTCAAATTTTACCTTGATTATGTTACGCGCTGCGTTCACGTCGGCGTGCATCCTGTTCTGACAATAGGGACAGAAGAAGTACTCTCCTCCTCTTGTTTCATCTGTGTCATTAGTACTCTCAACACGTACACCTCTCTCTCCGCATTGACTGCAGGTCTGTGAGGTCCATGCGGGGTTCACTGTCCATACACCACCTCTTCTGTGACCCATGGCCTGCCTTCTGTACCTGACTCCCTCAATCATGAGTCCCCAGAGATTGGTCGAGAGCCTCCAGCTGAAAGAATGCATCCCTCCTTTTCCCTGGAAAGAGCGCAGGTCCTCGAAGTAGACTGTCTTCACGCCATGCTTCTCACAGAACCAGACTGTCTCAGATGCGACTAGATGGGAGATCTCGCGGTCGAGGCGTCTAACCTTTCGCCATACGGATGCCAGCTCCATATCCTTCTTCAGGATGTGAGCCGGAGCCTGCAGCCCCGGATGCTTCTTCTCCCAGTTGTTTCTCCTTTTGTCTATCTGTGAACTGAGCTCTCTGGTCCTCTGTCTGAGTCGTTCTCGCTTTGCGAAAAGGGTCTTGATACCGATGTGTCTGTCGTGGCATGTACCATGTCCATCACGGACTGATACTACCACTGGAAAGCGAATCCCTCTATCAACCCCTGCATAGGCTGTGAGTTCAGGGGTTTCAAGTGTCTTCTCAAGTAGCTCCTGATCTGGTGACAGGAATGGTATTGAGAGGATGGCCTTGCTTCCGCGAAGCTGGAGTCGTGGAGGAGCAGACCTTCGAGATGATTGCAAATCCTTGAGTTGCTTCTCGAGCTCTACAATCCTCTCTGTGTCTAGGTCTCTCCGTGACTTGAGGTTTGTGAGTTCTCGCGCGACATGGTGCAGTGCAATAGTGTTCATCAACTGCTCACTCATGTCTGCAAAGACCGCAGCCCTGAACTCAAGCTGTCGTGCTCTCGAATAGTCACCCTGTTCTCTTGCTTCTACAGCTTTCATCTTAGCTCTCCTGACCTTTCTTGGAAACCAGTTTAGGAACCTGAGACGAAGTGTCTGACTCCGATACGGTGAGTCTGGGTCACATTCAGCACTCCGTAGACCGGGGGGGGTCTTGATGTAGAGGATGATCTCGTTAGGTCGTTCAGGGTCGGATTTGAACCAGTATCCTTGACCAGTCGTATTCTCTGTGCTTGCGCTGAAGTCCTCAGTGGTTGCTCTGAAGACAGGTATAGTGAACGGGAAACCTTCCTCGTTCCAATGAGTGACCTCAGAGCGAATGAGGTCTATGATACTCTCAGATGTCTTGGACTTGTCTTTCCATAACTCCCTGACTTTTGCCCTCTGTCTAACTCTGCGCCCTCCGTGAATGCGTTGCTTTCTGGGTGTTTGGTCGTTCGGCAGTGCTGAGTCGGTCCCTTCTGCCGAAACAGAGGCATGTCTATTATGATGAACGGAGGCCTGTCTCCCAACAGAGGGCTTCGGTAACTTCGAGAGAACAAGTTCGTCAAGGACTCGCCGGACCTGTTTGCATGCAGATAGAGCATAGTAGAAACCGGACCCATTGCGCTTTGTTTCAGATTGGTCACGCACACGCCTGATGAGGTCAGCTGGTACTCGCTTGTTTCTCATGAGTCTGTTCAAGTCATCATTTGACTCTACAAGTATCCTCACAAGAGTCCTCACGAGTCCCCTCCTTGTGTGGTCAGCGAGTATTATCCGAGCGGCTGCTTCAAGAGCATTCCTGTGCATCCTTCCGAAGATCAGTTTTCCGAACTCGTTGTCCTTGGCCCACTTTAGGTCGTGTTCATTCATCAGTACAACATAACCACGCGACCTGCTCTTTTTCAGTTGTTCACCAACTTCCTCAGAGTGTTCGTCATTGGAGTACACCCTCTCAAGGATAAGATTGACCGCCTTGCAGTACTTCTGGAAGTGTTCTGTGAGTGTCTTTAGATCAACGGAACCGCACTTTCGACCTGTGACAGTTCTTGACAGAGTCTGTACCTGGTTCACTGCCCTCTTTCTGAACCTTGAGTCTGGTACTCTCCCTTCACCCTTCCTTGACACCTTTCTGTGGTAGGAGTTGAGTGCAAAGGACTCCACAAGATACTGGTGGGGTCTTCGAGACCCAACCGATATAATCTTACCGTCCATTGTCTTATGCTTGGCTTGCTCCCAGGGACGGCGCTGGAGTTCTTGTGTCATTGTCCTTCCTCACAGTCTCGTAACGGGTTTGTCCATATAAACACCGATATAATCTTAACAAGATTAGAACAAAGTGCTATCAGAATTGTGCCATTGTCTGACAGAAGTGATTCAAACGAGAATATTAGTCCCAGACCTAACCCGAAAGAATATATAAATAATCATGAAGATATCTGTTGGAGATGCCAATTCTTACGCCCCCGAGAAAACCCGGAAAAGTACTGACAAGGGGACTTATTCTTGGACTCTCAGCCACATTAGCCCTTGCACGTGACAGGGTCACAGACAAGACCTATCCTCTCTATGGAGGAGGCAACGGTAGGAAGGGCATGCGAAAGATATGGGATGATGCTAAGAGGGAGTATTACAAGACTGTTCGGGAAAAGTCGCCAAAAGCCACATTACTGCAAGGTGTCGAGAACAACATCCGTCGTAACTTTCAGAAGATCATGCTGAAGACCTCAGTGAGATATGGTAACACTGAGGTGAAGCGAAAGAGGAGAGGGGAGAATAAAAAGTATCTCAACCAGTTGTGGGACTATGCTGGAAGCAGACTGCGTGATGTTGCCATGGAACGATACCCGTTCCCCAGTGTGCGACGGATTGTGAATCAGGATGGCGCTGTGACCTTTGGTTACCTTGGAAGTTCTCGTGACCCGGAATACATCCCGACACACTCCATGCCCGAGTTAGACTTCGCGGACATGATTCGAAGTCATTTGGTTGAACTATGCAGACAGTGTCTGAAGTATGGCCTTCCTCAGCGTGCAGCAAAACGATACATCGACGAACTCATAGACAGATTGACACCCTTCTTGGACTATGTCTACACCGACAGAAGATCTGGTCGAGCACACTTTACGCCTGATGCAGCAAAGGAACTGAGAGATATCGTATTTAGGATCCGTACTCAGTTCGGGAAACGGAATGGGTGTTCCCAGTCTATCACGTCGACTATTTTGCAGAGTATTGACTATACAGAGATAACGCAAGACTCAGAGATGATTCCAATCTCTAGCGATGAGTGTGTTGATGACGATGATGAACTCATCCACTTTGATGTTCCCGCAGTCGATGAGAACAAGACTGATGATGAGGGTACAGTTCCTGATTACGAGTCTGAAGATTACAAGGACCTCATCCTCCGTATTGTCGAGAAGTGTCAGACAGAGAGATTTCCGGACTGGAAGGTCCACCTTCAGTTTATCAAAGGCCTTATTGAGAATGGGACTCTGACACATAGAGATGCGAAATACATACTCCAGCTAGCTGTCGAGGAGAGCCGCAGAATAGGTATCGCTTTCCACGACTTCATAGCTCATGCCTACTCAACACGAGCTCCCTTCACCATGTACGGGCCGATCCGCTACGGGGACACCATGGCACCAGACAAGTCAGGATTACTTCTGATAGCCGAGATTCCGGTGGCAGATGGTACAGGTCGTGTCGACCTCGTACTCTTCAGAAGGAAGACTCTCCCTCACGCTGACGATTCCCCGGATACAGTGGTCTGGGAACCATGCATGGTGATTGAGATCAAGACAAGGAGCTCATTCAACCTGGACCTGTATGCTATAGGCACAAAGTCATCGGACCTGACTGTTAGAGTCATTGAGCCTATCCTTGACCGACGCAAGATGACAGATGATGAGTGGGAGAGAGTCATCGCAGGAACACCGTCGAGATACGAGAAGATGCAGCTTGGTGCATACACTGCTGCTCTGATCTCAGACTATCGGAGGATAGCGCGTGCTGACAACTCCCCCCCTGATGACCTGATACAGGCAGTCCTTGTGGTGGACTCAAAGGAGAACTGGGAGGAGATACAGAAGCATCTACCGTCACTTGTCATTGATGCTTACAAGAAGACGCAGCAGGGACGCATCGCTGACAGGGAACTCTTCCAGCCGGAGGACTGGTCTCTTCACATGGGGTTGGTGGTGTTCTCTGAGGGTGCAGACAACACAGTTGAAACCCCATTAAAGAGACTCGCACGTTTCGACTCGTTCCGCTACCGGAGAGAGAGAAGAAACGGCTGTGAATTTGTCCTGTATCTGTCTGTGGCTGGGAAGGGCTCACCAGCAGAGTCAGCCGCGAGAGTCGCCGCTAAGTGGCATGGTCTGCAGTATGTCCATCAACTTGTGCGAGGAAAGCATAGGGATGTTGTCTGGTTTGACCTCACCGGAGAATACTCAGACCCTACACTGCGAGCAACACGACTCAGACTCAAGTCACACTCGCCGTCAATACAGCGATTCGTCAAGAGACGAGTCCAGTTCGTTGATCTGTCATCCGTCCTTCGTGCATACATCCATGACAGAGACTCAATCAGTGATGTGACCAAGTCAACTCGTTCCGTCATAAGCCAGGCTCACAGACCATTCATCATTGTCACTGGTTGGGATATGGTGAGAAAGGCTACACCCGAACACCTTACCAAGGTATTAGACGAGTTCCTGATACAGTTCCTTGATGATGTTCCAAAGGACTCCAAGTTGGTGTGGTTCGGGCGCCCAGTGCCGCTCAGTGCTACCAGTCAGAGATACGACACTCGTTGTGTCGGACCCTTCTACACAGGCAGTCCGTGGATGCACTATGTAGATGAGATAGTGTGGAACACACCGATGCCACCACCACGCTTCGGGGCCTACGCCCCGGCTGACGATGATGTCCGAATGATAGTGATTGAGTGTCCGAACGATATCGAGGCCAAGTTGGTAGTGATTGATGTCCTTCGAGAATGGGGTGAGAGATTCCGGTCGGACGAGGACAAGAAGAAACGAGATGAAACAAGACAGAAGATCTACCACAAGACTACAGGTTCTGGTGCTACCAGAGGCCGACCCCTTATCACCTATGGGGAGGATGACATCGATACAGCGCTAGAACTCTTGCCACATATCTGCGCTCCAATGCTGGACAATCTCGATACTGAAGATGTCAAGACACACAGGTCACCACTCCCTGACACTCCGGACTTTCCATCACCACTCTCTTCACGGTTGACATTCACTCCGTACCAGTTCAGAACAGAGTTGAGGGCAGATGGCAGGGTCAGGCGTCTCAAACCAATGCACCGTATCAACCGCCAACGCGAATACCGGACCACACGTCTAGGTGTTGACAATCTGAAGGTCAACACAAGGCCGCCCCATGAGGCACTGATAGTGGTGGATGGCTGTGATGACCTCAAAATTGCAGGGAATGAGCTCGCTGAGATTGGACGGGCACTGAGCTTTCTCAGGAGAGACAGGTCGGAGTCAAAGGAATGGAGTGAGTTCCTTGATGACCTTGGAAACATACTTGTAAACTTGAGAGAAACGCATGGTGAGAGCTCTCGGGACGCAATGAACTCGTTGCGTGCGATCCGGCGTTTCCTCGAGCTTGACACCTTAAGCAAAGGTCTCTGGAACACACTGCGAAAGGTCCGATCATGGACACCATCCGGTCTGAATGGACACCAACGACAGTATGTCGAACGGTTGTTGAGGTGTCATCCGGACATCCTCCTAATAACCGGGAACCACCTGTTTCTTCTTCTGCTCGCTGCGGTCCGGTCAGCAAAGATTGTGAGGAAGATGACACACGCCATAGAGGAGCTCTGGGACTATATCATCCCGTGGCAGCTGACAGGACTCGGTCTCACTCCCAAGTACCACGACGCACACAAGACCGGGGAGTCCATCCTTCACAGGACAAAGCTCCTCCAGAGTCTTTGCAACAGGGCCAGAGCACTTGGAGTCCTCACTAAAATCACAAGACATGCCAGTGATGTCAGGTTTGGAGAGATCGTCTTGGTCAGACGTGAGAGTATCAAAACATCGGAACCGACCATCGACACCATGGGAATTTGGTTAGTGTTCCAGAACCGACCTGGGAGCCATGAAATGAATGCCACTCTTGTTCCTGTACACGAGGACTCTCTGAAGGGCCCACTCAAAATGCTACAAGAGTTGTTCCGTGACAGACCTCACTGGGGAGAGACCGACCTCACAAGGCTGAGTGAGTGTGCCATAGCATCCAAGCTCTCGGACAGGACCCCCATCATGGTCGCGGAACAACGCGGACTCACCGGACTGTGGATTCTTGAACCTGGCAGTGAGAGATGGACACCAGTTGGGCGGTTGGAGTACTTCACAAGACGAAGAGAACCAGTGACACTTCTCAGGTCGTACACTCTGAGAGAAGAACGTAACCTCATCCCAATCGATATGACCGATGTACGCAACCCTCCATCCGACCTGAGAGAACGTGTCGACCTGTCACTGGAGCTCATCGATGCAGTATTCAGAGACTGTGGGTCCGTGGAGTGCCATGTGTCAGTTGATAGAGAGGAACAGATGTATGTGCTCACGTTTCATCAGGATGACAGGGAGATACTGGATGATAATGGCGAAACAGTCAGCTTACTCGTGAAGAGGACTGTAGATGTGCTGGAGCTGCTCCGCAGGCCTGACTATGAGTGTGAACCGGTTGTTGTTGATGGACAACAGTTGGCGTGGAACAGGTTCAGTGACATCGAGTACGAGGGTGATGCAACGGTCCTCCGGCTATGGGTAGAGAGGAAGAGTCCATTCAGGTTCACCACGCTTGGATTACCACCAACCGCAGAACATCTCCTGCAATCGAAGAGGCTGACTGGACTCAGGCTCAGTGTCCACCACGACCACATTGTCTGTCCACTCAGGAGTGTCTCCATTGAGGAGCTAGAGATGAGAGGTCAGAAGCCCAAGAGTGATGTCGAGGAGTATCTGGAACGCATCGACGGTCCAAAGGGTCAGCCCGACCCCCTCCTGAACGAGTCCATCTATAGACATGGGACCTGCTGGAGAGTAGAGTTGATCGATGACAACCCAGTTCCTGTGAGTTACAAGATGATAGAGGATTTCCAAAGGCGTACGAGGGTGATTGAGGAGTTCCGGATGGGTGGTCCAGAACTGGCAGCAATTCTATTGACTGGATGTTTCATGTATCAGTCGCTCGACCGGCAGTGGGTGATCCATGAGTTCGACACTCCTGACGCAAAGAGTCTTCCGAGGGAGTTCAGGGAATGCATCCACCTGATGCGTGCGCGTCGCAGACTGTTTCCAACGGAAGAACCGGAGGAGCTCGAGTATCCGGGGAGCTACCTTGTCAAGGAGTGGACTCCCAAGATCAGTATCAGGTTGGACTGTGTGGAGTTCAGACTGGTCTCTCAGGTGACACTTGAGGTCCACATTATAACAGTCCCAGAGAAGAACATGGGATCCCGAAGTGAGAAGAACTATCGGGAAGCCCTACACCGAGGAATGAATGAACTGATGTCCATGAGCAACATTGAAGAGGATGAGAGGCTCAGACAACTGATAGAGGGCCTTATTGACGAACTCGTCAGCCTACACGAGATCACCGAGGAGGGTCCGCCACTCAGACTGGTCAGAGTATCAAAGGAAACCATCATGTTAGACGAGGTCATTAAGGTGGTTCTCGTGACCGAGCACGAACCGACAGAGTACGTCGAGGTGATCCTGGTTGACGCACTGCAAAAAGCCAAGAAAGAGGGTGGGGTCCACGAGGACATGATCTGGGAGGGTGTGTACGAGAGATTGAATGATTGGAACATAGATAATAGTACTTGTGCGGAAATAGTTGAGGAGACTGGACGTATCCTCGAGGAGGAGGGTGTGGTAGTGGGTTGGGAATGAGTGGAGTAAGATCGTTGAGAGGTACGCCTAGATAGATGGTGACAGGCATGCCTCTGAAGAGAGCAGATGTGACGTAAGACAAGCCGGTTATTCTGACCAAAGGCAAGCCTGTGGAGAGGTGTTGATAGGCGTGCCCGATAATCGGTTCTAAGGTATGCCTTTTGTAGGAACTGAGAGATGTGTATTGAAAGATACATCTTAGTGAGAGTCAATCCTGGACCGAGATGTGGATCTGCACATGCTCTCCCACCGAGTTGTCTGGTGAGGTGCAGTCGGACCTACGGGCCCCACATCCTGAGAGTTTCATGTTGAGAGAAAACACTGGTCAGTGATCGTGTATGTGTTGCACCTGATAGAACTGGCTCTCAACCCGTAGAGTCCCCGGAGAATGATGCAATCAGTGCCATCAGGTCTGTGACAAACTCCTCCTGAGGAGTCGTCAGTATCTTCTCATGGACAACCTCAAGTGTGATACCATAGTCTGAAAACAACCTCTCAAAGAGTTCGAGTCCGAACCCAGCAAACCTGTCATTGTGTGTAATGAGTACAGTGTTCACGAGTCCCTGACTGGCCACTCTCAGGAGGGTTCTGAGTCCTCTTCTTCGCATGTTCAGTCCTGATCCGAAGTCAGTGAAGACCCGAGGTCTGCTCCTAAACCTGTGGCGATACACACTGACGAGTTCATCGGTCTGCCTAGCAAGGTCACCATCGGTCTTCTGACGGTGCCCCGACACCCTTGCATAGACTGCACATGTCTTCTGCTCAGGTATGGCGTGCTTCTTGTGTTCTGTCACCGGGCGGCCGGATAGGACCCTGTGTATCTCTGAGAGTGAAACACGTCTATGACCCCCAAGAGTGCAAGAACATTGGAGTATACCACTTGAGTGCCACCGTCTAATAGTCTTCGGACACACCCCAAGTCTTATGGCTGCCTGTGATACGGAAAACATGAAGAAACAGGACAGAGGAAACATCATAAGAATGAGGATGCTCTAGAGTTGTCCAAGTCTATGGCAGCTGTATGCAACCCTTCTACTGAGAAACCGTGGTATCGAAAAGACCCTAACCGAGTGGAGCAAGAGTGAGAACTTCTGGCGACGTCGAGCCAGCATTTTGCCCTATCTTCATCTCTCCAAGAAATCAGTGTACAAGGAGGAATACACAGAGAGAATCCTGCAGGCCATTCGACCGCATATTTCGGACAAGGAGTTCCTTGTAGGAAAAGCTGCTGCCTGGGTTCTGCGTGAGCTGAGCAAACGAGAACCAGAGGTTGTGAGGGCATTCATAGACCAGCATCGTGATGTGATGACACGCCTAGTCATCCGAGAGGCCAGCAAGAAACTGAAGTAATAGGTAGAAAACGGGCTCAGTTGCTGGTTCTGCTTTGCGTTAATCCGCTAGCTCATAAGCTAGATCGACGTGAAAGAAGATGCCATATCAGTTCTCACAGAAATAAGACGGCAACATCAGATTTCTAGGCAAGCCCCGACTTCCCCCCCAACCGTAGCCCTCTCCTGTCACGATGACTGTGGTGACAGGGAGCAACGAAGAGAGGTATTGATTAAGGTGGTTTTGCACCACATCGAACGACTCAACTCCTTGGAGTGTGCTGGGAGGTGACTTTTTCTACAGGGCTTTAGAGTTCAGCCATTCAAAACAATTCTTGCCGAACTAAGTAAGAACCATGGAAAAACGACCTGAACAGTGGTATTGACTGAAGGGGGGGTTCGATAATGATTAACATAATTACGTCCTGTAACTTCACCAAATCCGATTATCAATCGCTGTCACAAGTTTTCGGTACACCGAATGACCATATTGCTGAATCCGTTCACAGCATAGCATGAGCTCGTCATAATCCTTCGGGTCTGTCCTCTTATCGCTCTTCACCGGAATACTGACGGAGCCACCAAGGTCAAACTTGTTGCGAATCAGTCTAGTCGTCTGGTAGTATATATCGTTGACTGTAGTATAGAGATTCCCAAAATAAGCGTGCAATACATCACGCTTGGCCTGAGGATGACAGCCATCATGGAGTATATACCTTTCAGTAAAGTAGAACGAATTCAGAGCGTTCATGAGAGTGACACAAGCTGATGAGAATCTGACGCGCATTTCGAGTAGATTTAGGATGTCTGAAGTATCCGATAGGAATTTCCCCAAAGTCTCTCTGACCTTTTCTGGTCTGAGAGGAAACTCATCGGCTAGGTTCTTACCCTTCAGCACTACACCATTCCTGAGATATGTCCAAATTACTAGGTGGTGCGGATCATTCCATGCTCTGGAAAGTTCAGGTTTAGTCAAGATCTTGATATCGACCTTGGACTGGTTTCCTCTGCTCGCTTCTAGAAGGGGTCGGACAAACTCGATAACCTTATTCTTGCCTGACTTGTCTAGGGTTACTATCACCAGGTCAAAATCACTATCTCTTTTAGCTTCGCCTGCAGCCCAAGACCCAGATATCAGTACTGTTTCGAACTCCAACTGGGGGCCTTCCGACAGGATTGCACGAATGACTGCAACGTATCGATCTGGAAGGCCCAGACTTTCAACGATGACTCTCCAATTGGACTGACTTGAGGTTCTCATGGTTGCCCCAGCTTGGCTATCAGTCCTGAGGTTCAAGCACACGCTCGCTTGTGAATCGACTTCTTGGTCAACGCATAGGCTATCACAGACGGTATAAACGCCCCGATGATGGGCAGGAGAAACATAATTCGCTCATCCGGTTTCGTGTTTGCTCCTAGGTACTCAATCGTCTCCACTATATCCCCACTGAATGCGTCAATCACAACCAGTGTTTGACCCGTTCTCACACCCGTTTCCTCGTCAAGGATAAACATCTCTCTAAGCCAACATAGACGAAAGTCTCTAGGCCCTGACTCATCAAGACTGTCCAGTGGTACGGATGTCAGGGATAGCACAGCACCGTCGCCAACCCGGTCTGATGTGATAATGCCATCTATCGGTATCTCGTCTATTGGAACCCAGTTATATGCCAAGAACCAAATGCCACCACTCTCGGCGTCCAGTTCTAGAACGATTGAACCGATCCCACTGTCCACAAGGACTGCATTGGTGAACTGAAGGAATTCCAAGCGGTACATCATTCGGTTCATGTTTGAGGAGTTGGATATGATATATCTCGACTGGCGAGGGATGAGATACCCAAGGTTCTGAAGAGAAATGAGAACGTGGGACTCAGCAATTGTCTGGTTCTCCGCGCGCCCTAGGTTCAGGATGGGCTCGCCAATGTATCCAACAATACCTCCCGAGATAGCATTTACTGACACCATTGCCACGATATGGGTAGGCACAGAGAATGTGTTGTTCCTGAAGTTGATTGTCCATCTTGGCAAGACACCCCAGAGTTTCGTAGATCTGTCATCTATTGAAAGCTGCTCGACTTCTTCCGGAGTGAAGACATTCTCAATGAATTCCCATGCGATTAGCCTTGCGGTTGACTCAGCAATCGCAGTTTCTTCTTGATAATCGATTTCAATCACGTACGGTTTCTGGCTCTTGACTACATACGCATTCGGGTATACTATTGAATCGATGGGGGTGAGGGAGTCTGTGGCAAGCTCGGCGAAAGGCGAGTCAGAGAGAGCGACACCTGGGAGCTCAAAATGACTCGTTCCTGCATTTGTCAGGGCAAGAGTGGATGAGAGTAGAATGATTGCGAGAACAACTGGCACCACAAGAGGAAGAATCAGGTTTTTCCTGCTGAAACTCATTACTAAGACCTCATAGATACGTAGCTTCAATTACTATTAGGTCTAAGTTTTATCAGTTTCATTCTAAGATTTTAACTAGGTGTTCTAGATTTCGATTCTCCAAGCCCTGATGGTTTCCAGCCAGGCAGTAACGGCTCCAAAGCACAGAACGAAAAGCAGCAATATCGAAACTGGGCCCAGGGTCAATGGGATGAAGATTAGAAAGCAGGGGATGAGAGCTGAATAAAACATTGCATAGAAGAGATACCGTGGAACTAGTAGTCGACCAGATCCTATAAAGAACCTCAGAATGCCTACCTTGACGTCGCTCTCCAGATTGAACGTCCCATGCTCATTTGCAGAAACCAGACCAAGCTCCTTGAGCTTGTCTAAGTGGTAACTCGCCAGACTCGGACTTGAAAGGTTTGCCCCTCGCTGAATATCTCGTAGGCCTGCATTCCTTGGGTTCTTCAGCAGGTACCAATATACCTTCAGTGTCTTGCCCCTCAGCTTTGAAGCTATCTCTTCAATACTTGAGTCGTCACTGTGCATCTTGTCATTCATCGCACGATCCCGCTCCACAGACATGGTAGTGATTTGCACACTTTAATACTATGGCCGAAAAAAGATAAGAAGCGGGTGTTAAAGATCAACACCCACATCCTCTCAAGAGCTTATGTACACATTCAAGTCGTAGTGTCCACCGTGAGAATCTGTCTTGTATATGTATAAGAAGTAGGTCTGTCCACCCCCCATGAAGATTCCATATTCTTGATGTCCAGGACCGTGGCTGTTGCGCGACATGACTACATGCATGTACTCGTCATAGACATAGAACGCTATGTCCATGTCATCCTTGTTTGGTATAGCAAAGATACTCACTTCGCGATAACCAGTCACAGTGAATCGATACCAGTCGATGTCGGGATCCCATAGACCTTCATCATTGACATGAAATGACGTGTCGTAACCTGAGCCCAAGTAAGTTCCTGGCCAAGCATCGGATCCGTAGTCATACTCGTCCAAGTAACGCGTTGTATCACCATAGATTTCAGCGATGTTCTGAGTTTTGGTCAGGACATTGTAGTACGCATTCCAGTAGCAATCCGAGAAGCTATATGAATTCACGGCATAGTCGAAGAAGTATCGACTGAACTTCATTGCCTCCGTCTTAAGCACTTTTATATCCCAACCGAACACACATTTGGCTCCCCCATCAAGGAATGCTTGAGCTATACTCTTCTCTACGTCTTCCCACCACCAATAAACCGGAACATCGTTCGCTGCTGACCAACAAGCACATAGAAATGCCAGATGCATTCCACTCAGATCCTTGTTCTCCACATCTGAGGGCCAAATCTTCCCATCATCAGTATTGAGATACGTATGCCAATCCAATCCTACCTTTCCGTAGCCGCCGTGTCCAAGATGGTAGAGCACACGCTCATCTTGGAGTTTGGAAAGCTCCTGTGAAGTGGTAGCATCTTCATAGTACCTAGCATACCACACGGTTGCATGGTCGAATCTGTGGAAGATGTCTGTTGCGCACTCGTATGTAGGTTCATATCCAGGATCCCAAGCAAAGACGTCTTCGTATATGTCAAGTGTTGTATCTTGAGAGATAATTTCTGCAGTCATTGCGTCAATATGAAGTTCCACATAGGAACTCCGTTGATTAGTATTGAACACTAACCATGCCAGATGAGGATTGTACTCGATCTTCTCATCAAGGACGTGTCCAGTAATCGACAACTCGCATGTCAAATCGAAGTCATCTAATGAAGTCAATGCTCTGCTGGCGATTTCAACAGCCTTTGACGAGGAAATAACTGGCACACACTCAATGTCTATGGTGTGCCAACACTTTGCAAATGCGTATACAAGTGCCGTGTCCCTGCTAATGCCTATTCTGATGAAATCTTCTCTCACTGGAACACTGCCTTTGACATGGTTCCAAGTCAGTTGCCATCCTTGGCTGTTCTCCGTAATCCCTGCGAATTCCGCATCCTTCGGAAATGGTATTGATTCAAGTTTCTCTAGCCTGTCAACGAACTCCATCGCCTTCCTCCACACGGCTTCGTCTGATAGAGCCAGTCGGCGTGCACCATAGTCGTCTGCCAGCTTGGTTGTATCAAGGTAGAAGACGATCTCATGCGTATCCGCATCAAGCTGGACCTCTATGGCTCTATGTTCGGAAGTAATCCATCTTACACTCCAGAGCATTTGCTCCCAGTAATCATTATGAACTAGTCCGACGTGTTCGAAAGACGCATCATCGCACGGTTTGGCGAAGTCCAAGGCAAGTTTCTGAATGACCATCTCATTCGGGTTAGCACAATCTTCTAATGCGAATGCTGATCCACTGGAAAATGAAAGAAGAAGTCCGGAGCTCAACACACAAAAGAGGATAAACACCCATAGCTGTCTTTTGCAAGTCCTAGTCATTGTTCCTCACATCCACGGTATTTGAGAATTCAATATATCCTCACAATTGTTATGTCGGACATTATTATAAAATGAACAGGAAACATTAAAGCAGTCATTAGAGGTATAAAAGCAAGCCTATTTCACCTCCCATGAAACCCGCCGCTACGCAATCGAGGTCCTTTGTTGGAAACCGGACATATTACCCAGATATTACCTTAACAAATGGTCATCAGAGAGGCTAACAAAAGGCTGAGGCAGTGGTGTATGTAGAGGGTTCTATTACCGGTTCCGGCTTGCGTCAATCATTCTGCTCATAAACAAGATCAACGTAAAATCGCTACTATGACCGAGATGATGATGGCCTACTGTGGTTTCGTATGTACCAATTGCGGAGCATACATCGCCAAGCGTACAAATGACGATAAGCTCCGTATGAAGACAGCGAAACGTTGGTCCTCGCCCGAATGGACTGTTAAGCCCGAAGAGATCAACTGTGATGGCTGCACGTCGGACAGCAACGAACTCTTCAAGCATTGTTACGAGTGTGGCGTTCGAGCTTGCGCCCGAGAACGAAGCGTGGAAACATGCGCCCACTGCGGTGACTATGTCTGTGACAAACTTGAGAAGTTGCTAGGATTCATAGGGGAAGAGGCAAAGAAGGGTCTCGAAGAGGTGCGGATGTCACTTCAAACGTAGAGAGGATACCAGCATTAGTTTCAGGCATCTGTTATGCTTATCTAAGCAAGAGCCTATCCATACATTGGGTGTATGTGGCTTTGAAACGAGCAGGTATTGCACAACTCAAGCTACATCCGGGGAAGGCACCCCACTGGCTCGTTAAGCGCATGATGCCAATGGCCAGCGCGCTGTGTGAATTCATTGTGGATGAGTACGGTTCCAAAGAGTTGCTGAGAAGGCTCGCTGATCCGGTGTATTTCCAAGCCCTCGCAAACGTCCTCGATTATGACAGGGATTCATCTGGTTCCACAACGGTGACGTGTGGAGTGCTCAGGTCTGTGCTGAACTTCGATCAACACAATGTGGTCGGAGCTGGAGGTAAAGGACTAATCTCTAGGACGGTTCCCGAGCAGCTCAAGGCACTGGACGACTATGGACTTGACGGAACCAAGCTCGCCGACATAAGCAAGGCTGTTGCCAAAGTGGACAACGCAGCTGTTCAAGATGGCTACCAGCTCTATCAACATCTGTTCTTTGTGGATGCCGAAGAGAACTGGACAGTGGTTCAACAGGGCATGGACAATAGTACTAGTGATGCAAGACGCTATCACTGGACCTCAGAGGAAATATCCAGTTTCATTGAAGAGCCCCATACCGGCATGATTTCGGGACAGGTGAAGCCATCCACTCTCGATATGACCTCTAAGAAGTCAGATGAATGCAGGAAGACATCAGTCGACGTTGTGAAGGAGGAACCACTACGCATCAGAAGGCTCTTCCACGACCTCAAGCCGTACGGTGAGAACTCTCTGATTCCATGGCTGGAAGAAGATGGATCAACAGGAAGCCTCCCCTCCTACAAGGTCGTCCCGCATCGAATGAAGTGGAATGCAGTGCGCAGGGCATATCAGACTCAACCGTTGCCCGAAACTTATACAATCTTGGACATCAATGTCCTTGACTGATGTTCGGTTCCTGATTCATTGAGGTCTGCTCTGCAGATCCTACTGGATCTGCAACTAGTCTCACGTCCTCTCCACAGGCGTTTTCTGTCTCCGTCCAACTGGCGGCGACCAGATTACATGCAGCGTTCAGATCGCGGTCCATCTCCAACCCGCACTCTTTACAGACGTAGACTCTGTCTGATAAGCTCAGGTCGCTCTTGATATTCCCGCAGACTGAACATCTCTTCGATGACGGGTAGAATCTTGGGGCTACAACAAGCTCAGAACCGTACCACTCACACTTGTACTCCAGTTGTCTTCTGAACTCGTAGAACCCCACATCAGCAATCACTCGGGACAGGCTCCTGTTCTTCAGCAGCCCTGAGACACACAAATCCTCAATCACTATCTGACTGTGGTTCTTGGCCAGATATGTCGTGATCTTGTGCAGCGTGTCTTGTCGGATGTTGAAGACTCTTAGATGCAATCTAGCAAGTCCAAGTCTTGCCCGCTCCCTGTTCTTGCTCCCTCTCTTCTTTCGGGATAGGCTTCTGGATAGTTTCCTCAGCTTTCTCAGTTTCTTCTCCAGGACACGCGGATTGGAATACATGGTTCCATCAGAGAGAGTGGCCAGAGTCTTGACACCAAGGTCCACTCCTACAGGTCCACCACTTGGAGGTTCAGGGATATCCAGCTCCATCTCAACGGTCACTGATACGTACCATCTGTCAGCTCTTCTGGTCACAGTGGCCGACAGGACCCTTCCTTTGAAATAGCTCTCTCTCTTCTCCTTGAGCCTGATTCTTCCTAGTCGTGGTAACTGAATCATTCGACCAACAGATCGGATGGTGCCAGTGAGCCTGAAACTGTCATGTACTCCCCGCTTCTTGAACCTGGGAAATCCCACTCTCTTCCCGGACTTCAATCCCCGATAGAAGTTCTTGAAGGCTCGGTCAAGGTCTCTCAGGGCCTCCTGTGGTGCACACTTGGAGGTTTCGTACATCCATGGGAATACCGTTCTCTTCAGTAGGTTCAGTTCCCTGTGTTGTGCAATAGCACTGGTAAAACGCTTCTTGTCCTGATTCTGACGGTAGAGTGCAATTCTCTGTTGCAGACCCCAGTTGTAAGCAAAACGCGCACACCCAGCATGTTGAGAGAGTCTAGTGCTCTGCTGGTTGTTTGGGTCCATTTCATATTTGAAGGCCCTAGCAATCAGCATTGAACGTCCACACCACTCAATCCTGAGCAGTACATTATAATCACCTACAAAATGTCCAAGTTCTTGGCAGCTGTTGCATACCCTCAAACTATGAAGAACTTCTCTTCATGAATGGCATGGGACCTGCAACCATCAGAGGCCTAGCCCTCATTTCGGAGATGATCTTTGGCTCTGAGCCTTCTTGGGCAGACCCAGTGCGGATGACTTTCGCTTTTGGGGGAAAGGATGGAGTGCCATTTCCCGTGCCTCGCAAGGACTACGACGACGCGATAGTCTTCATGGAGCAAGCTATCAACGACGCCAAGATGGGCAGACGAGACAAGGTTATGGGACTCAAGCGGCTGAGGAGATTCGCCCCGCCAATCCTTCGGTCAACACAGGAGATGGAACACCAGGCCCTTGCATGAGAATGATACCGAAGAGTACTTTTGAAGGGCTACATGGAACAAGATTATGCTTGAGTTGGAGCCCTTTGATAACGCAGTCACCGGCATCAAGACTGCTACGGCTCAGGGTGGGAAGGCCATAATGTGGGCTTACTCCTACAGAGTTGGCAACGTCCTTTTCGATGCTGGATGTGCAAACGCAAAGGAGGAACTGCGTCCACATATCAAAGGGATAGAACGACTTCTTGTTACTCACTCCCACGAGGATCATGTTGGCGGATGTTCAGTCTTCGGCCCGGATATTCCGATTATTGCTCCAGACCTCACCATCCCGGTGCTGAAGAGCCCACCTAACCTCAACGAGTTCTTTCAATACGTATGGGGTCAACCCGAACCTGTCGAAGATGTCGAATTGATGCCTTCACAATTCTCAGTAGGTGACCTGGACTTCGAGGTCATTCCACTTCCTGGACACAGCCAGGATATGGTTGGATTCTATGAGGCTCGTAATCGGTGGTTCTTCTCAGCGGATGGGGTCCCACTGCCCTCCAAGAAACGCCTTGCTATGGATGACGAGAATGTCCCAAAGGCAATTGCATCCATGGAGCGAATCCTCGAACTCGACTTGGATGTTCTCTTCGACTTCCACAGGGGTCCGATTCGTGACCCGCAACAGCATATCCAGACAAGGATTGATTTTTTGAAAGGCGTTCAGAATCAGGTACGGGAGCTTCACCAAGAAGGAAAGACCATGGAAGAGATACAATCCATCCTGAACTTCGAACCTCCATGGTACATGGACCTGACTGAGGGGAGATTCGGTATCGAGCATCTGATCAGATCGCTTCTCTTTGATGAGCCATGAACCTAGTTGCTGACTGTTTTGGCGGTTAGGAGTTGTATCGTCAAACGTATGACTGCGTCGCGCTCTGCGCCGCAAGAAGTTTGATGAGATGAAACCAGATTCTCTACTAGCTTCGCCTCTTCTTTTCCTTGTCGTATGCTTCCCATGAATTAGCTGCTGAGGTTGCTCCTTTTGATCTCAGTTCCGTGAGAACGTACTTTCGAATCTCTGAACTCCTCATCTTTGCTTCTGAGCGTTCGGCGAGCGAACTTGCGATCTCACGTGCAATCTCATAGGGAGCGCCGCACTTGACAGCACTTACAACAACCTTCTCAGGCATGTATATCTCGGTTGACCCATCTCTCTTTTTGATTTCCATAAGTCCCATCTTCTTGAGTAGAAATTGATGAAACAAGACTCGTACAATACATGCCAAAGTTCTCAGATAAACAATTGGTCGCCTATTGCAGGGGCCAAAATGCGTTAAAACTGCTGAAGAAACCGATGATTTTGCCCACAGGGACTGACCGTTGCCCGAAACTTGCACAATCCTGGACATCAATGTCCTTGACTGATGTTCGGTTCCTGATTCATTGAGGTCTGCTCTGCAGATCCTACTGAATCTGCGACTAGTCTCACATCCTCTCCACAGGCGTTTTCTGTCTCCGTCCAACTGGCGGCGACCAAATTGCATGCAGGCTCTAGCAATCAGCATTGAACGTCCACACCACTCAATCCTGAGCAGTATGTTATAATCACCTACAAAACGTCCAAGATTGTACAAAAGATATGAGTGCGAATGAACATACCTGTTCTTCAAGGACAAGTTCTTGGCAGCTGTTGCATACCCTCATTGAGAGCCTTTTCGTTTCTCCCGTCGTGCCTCAAATCGGTCGTCAAATCGTCTAGTAGACTTCTCCTTTTCTCTCTGAGCCTTTGCCGCCTTCTTCTGGCGCGCGCAGTTGATTCTGGCCGCCCGTCCAAGATTCCTGACCCGCTCGACCTCTTTATCGTTACCCCGCTTCCGGTACAGCTTGCGAGCGCGATCCCACGCCTCGAAAGCGGAACAGAAGTCATCAAGACGTGCGTATGTTACGGCTTGTGCATCGAAGATATCAGGATCTGTCTTTGAGAGTGCTGTGACTCGGTCCCACGCGGCGGAGGCTTCCTCCCACTCCTCCAGTTCCATGTGGATGAATCCCAAGTTTCGCCACGCAGAAAGATGGTTCTTCTTTCTTATCGTGGCCCTCTTGAAATGCTTTATCGCGTCGCGCGGACTGCCCGACCTGTACGAGACCATTCCAAGTGTGTTCTCGATGGAGGCATCATGCGGATCTATCTGTGCTGCCTTCTTCAATGCCTTCACTGCTGACTTGTACTTCCCAGCGCGAAGGTTCACATCCCCAAGGATTTTCCAGGATTCAATATCATCGGGCGCCAATTTCGTCGCAGCTTGCGCCGACTTGGTTGCTTCTTTCCATTTCTCCATCATTGAGAGGGCAATAGCGCGATGAATGAGAGCAGGCACAAGATTCGGGTCCAGTTGCAGAGCCTTGTCATAGTTACCGACGGCGGAATCGAACTGGCCCTCCTCAAGAGTCATGTCGCCCATCCGCATCCAGATACGCCGCTCTTTGGGGTCTAGTTTCACGAGCGTCTTGTAACAAGCCATCTCCTCGTTGGTTCTCCCCAAGGCCCTGAGAGCAGAGGCCTTGTCATATAGAGCCATACCATTCTCCGGCTCAATCCTCAGTGCATGGTCAAGGGACTTCAGGGCCTCGTGTGCTTTGCCAGGGCCTAAAGCCAACAAAACGCGGCCTCTGTTGACATGTGCCTCTGTCAGGTCAGGATTCAAGCGAATGGCTCGATCAAGACTCCGAAGAGCGTCTCCGAATGACTCCATCTTTGCGAGAAGGACCCCCTTACTGTTCCAAGCTGATGCATCGTCTGGATTCGCCTCTAGATGTGCATCTACTGCTTGGAGAGACTCTTCAAACGAGGGCATTGGAACCATGATATCTTCTAGGGAGGTGCAGAAAAAGGTTAAGCTGATGGCCAGGCTTCTACCCATAACGATAAAGGCGTAAAACTGACTTGCGTCAACCATGAAGCCAGGCCGGCTTGTGACGGGGTTCCTATTGTGTGTGGTAACACTTGCTGCAATTGCGCCTACATCAGCACAGCAAACCGTTCATTGTAAGTTGTACAAAGTTGGACACCGGAGTCTAGTACGTCCAGAAACGGCACTGGACTACTCCGTGAAGACCCTTTGCAGGGGTGTCATGATCCTCAGAGATCAATGTCGTGTTGGGCTATATAAACCCCACAACAGAATTGTCCAAGTATGTCCAACTTCGCAGCAGCTGTTTGCAGCCCATACATTGGAATGGGGTGTGGAAGTCGGAGAGGAGTTCACTTACGTACTACAAAGGAAACTGGTCGCTGCCGAATGGGAGCAAGATATGAATGATCTGATTCCGTTTTTATCCCATCTTGACGAAGGGCAGAAAATACTTGCATCGGTTGAGGAGCTGGACGAGATACCAACGGAGGTTGCCCCTAACGACCTGCCCACATCTCGTTGGACCTTGGTCAGAGAGAATGATTCAAACACCATCTCCACTGGCATCAGTGGATTTGCATTCCCGATTGGAGACTGGGATGTTCTTGGTGAAGCATTCAATGTAACCGGAATTGCAGGAATGACCCTGATTGACACTAACGAGGAATGGGGAACAATCCTGTCAGGCCCCTTGGAGGGAAGCTCAGATATTGAGATCTACCATGAGCAGAGATACGAGAAGGAGAACGGCACCCAAGTATATCTGCGTTGGACAATCAGCCTTGCCGGGTACAAAGTAGTTGACGTTGTTTTCGTCCAATGGCATCCAGGCATGCCAACAGTTCTTGCGGCAGAGCTGGATATAACAACAATTCTTTTTGCTGGAATCGGAGTTGTGTTTGCTATCATTATTGCAGTGCTCGTTTACAGGAAAGTCAAGAGTCAAAAATCCCTGATGCAGAAGCTCGGCGAGTAGACCGGCTATTAGTCAAATTGCGGTTCAGTAAAGCATTAAAT
>Ga0209986_10001036_pt1 | contig 27084 bp, 40 predicted proteins | sample BlataG_FD_183168 | JGI IMG/M metagenome (GOLD analysis project Ga0209986, IMG submission 183168) | Deep subsurface microbial communities from Black Sea to uncover new lineages of life (NeLLi) - Black_00105 metaG (SPAdes) (version 2) | ecosystem: Environmental > Aquatic > Marine > Oceanic >... | reverse complement strand
AATGGTCATGCCGGGTGATAATGTGAACCTGGAAGTTGAGCTGATCGTGCCGGTGGCGTTGGAGCAGGGTTCAAAGTTCGCTATCCGTGAAGGTGGTTTGACGGTTGGCGCTGGTGTGATCACGAAGTTACTGGAATAGGTGTTAATATTATGGCAAAGCAAAAGATCCGCATTCGTCTTAAAGCGTACGACCACCGTGTATTAGATCAATCCGCAAAGCGCATTGTTGAAACTGCCGAGCGAGCGGGTGCTCGAGTAGTTGGTCCAGTACCCTTGCCAACTCGCAAAGAAAGGTTTACAATACGCCGCTCTACTTTTATTGACAAGGACTCACACGAGCACTTTGAAATTCGAACACACAATCGGTTAATCGATGTTCTCGAACCAGATTCAAAAACGATTGACATGCTCATGCGATTGAACCTGCCAGCGGGTGTGGATATCGAGATCAAAATATAAATGTTGGCAGATTTATTGATTTTTTCAATATTAGCAACTTTTGAATAATTAACAAATTTATTAGAAATATGGCATTGTAAGAGCGGACCTGTTCGCGAACCCAAATACATGTGCTTCGCGGCAGACCGTCTGACTGCTGTGTCATCAGGGATGATGAAGCCCAGCCCAGGTTTACAGTCCCGAGAACAAATCAATGCAGGAGACAAATGAAATGTTGAAAGGGCTAATTGGTAAAAAAGTTGGTATGACCCAGATTTTCGATGATGACGGTCTTGCAGTACCGGTTACATTGATCGAAGCTGGGCCTTGTTACGTCACTCAGTTGCGATTGCCTGAGCAGGATGGATACTCAGCAGTTCAGCTGGGTTTCGGGGAAGTGAAGCCAAAGCGCCTCACAGGTGGTCAATTAGGGCACCTAAAGCGTAGCAGCATTCCCCCATTGCGCTATTTGCGCGAATTCCGGGAGAAAGACCCAGAAGTTAAAGAGGGTGACAAAGTTACTGTAGATGTTTTCGTACCCGGTGATTTCGTGGATGTGATTGGAACAAGCAAGGGGAAGGGATTCGCGGGCGCCGTAAAACGTTACGGATTCCGAGGTGGACCTAAAACCCATGGACAATCAGATCGTCTTCGCGCTCCTGGTTCTCGAGGCGCAGGTACAACTCCTGGTCGTGTTTACAAAGGTGCAAAAGGACCTGGTCACATGGGTAACCACAGGGTTACTATACAAAATTTGAAGGTTGTATTGGTTGATGCTGAAAGAAACCTGATTGGTGTTCGCGGTGCAGTACCGGGAGCTAAAGGTGGCTTGCTTATGATCAAAGAGGTTAGGAAGCAGTAGTTAAACGGGCAGGTCAATTGGGAGCAAAACGAACATGGAAGTAGATGTATTGAACATGGATGGGCAGAAAGTGAAAACGATGGAGCTTCCATCGACGATCTTCGAAGCCCCAATAAACATCGATTTAATGCACCAAGCTTATGTCCGCCAAATGGCGAACGCTCGCTTGGGAACTCACAGTACTAAAACCAGGGGCGAGGTAGTTGGAGGTGGGCGCAAACCATGGAGACAAAAAGGTACAGGTCGCGCTCGTCAGGGTTCCATACGCTCCCCACAGTGGGTTGGGGGTGGTAAAGTGCATACACCCAAACCACGTAATTACACTCAAGCTATGCCGCGCAAAATGCGCCGAGCGGCGTTACGTTCAGCCCTTTCTGTGAAAGCGGTCGAGAATGATATCGTAGTTTTGGAAGAATTTTCCTTGCCGGATGAGAAAACTCGGATGATGGAACAGGCGTTAGACAGTTTGGTAGGTGTATCAAGCGCTTTGGTCTTGTTCCCAGAGAAAACTGAAGAATACGAGCGGATTGTTCGCTCGGCAAACAACCTGCCCTATGCCAAGATTTTATTAGCGAATTATCTCAACATACGAGATCTCCTTGGGTATGAAAAGCTGGTTATACCAATGAGTGTATTTGACGTGTTGGCGACATATTTGGGTTAATTGGAGTAAATATGACTACAATTTATGATGTTCTCCGTCGTCCAATAATTACTGAGAAATCGAATTATCAAAACACTGTTTTACATCAATTTGTATTCGAAGTGTCATCAGATGCTACAAAAAGGCTGGTGAAAGAAGCCGTGGAGACATTATTCGAGGTGAGCGTTCTGAGGGTAAACATGATGAATATGCCCGCAAAGCGTTCAAGGAGTTTACGAACCCGGCAAACGACAAATCGGCGCAGTAGTTATAAGAAAGCTATTGTCACATTGGACCCAAGTGATACGATTCAAGTGTTTGAAGGGGTTAAATAATGGGCGTGAAAAAGTATAAACCTGTAACTCCGAGTTTGAGAGGCATGACTGGTTCCACATTTGAGGAAATAACAAAAACCAAGCCGGAACGCTCATTGATTAAACCACTTCGTAAAAGTGGTGGTCGAAATATGTATGGTCGTATCACTGTTCGTCATCGTGGCGGAGGTCATAAACGACACATTCGTATTGTAGATTTTAAACGTAAAAAGTATGGAATCCCTGCAAAGGTGTCGGCGATTGAGTATGATCCAAATCGCAGTGCCCGTTTAGCGCTTCTGTTCTATGCGGATGGTGAAAAGCGATACATTATTGCTCCACTTGATTTGCGAGTTGGAGATACGATAGTTTCTGGTCCTGAGGCTGAAGTTCGTCCCGGGAACAGTTTACCGATTTCCAATATCCCAATAGGTACGATGGTTCATAACATTGAGCTGAACGAAGGTCGGGGGGGGCAACTAGTGCGCGCTGCCGGAGGTGCTGCCCAACTGCTCGCCAAAGAGGGCGACTATGCACAAATACGCTTGCCTTCTGGAGAGGTGCGCCTTGTTCGACAAAAATGCTATGCAACAATCGGGCAGGTCGGTAATTTGGACCACAGCAATATCAAACTAGGTAAAGCTGGCAGGAAACGCCATTTAGGTATCCGTCCAACTGTGCGTGGCTCGGCAATGTCCCCTCGCGATCACCCCCATGGTGGAGGTGAGGGTCGCTCGGGGATTGGAATGCCCGGCCCCAAAAGCCCGTGGGGAAAGCCCACTTTGGGTTACAGAACTCGCCGGAATAAACAAACGGAAAAATTTAGAGTCCGTCGTCGAGGTAAAAATCGGCGTTAAACAATATCTGGAGATGGAATATATCGGTATGTTGGAACCATACCTGGCAAGTTACTGGAGTAAAGAATATGGGAAGATCATTAAAAAAAGGGCCTTATATAGACTTAAAACTGCTCAAAAAAGTTGATTTGATGAATGAACGCGGCGAAAAGAAAGTCATCCGAACCTGGAGCCGGGCAAGCACTATCTTTCCTCAAATGGTCGGTCACACAATTGCGGTTCATGATGGTCGACGACATGTACCCATTTATGTCACTGAAAATATGGTCGGACACAAGTTAGGTGAGTTCGCTCCCACCCGCACTTACCGCGGACATGTATCTGAAAAGAGAACGAGAAGGGAATAGTTGGAAATGGAAACAGATATTTACGCACGGGCGCGACACATACACGTTTCCCCCCAAAAAGTGCGCCTGGTCATAGACTTGGTTAGGGGAAAGGAAGTTGTGGAAGCAGTCACCTTGTTAAGATTCACACCAAACCGGGCCGCTCGACCCGTATCCAAATTGCTCACTTCTGCAATAGCGAACGGCGAGGAGAATTTTGGTGTCAACCGTGAGGACTTATATATTTACAAGATTTTTGCAGATGAAGGACCAACTCGAAAATGGCGCAGATTTGGTGCGCGGGGACGCTTTAAACCATGGCTGCGTCGTTCGTCACACATCACGGTAATACTGCGTGAGCGGAAAGAGTAAGAAGGAGATAATATGGGTCGAAAGGTAAATCCGATTGGTTTTCGCCTGGGGATAAACCGAACATGGGATGCTCGCTGGTACGCTGAAGGTGAAGATTATGTCACGAATCTTCACCAGGACTTCAGGCTGCGAGAATTAATCAACGACGAAGCACCGCGGGCTGGAATTTCCCGGATTGAAATTGAACGCTTTCCTGGTAAGGTAAAGGTTATTGTTCACACTGCCAAGCCTGGTATCCTGATTGGGCGTAAAGGCGAGAATGTGAAAGCAATTCGTAAAAGCATTGAATCCGAGATGGGCAAAAAGATCGATCTCGAGATTAAGGAGATCAAAGTACCTGATCTGGACGCATATCTTGTCGCTCAGAACATCGCAGATCAGCTTGAGAGGCGTATCAGTTTCCAGCGAGCGATGAAACGAGCTATTCAACAAGCTATGCGAGCTGGCGGTCAAGGGATCCGCGTGGAAGTTTCGGGTCGACTAAGTGGAGCGGAGATGGCACGTTCAATAAATATGCGCGAAGGACGCGTCCCACGCCAGACTCTTCGTGCTGATATTGATTATGGAATAGCTGAATCTCTTACAACATATGGTCGAATCGGGGTGAAGGTTTGGATCTACAAGGGTGATGTGCTGCCAGATGTTGAGGAGAAAACCGAGGCGACAGAAGGTGTTTACGTCAGTGGTTAGGTGGAATTCAGGTTAAAAGCTGCAGTCGCATAATTATAATTAATCACGGAAATGTGACTTTGGATGAGATCTAAGTGAGGTAGTAATAATGTTAATGCCAAAACGAGTTAAGTGGCGCAAACAAATGCGCGGCCGTATGAGAGGGAAGGCTTCTCGTGGCACCGAATTAAACTTCGGCGACTATGGACTAAAAGCTCTTGAACCCGGATGGATATCTGCGCGTCAAATTGAGGCAGCTAGAAGGGCGATTGTGCGTGCATTTCGAAGACGTGGAAAGTTTTGGATTCGGATTTTCCCCGACAAACCGGTAACACAGAGAGCGGCTGAAACCCGTATGGGCAAAGGTAAGGGGAACGTTGAATATTGGGTTGCAGTGGTTAAACCCGGGAGGATCATGTTTGAAGTCGGTGGAGGTATTCCTGCTGAAGTCGCCAAAGAGGCATTACGCCTCGCTCAGTATAAATTATCGATCAAAACCAAGATTGTTGGACGGCACGATCGGGTGGGAGGCGAATAGTGGCTACTAAAGAACTTCGAGATCTGTCAACAGGAGAACTCGAATCGCGAGTGGAAGATGCCAGAGAAGAGCTGATGAATTTTAGATTTCAACAGTCTACTGGCGAACTTACAGACCATACCCGCGTACGCGTTACACGGCGCCATATCGCCCGATTGCTGACAATCATTCATGAACGGGAATTGTTTACTAATTTGGAAGGTGAAAGATGAATAAACGGCGTCGAATGACCGGAGTAGTGACAAGCGACAAGATGCAGAAGACGGTTGTTGTCGAGATGACTCGTACATACCGGCACCGTCTATATAAAAAAGTTGTCCATAGCCATCGACGTGTTATGGCTCATGATGAATTAGGTTGTCAATTAGGCGACCATGTCAGGATAGTAGAGAGCCAACCTATTTCACGACGGAAAAGATGGGTTGTTCAGGAAATCCTTCGCCGTGATGTCGCAGCCGGCGAACCCGAATTGGAGATCTAACCATGATACAGCAGGAATCTCGAATAAAGATCGCCGACAATACAGGTGCCCGGGAGGTGCTGGTGATACACGTTATGGGTGGTTCATCTCGCCGTTATGGCAGGATCGGTGATGTCGTGGTTGGAACGGTTAAAGTAGCAACGCCGCAGGGTGCAGTAAAAAAGAGCGATATCGTACGAGCTGTTATCGTTCGCTGTGCCAAAGAGTGGAGACGAGACGATGGGTCCTCGATCCGCTTCGATGATAATGCGGCTGTTATTCTGGATACCGATGGAAGGAATCCAAAAGGGACACGAATCTTCGGGCCAGTTGCTCGAGAATTGCGTGAAAAGGGTTTTATGAAAATCGTCTCACTAGCGCCGGAAGTTCTATAAATTGAAGGTATTTATTGTTCCAAGGAGTAAGAACCGTGAAAGTAAGGATCCGTAAAGGTGACACCGTCGAGGTTATCAGTGGACGCATTGAAGATAAGGGTAAGCGTGGTGAGGTTATTAAAGTATTGCCTAAGCAAGCCCGGATTATCATACAGAATGTAAATATTCGTAAAAAGCACCAGCAGCAGGTTGAAACCCGCGGTCGTGCATTATCTGCAGGCATTATCGAGTTCGAAGCGTCGATAGCAATATCTAACGTTATGTTTGTTTGTCCCGTCTGCAATGAGCCATCGCGTATAGGAATTCTTCGGGATGGGAAAGAAGTACAGCGGGTATGCAAAAAGTGTAAGGCTGAATTCGATTAAACTGCTGGATGGGAGCAAAATAAATGAGCCATAGGCTGAAAGAACGCTATCAAGAAGAGCTGGTACCAGAGCTTATGAAATCGCTGGACTTGAAGAACATAATGCAGGTTCCTCGAGTTGAGAAGGTCGTGGTCAACATCGGAGTTGGTGAGGCAATCGATAATGCGAAAGCGCTTGATGCCGCCGTTTCGGATTTGAGTATCATCACAGGTCAAAAACCAATCGTAACGAAGGCAAAAAAGAGCATAGCGAATTTTAAATTGCGGGAAGGTCGCTCAATTGGTGCTAAAGCCACACTGCGTGGTTATCGCATGTGGGCATTTTTGGATCGTTTAATGAATGTTGCCTTGCCACGTGTACGCGATTTCCGAGGGGTATCTCCCAATTCATTTGATGGACGCGGGAACTACACCTTGGGTCTTCGGGAACAGTTAATATTTCCAGAGATTGATTATGACCAGATTGATAAAATACGAGGCTTTGAAGTTTCAATCGTCACTTCTGCAGGTGATGATGATCAAGGCAGACAATTGCTGCAATTATTAGGAATGCCTTTTAGGAAGGAAGGTTGATAAATGGCAAAGAAATGTATGCCCATTAGAGAAACTCGACGCAAGTATAAAACTCGGGTTCGCAATCGATGTAAGGTATGTGGACGTCCACGAGGTTATATTCGTCGATTTGGATTATGCCGTATATGCTTTCGTGAGCAAGCGCTAGATGGCAAAATCCCTGGTGTTGTAAAATCTTCCTGGTAACTGGACGGAGGACGGTAAATGAGCGTAAGTGATCCAATCGGTGATATGTTAACTCGAATCAGAAACTCTGTCATGGCAGATAATAAATTGGTTGCCATGCCAAGTTCAAAGATTAAGGTGGCAATCGCCCAGATTTTAAAAGAAGAAGGCTATATTAGGGGATTAGAAGTTGTGGATGGCGAAGTAGTTGGTTCGAAAATACTGCGCATTCGCTTGAAGTATGTTGGCGAAAGGCGCCAACGTCATCCCGTAATTACAGGTCTAGAGCGGGTTAGCCGTCCGGGACGACGTGTGTATACCGGTAAACAGAAGATTCCCTGGGTGCTATCTGGAATTGGAGTTGCCATACTTTCCACACCGAAGGGAGTGATGACGGGTCAACGCGCCCGACATTTAGGCGTGGGTGGTGAAGTGCTCTGTAAGGTCTGGTGAACAGAAATGGAGGAGAGTGGTTGGAGAAAATAAATTAGTATATATCTGCAACCATAAACTCTCAGGAGGTTGAAAAATGTCAAGAATTGGTCGTTTGCCGGTGGTTCTACCAAAGGGTGTTGAGGTCGATATCAAAGGTACCCACATCCTTGTAAAGGGTCCCAAAGGTGAACTTGAGCATACATTCCCGTCTGATATGATGATTTCGCTTAACAATGGCGAGATAGTGGTCAAGCGCCCCTCGGATGAACGTACACATCGTGCTTTACACGGTATGACTCGGGCACTCATAAATAATATGGTGACTGGAGTGAGTACCGGATACGAGAAAGTGTTAGAAATCAATGGCGTCGGTTATCGTGCAGAGTTGGATGGCAAGAATTTGGTGCTGCATGTTGGTTACTCTCATTCTGTGATCGTAGAACCACCTCGAGGAATCGAATTTGAAGTCGATGCCAGGACTCGGCAGATTAAAGTAATGGGTTATGACAAGCAAGTGGTTGGTCACGTGGCAGCAGATATTCGTAAGGTACGCCCGCCGGAGCCTTACAAGGGAAAGGGGATTAAATATATAGATGAAAGAATCCGCCGCAAAGCTGGAAAGGCTGGAAAGGTGACAGCATATGGGTAAGAAGAAATCGCGTTCCTTTGCACGTCATCGTAGGCATGCTCGTGTTCGAAAAAAAATTCAAGGAACACCTGATACCCCTCGTCTCAATGTTTTTCGGAGTCTGGTCGAAATTTATGCTCAGTTGATCGACGATGAATCTGGACATACTCTCGTATCGGCTTCTAGTGTCGACCACGATTTACGCACTCAAATGAAGGGTTTAAAAAAGACTGAGCAAGCCAACCTTGTGGGCAAGTCATTGGCTGAGCGTGCAGAGGATAAAGGAATTCGCCAGGTTGTGTTTGACCGTGGTGGCTATCGATACATTGGTCGAGTCAAGGCGCTGGCTGATGGAGCTCGTCAGAGCGGTTTGGAGTTTTAGTAGGGGCTGATCTACTGGATTATTAGGAATAGTCATCCTTTACCTCTACTAAGGAGAATTAAATGTCAAATAATAGGTATTCTGAATTTACACAAGAGTTAGATGAGCGAGTAGTAGATATTAATCGCGTAGCTAAAGTTGTAAAAGGTGGACGTCGTTTCTCTTTCCGTGTCACTGTCGTGGTTGGAAACAATCACGGGAGTGTTGGTGTAGGTATAGGCAAAGCAAACGCAGTGCCAGATGCAATACGGAAAGCAACTGAACGGGCTCGCAAGAATATGCACGAATTGTCGCTTTATAAGTCAACGATTCCACACGAAGTCATTGGTAAAGTGGCAGGTGCTAGAGTTTTATTGAAGCCTGCATCGCTTGGAACTGGAGTAATTGCCGGTGGCGGTGTGCGCGCTGTGCTTGAAGCAGCAGGGGTTTCCGATATTTTAACTAAGTCTTTGGGAAGCAGCAACATCCTCAATGTCGTCTTAGCTACGATGCAAGCATTAGATCAATTAAAATCCATAAAAAAAGAAGCTGCAATGCGAGGAAAATCACCTGAGGATCTGGTTCCGTTTTGGGAGCGCAGGAAGAATGTCTAAATCCAAGACTTCAAAAAGTAAACCCGTGAGGATAACGCTAGTAAAAAGCCCAATTGGGTATACCAAGCGTCAGAAAGCTACCGTCCAAGCACTTGGTTTGCATCGCATGCAGCAGACGGTTGAGCAAGTCGACTCAGTGACTCTTCGAGGGATGTTAGCGAAAGTAAGTCACCTGGTAAAGATAGAAGAGGAAGAATAGGTAAGAAAATGAAACTTCATGACCTTAAACCTCAGGAAGGATCGAAGAAAAACCGTAAACGTGTGGGCCGTGGAATTGCTGCAGGGCAGGGAAAAACTGCAGGCAGAGGTACCAAAGGTCAAGGCGCTCGCGCTGGCGGCGGTACAGGGCTTTACCATCAGGGTGGCAACCTGCCATTCTTCCGTCGTCTCCCTTTCCTGCGCGGGAAAGGCTTCACTCCGATTAATAGAATTGAGTACAACGAAATAAACCTTGACCAGTTGGAAGGGTTCGATCCGGATAGTATCATTTCACCAGACACCCTGGTTGAAGCTCGCTTATTACGGAATAATCGAAGACCGGTAGTGATTCTAGGTCGAGGCGATGTTAATGTGTCGCTCAAAGTTCGAGTTCATCGTATCAGCAATGGAGCCAGGACTAAGATAGAGAATGCTGGTGGTAGCGTTGAAATTATCGAATAATTTTCTGATTAGGAGACGATGATATGAAGCGGTCTGCTTGGCGCTATATTTGGGCGGCAAAAGATATTCGCCGAAGATTGTTGATAACACTTCTTATCCTGGCGATTTATCGCCTTGCGGCTCACGTTCCGGTACCCGGCGCAAATCGAGCAGTTATTGCCGGGATCTTTGAATCTGGCGGCGCAGGTGGAACACTATTAGGACTACTTGATCTACTTTCGGGCGGTACAGTTTCGAATTTCTCAGTGTTAGCAATGGGGGTGTACCCATATATTACATCACAAATTATCCTGCAGCTTTTGGTTCCTATCATTCCTGCTCTGCAGAAAAAAATGGCGGAAGATCCGCGCGAAGGTCGAAAGTGGATGGAAAAATGGACTTACATCCTTGCGGTTCCAATGGCTGCATTACAGGCTATTGGGCAGATCAATCTGTTTACAACGTTTACCGGTGGTGTGCCGGTCATCCAGAACTTTGGTTTTGTCGGCGGAGATCTCCTGTTGTCGTTGGCGGTCGTGATAAGCATGACAGCAGGGACGATGTTTGCAATCTGGTTGGGTGAATTGATTTCGGAATTTGGCATCAGAAATCAAGGGCTTTCAATAATCATCTTCTCCGGCATCGTATCCCGCATACCAGTTAACTTTGTACGCCTCTTAGCAGACGAACAGAATAGGATCATCTTGATCGTAATCTCAACAATCGTAACCGCGCTAACAATATTTGCCATTGTCTACGTCCAGCAAGGTCGACGAAATGTGCCTGTAATGTATCCTGGACGCCGAGTCGGAAATCGCATGTCTATGCCTGTAAAAGGTACCTTGCCATTGATGGTAAACATGGCAGGAATGATCCCATTGATTTTTGCACAATCATTGCTTACATTCCCTGCGATTCTAGCCAGCTTCTTCACTTCCTCCCCAAATGAGTTTGTGAGTAATGCTGCTACGACTGTAACGAACTTGTTTGGTGGTCAAAGCGATTTTTACTGGGTGTTGTATTTCTTAATGGTTGTAGCGTTTACCTTTTTCTATACAAATGTTCTGTTTACGCAACAGAATTACGGAGAGAGCCTAAAAAGGGTTGGAGCTCGTATTCCGGGGGTAAGTCCCGGTGCACCAACGCAGAGATATTTAAATCGTGTATTGAGCCGAATCACACTCCCCGGAGCTTTGTTCTTGGGTCTGGTTGCCGTTCTTCCGTGGTTGTTAGGACTGATAATACCTATTGGAGAGAGCACTGGTCTAATGCTCGTCCAGTCAGCTGGTTTGCTAATCGTTGTCGGTGTCGTCCGGGATATTTTCTTTAACATTGAGGCGGAACTTAAGGTACACGGTTACGAAGATGCGTTGCTAGTCCGATAATTTGGAGAAACTCAGTGCCTATATACATCGTACTACTTGGACCGCCAGGTGCCGGGAAAGGCACTCAGGCACAAATTATTTCAAAGGAATTGAATTTACCGCACATATCTTCTGGCGATATCTTTCGTGAGAACTTGAAGAACCAAACAGAATTGGGAATAATTGCGGAAAGGTATATGACTCGCGGCGAGCTGGTACCGGATGATATTACGATTTCAATGATTCATGATCGACTATCGCGCGAGGATTGTAAACCTGGCAGTTTGCTGGATGGTTTCCCACGCACACCCGCGCAGGCTGCTGCCTTGGATAACACCCTGGCTGAATTCCGGGGCAAGGTGAATGCCGTACCTTATATTAAAGTGCCGCAAGAAGTTCTAATTGAAAGATTAACAGGACGATGGACTTGTAGAGCCGAAGGACATATCTTTCATGATAGATTTAATCCGCCTAGACAAAAGGGTGTTTGTGACTACGATGGCTCGCAACTCTATCAGCGTGATGATGATACCGAAGAAACCGTTAAAAACCGCATTCATGTTTATTTTAAACAAACGATGCCGTTGATTGATTACTACCGCCAGGCGGGTTTGTTATTAGAAGTGGATGGCAGACAGCCGATTGAAAAAGTGGGCGCCGATTTAATTTACGCCATTTCAAAATCCATATGATCGGATAGTCATGGAACGCAATATTGTCATTAAAGATAAGAAAGAATTAGATCTTATGCGTGCAGCGGGCAGGTTAAATGCGAGAGCGTTAGCTGCGGTGCGAGAGATAATTCGCCCAGGTGTAACTACTGCTGATCTGGATGCGGTTGCAGAAGAGGTGATCACTAAAAATGGAGCAGTCCCGATTTTTAAGGGCTATCCCGGTCCTTATCCATACCCAGGTACTTTGACTATAAGCATCAATGAAGAATTGGTACATGGAATTCCGGGAAAGCGTAAATTGAAAGAAGGAGACATTGTATCGATTGACTGCGGCACAAAGTTAGATGGTTTTGTGGGCGACTCAGCCTTCACGATTGGAGTTGGTGAGATTTCCACCGATGCACAGAAATTGCTGGACACCACTGAACAGTCACTTTATGAAGGAATATCAAAGATGTGGGCTGGTAACCGGGTTGGAGATGTCGCCTCGGCTATTCAGCAGTATGTGGAACAGAGAGGGTATCTTCTGACACGCGTATATACTGGTCATGGTGTAGGACGAAAAATGCATGAAGGACCCCAGGTGCCGAATTACGGGACTCCCGGGCGCGGATTGGTTCTACGTCCAGGCATGACAATCGCGATTGAACCGATGGTGCTTGTTGGCACAGACAAAACACGCGTGCTTCCGGATAAGTGGACAGTTGTATCTGCGGATGGTTCATTAACTGCCCATTATGAACATACTGTTGCTGTGACCGAAGGAGAACCTATCATCCTTACATTGGCGTAATAATTACGAATTAAATGAGTTTTAGGTTTGCATCGTTAGGATGATTATCAAATTATATCCAAGGATATTGACTGGACGAAAACGGTAGTAGCAGTTATAATTGATGTTTTGGCTGGTGTTTAAAATAAATATTTTGAACTGGGTTTTGGCATTGCTGGTCAATCCTAGCCGCTGGGAGAGTGGCATTATGAAAGTATCTTCATCAATCAAAAAACGTTGTGCAAAATGCAAGATTGTGAAGCGCCGAGGCGTTTTATATGTAATTTGTGAAAACCCAAAACATAAACAACGACAAGGATAAATGATTATGGCACGTATTGTAGGTGTTGATCTCCCGCGTAACAAGCGGGTTGAAATTGGTCTGACGTATCTCTATGGGGTAGGTTCCTCGCGATCTGAACAGATCTTGTCGGACACTGGGGTGAATCCGGATATAAGGATAAAAGATTTGACCGATTCGGATGTTACCAAGATACGTGAATACATCACCCAAAATTACAAAGTGGAGGGTGATCTGCGCCGTGAGGTACAGCTCAACATTAAACGTTTGATTGAGATCGGCAGTTATCGTGGTCTGCGGCACCGCCGAAACTTACCGGTCAGAGGGCAAAGGACAAAAACGAACGCACGAACCGCCAAAGGCCCAAAGAAAACTGTAGCCGGTCGTGGGCGGCGGCGCGGTGCTACAAAGAAATAGACTTAATATTTTTGTGAGGAATTATGGCTCAAAGTGTAAGATCGACGCGTCGTAAAGGCGCAAAGAAATCAAAACGTACATTGTCGTCTGGTAAGATTCATATTTATTCTACGTTTAACAATACGATTATCACCGTAACTGACCATGAAGGAAACACAGTAACTTGGGGTAGCGCTGGTTCTGTCGGATTTAAAGGGTCCAAGAAAAGCACTCCATATGCAGCCCGATTGGCAACTGAACAAGCCATCAAGGCTGCAATATCGATGGGAATGCAAGAAGCAGAATTATTTGTCAAAGGACCAGGACCTGGACGCGAATCCGCGATTCGAGCTGTGGCAGCTCTGGGTATAAAAGTAACAGCTATCTCCGATGTCACTCCAGTTCCCCATAATGGATGTAGACCTCCGAAGAGAAGGCGAGTGTAATCTTTTTGATAAGGAAGGAAATCAGGATATTATGGCAAAATATCGAGGTCCAGTTTGTAAGTTATGCCGCAGAGAAGGTGAAAAACTTTTCTTGAAAGGTGAACGCTGTTTTACTCCTAAGTGCTCGTTTGATCGCCGCGGGTACCCACCAGGTCAGCATGGTAAATCAGCGCAATGGCGACGAAAACGAGAATCGGATTACAACCGGCAGTTGCGTGCCAAACAAAAAGCGCGCCGAATCTATGGAATTTTCGAGCGCCAATTCCGGCGCTATTACGAAGTTTCACTTGGGCGTCGTGGTCTGACAGGTTTGAATCTATTGCAAATTTTAGAATCTCGCTTGGATAATATTGTCTTTCGATTGGGGTTTGCAGCTAGCCGATCTCAAGCAAGGCTCCTTGTTACACATGGACACTTCGGGGTCAATGGACGCCGTACGGATGTACCATCAATGTTAGTAGCAATCGACGACGAGATCATGGTGCGTGAAGGTTCATGCAAGCGTACGTATTTTAAAGACCTGCCAGTGGTCGCCGAGGACAGAAATATACCTGCTTGGCTCAGCCGTGATGTGAAGAATCTCACAGGGAAGGTCATCCGCCTTCCTGAGCGATCTGAAATTGACGGCACTTTGAACGAGCAGTTGATCGTTGAATATTATTCGAGATAGATATTATCCTTTTATGCCTGTGGTGGTGGCGTGAGATATATTCATCACAACTTAATGCATATCAGGAAGAATTGGGGATGAGGTGAACCGTGATTGGTTTAACGAATATGGTGACCCCTAAGATAGAGCGTGAAGCTGAAGCCCGTAATTACGGTAAATTTGTAATCAGTCCACTTGAACGTGGATATGGTACCACGCTCGGGAATGCCCTTCGCCGGGTATTGCTGTCCTCACTTGAAGGAGCAGCGGTTACCTCAATTCGAATTGCCGATGTGCAGCATGAATTCACAGATATTCCGGGTGTTAGAGAAGATGTTCTCCGGGTGATGCTTCAAATTAAGCAATTGCGAATTAAGATCTATGAAGGAGATACTGCTCAATTGCATTTGGAAGTGCGCGGGAGCGGAGTAGTTACTGCAGGAGACATCATCACTCCTCCTGAAGTTGAGATTATGAACCCAGATCTATATCTGTTTACGGTAGACGATGATAACGCTCACCTTGAAATTGAAATGAATGTTGAGCGTGGTAGAGGATACTCCCCGGTTGATGATCGTATTGGGCGTTTGCCGATAGGTGAACTTCCAGTTGACGCGATTTACGGCCCTGTTCAGCGAGTTAACTGGGATATTGGATATGCGCGGGTTGGGCAAAGCACAAATTTCGACCGGTTAGTTATGGAAATCTGGACGGACGGGACGATCGGTCCAGAGCAGGCTTTAAGCGCGAGCGCAAAAATCATCATCGAACACATGCGTCACCTAGCTGGTATTAGTGAGGAATCACTCTCTGCTATTGCTCTGGAGGAGGAGATAACCAGCCGCCTGACAAGCGAGATGATCGAAACACCAATTGAGAATCTTGATCTCTCCGTACGTGTTTTTAACTCATTAAAAAGGACAGGCATTACAACAGTTGGTGAAGTACTTGAATTGCTCGAAAAAGGTGACGAGGCAGTAATGTCAATCCGTAACTTTGGTGAAAAGAGCCTGCAAGAACTGCGTCAAAAGATGCAAGAAAAAGGCTATCTGGATGATGAAGAAGAAAAAAGTGAAGTGGAGTAGTAAAGCATATGCGGCACAGAATTGCAGGACATAAATTGAACGGAGGTAAGGACGAGCAAAAAGCCTTACGCAGGAATTTAATAAAACAGTTGTTTGAGCACGAACGGATTCGTACTACTCGAGCAAAAGCGAGAGCAGTTCGTGGTCCTGCTGAACGTTTAATAACGCTGGCGAAGCGAGGTAATGATGCTGGCGATATTTACATGATCAATGCGCGCCGCCGGGCTGCTGCTAAATTAAGTGATGCCGAAACTGTGAGGAAATTATTTGATGATATAGCTCCTCGATATGAAAATCGCCAAGGCGGCTATACGCGTATTGTTAAACTTGGACCGCGTCTTGGGGACGCGGCTGAAATGGTGCTTTTAGAATTGGTAGAAGATTGATTGATAGCAATAGGCTAACCGCTGGGCGCTATCATGGCACGTTACAAAGTTATCCTGGTCTACGACGGGACTCATTTTTTTGGTTTTCAACGCCAGGCAGAAGAGTTGAAAACAAGAACGGTACAAGCAGAAGTAGAAAAAGCTCTTCGAAAGTTGGGCTGGCAGGATCGTTCAATTTTGGCTGCTGGACGGACGGATACCGGTGTTCATGCTTCTGGGCAGGTGATTGCTTTTAACCTTGAATGGAAGCATGCGACGGAAAATTTATTGGCAGCATTAAATGCAAACCTTCCACCGGATGTGGCTGCCAAAACTGCTTCCAAGACCGTTCCGGATTTCCATCCAAGGTTTGATGCAAATTCTAGAAGGTATCAATACCACATTTTTTGCCATCCTGTACGAAACCCTTTACGTGAGCGGTATGCTTGGCGGATTTGGCCCGATGTTATAACAACTAATCTGCAAAAGGCTGCTAATCATGTACTTGGTGGACATGATTTCAGAGCCTTTGGCAGCCCTAGTAAACCCGGCGGCATTACAGAGCGGAACGTATTTAAATCATGCTGGCGGGGAGAACATGAAGACCTGGTTTACGAGATTGAGGCAGATGCTTTTCTCTATCATATGGTCCGGCGGCTTGTAAAAATCCAGGTAGCGATCGGGCAAAATTTGGTCGATGTAGAAACATTTGAGGAAGCAATACGAGGAAGCAAACAGACTGAAGTATTAGGATTGGCGCCCCCTCAAGGTTTATTCTTAGTTGAGGTGGTCTATCCTGAATAGCAAATATAAAATTTATTGATAAAAAAAATTTGATTAATCGTTACTACGGTGGTGGATAAATTATCATGTTGCATTGCCGTAAAATGGAGAAGGACAGCGTGGAAAAAACCTATTATCCGAAAGCCGGCGAAATGACATCGGAATGGATTTTGATTGATGCGAAAGGGCAAAACCTTGGTCGTTTGGCAACTGAGATTGCGAGTCTCTTACTTGGCAAGCATAAACCTATCTTCACTCCGGGAGTAGATACTGGAGATTATGTTGTGGTGGTGAATTGTGAGCATATCCAGGTGACTGGTAATAAAATGGAAGAAAAAATTTATTATCGCCACTCGCTCTACCCCGGTGGGTTGAAAGCGATCAGTTTGCGCGATCAATTGAACAAACACCCTGAACGAGTGATCCGAAGTGCGGTTTGGGGGATGCTTCCAAAGAATAAATATGGTCATAAAGTGATTAAGAAGCTGAAGATTTATGCCGGGCCAAATCATTCACATGGTGCCCAGCAACCAAAACCCTTGGCAATAGGTAAGGAGTAGAATTTATGGCAGTTCAGTATTATGAAGGAATTGGCCGACGCAAGGAATGCACCGCACGTGTAAGGATCATGAGTGGTTCGGGTCAGTTTATTGTGAATGGAAAACCAGCCGAAGAATATTTCCCGCGTTTTGGAGATATGGAAACGATTCTCACTCCAATTGAAGCGACCGGAGAAAGCTTAAAGAACTTTGATATCTCTGTAGTTGCAAAGGGGGGGGGGATAAGCGGTCAAACAGGATCTGTCCGATTAGGGATTGCACGGGCTTTGGTTAAGATAAACCCGGACTGGCAACCAACAATGCGCCAAGGTGGATTCCTAACTCGCGATGCACGGATCAAAGAACGCAAAAAACCTGGTTTAAAACGGGCTCGTAAAGCACCAACTTATACGAAGCGTTAATTATTGACGTTTTTCTCAATGCATAATTACGTAAAGCGTGTCCAGCAGAATCGGATTCGCGTCCGCGTTTTTATGCATTGTTTATTTTAATTTTCAACCAACAGTTTCTGGGCATATGATGACCAATAATTTTGGAATTGCTTTGCTTGGTCTTGGACCTGGCGATCCCGAACTGATGACGCGTCAGGCTTGGCGTTTACTTGAAGAGAGTCAAGAAGTCTACCTGCGCACTCGCCAGCACCCGGTAGTTTCGAGCTTTCCAAGTCACCTTCGTGTACACTCCTTCGACGACTTGTATGAAAGTAATGAAACTTTTGAGGTTGTTTACAGCCAGATTGTAGATAAGGTGTTAATGTTGGGAGGGCGATCAGAAGGGGTGGTCTTTGCAGTGCCAGGTCATCCATACGTTGCGGAGGCGACTGGACCTGAAATCACTCGACGAGCCCGCCAACAGAATATACCAGTACGAGTTTACCAGGGACTTAGCTTCCTGGAGCCTGTATGTACGGCTTTGAATATCGATCCATTGCCTCATACTACATTAATGGACGCTTTGGAGATGGTAATTGCTCATGTTCCCAGTTTTCCAACGAGTGCCCCCGCGATTATTGCACAAATCTATTCTCGCAGGATTGCGGCGGAAGTTAAATTAACCTTGATGGCGCTTTACCCGGATGAGCACCCTGTAAAGTTGGTTCACGCTGCTGGTACCAGTGGTGAATTTGTAGAAGAGCTACAACTTTTCGAGATTGATAGAAGTTCAAACATAGGTTTGCTCACTTCATTGTATTTACCACCATTAGGTACAACAACTTCTTTCGAAGCCTTTCAGGAAATAATAGCTCATTTGCGCGCACCAGATGGCTGCCCGTGGGATCGTGAACAAACTCACAAGTCTCTGCGTCCCTACTTGTTAGAAGAAACATATGAAGTGCTGGAAACTTTGGATGCCGAAGATCCAAGCAGCATGCGGGAAGAACTTGGCGACCTCCTGCTGCAGATTGTGCTGCACGCCCAAATAGCGGCAGAAGAAGGCGAATTTACGATGGCAGATATTCTGCATAGTATTCATACAAAGATTGTTTTTCGCCATCCACACGTTTTCGATGACCTGCGATTAACTCATTCCCAAGGAGTATTAATTAATTGGGAGCGATTAAAAGCGGAAGAACGCGCTCAAAATGGTAAAGAAGCTGAAAGCCTGTTGGATGGTATCGCAGCAGCTCTACCCGCACTAGTTCAAGCTGAGGAATATCAAAACAGAGCTGTTCGAGTAGGATTTGATTGGCCGGATATTGGTGGCATATTGGACAAGTTGAAAGAAGAAATTGAGGAAGTGCAAACAGCCCCAGGAAGTGAAGAGCGCTTTTCGGAGATTGGTGACTTGCTGTTTGCTGTTGTGAATTTTGCGCGTTGGTGCGAGATCGACGCAGAAAGTGCCTTGCGTAAGGCAAATGCTCGATTTAAGAATCGGTTTCATTATATTGAGAAATGGGCGCGTTCCCAAGGACGTGAAATTACTGATCTATCTTTGAACGAGATGGAAGCTCTCTGGCGGGAAGCAAAACGGAGTGAAATGTCTTAGAGAGGAAAATAGGCAACCTAACCTATGTTAGATATCGTATCTTTTATCCTAGGACCTGTGCAAACCAACGCTTATCTGGTCGCTGATACTGATTCAAAAGCGGCTGTTGTAATAGACCCGGCGTGGGATGGTCACATAATCGTAGATGAGGCAATAAAACGAGGTTGGCAAATAGGACAAATCTGGCTTACCCATGCTCATTTTGATCATATTGGTGGCACAGATGCCGTTGTCAAAGGAGTAAACCCTGCGCCTCAGATTGCATTACATCCAGAGGACCATCCGCTTTGGAGAATGCAAGGCGGCGCACCCTTTTTCGGCATGAGTGTTGATGTTGGATCAGAGCCGAAAAGAGTCCTTGCACATGGGCAGAAACTTGAATTAGGTAACTATAAATTTGAAGTGAGGCATACTCCAGGTCATACTCCTGGTCACGTAATTTTTTACTGCCAAGAAGAGGCAGTAGTTTTTGGTGGAGATGTGGTCTTCTGGGGAAGTATTGGACGTACAGACCTTCCGGGAGGAGACTACAATACGCTGATAAACAGCATCCGGGATCAGATCTTGACTTTGCCGGATGAGACACGCCTGCTCACTGGTCATGGACCCGAAACAACTGTCGGGATTGAAAGGATAGATAATCCTTTCTTGGTTTGAAGATTGCGCATCAATCAAAAGATTTAATATTTTCTGGTTCCCAATCGCCTGTTGCCTATTTCCTACTTGGCATATTCAACCGCCCGCGTTTCACGGATTACTGTCACCTTTATTTGACCTGGATACTGCATAGTCTCTTCGATATTTTTTGCTATTCCGCGCGCTATTTGTATGGCTTCAAGATCATCAATATCTTCAGGGTGGACAAAGATGCGGACTTCCCGACCAGCTTGCAGTGCATAGCTCTGGATGACACCTTTTTGGGAATTGGCAATCTCTTCTAATGAACGAATGCGTTTGAGGTATTGTTCCAGGCTCTCGCGACGAGCACCAGGGCGGGCTCCTGATATGGCATCTGCTGTTTCCACAATTGCTGCCTCAACAGACTCCTGTTCGACTTCATGATGGTGTGATGCAATTGCGTTAACCACCTTGGCATTGAGTCCGTATCGCTTGGCTAGTTCTGCTCCCAATTGAGCATGGGTTCCTTCAACACTGTGATCAATCGCTTTACCCAGGTCGTGGAGTAAGCCAGCAGTTCTGGCATTATCCACATCCGCGCCCAGTTCTGCAGCAATCGCCGATGCAATTTTAGCGGTTTCCACAGAATGATGGAGTTGATTTTGCCCATAAGATGTGCGGTACTTAAGGCGACCGAGTGTTCTAATTAGTTCGTGGTGCAGGGCGGGGACACCAGCTTCATATACAGCTTGTTCGCCTGCTTCTTCTATGGCACGCTCAACCTCTTTTTGCTCTTTCTTAAGGACCTTCTCAATATACGCTGGGTGAATGCGACCATCTTGAATAAGTTTTGTCAAAGCACGTTTAGCAACTTCCCTTCGCACCGAGTCAAATGATGATATAGTGACCGCTTCTGGTGTGTCATCGACGATAACATCCACACCGGCAGCCTGCTCGAAAGCGTGGATATTACGCCCATTTCGTCCAATGATGCGACCTTTCATCTCATCTGAGGGGATCTCAACAGTTGATGTGGTTATTTCAGGTACATGATCGGTAGCCACTCGTTGGATCGCAGAAGAGATGATCTTGCGTGCCCGAGTTTCCCCTTCTTCTTTTGCTTCCATTTCGACTTGACGGATGATGCGGGCCATATCTACCCGTGCACCTTTCTCAACATCCGCCAATAGAATTTCGCGGGCCTCAGCGGTGCTTAAATTGGATATTCTCTGCAGTTCCTCCAATTCCTTTGCGTGGAGAATGTCAATTTCGTTTGCCCGTTTATCGACTGTACTGTGACGCTTATTTAAATTCTGCTCGCGCCTTTCTAACCTTTCAACCCGATTATCAAGTTCTTCCCGGCGTTTCTGCAATCGGTCTTCTTCCTTGTTCAGATCATTACGTCTGCGGGCTACCTCTGATTCGGCTTTCTGAATTACTTCCAAAGCTTGGTCTCGAGATTGGATCTCTATCGATTTTGCTTTCTCTTTTGCGTCTTCTAGGGTTCTCTCAGCCGTATCTTTCAATATCTGCTGTGCTTTCTCAACCTGGTTCTGCTTGTAAAAATAACCAACAACTAGGCCGAGAAAGAGCGAGACAGGTATCAATATAAGGATTAGCCAAAATAAAATGCCACTGTTCATTAATATATCCTTTCACTATTTTCTTGGTTTGTATTAATCTGTTCTGCCCAAATTTGTTCGACAACTTGGGTGCATGTAGCGTAATTAAAACCACGACGGGCAAGGTGTCCAAACATCTTCTTGCGAAAAATTTTCCACTCGGTCGTTCTTGTCTTGCGCGCCTGCTTCTGAGCAGCCTTGTATGCAAGCTTGGTTTCATCGATGTTTTCGAGTGTTGAATCGATGATGTCTTGCTGGATGCCTCGTCTTTTAAGTTCGTAAGCAAGGGCGTGTTTGCTTCTCGGTCGAAAATCGGAACGGTTCTCAACCCAGTCTTTGGCAAACCGCGAATCGTTTATAAATTCTACTTGTTTCAGTCGTTCAATAACGCGCTCGATATTTCCATCGGAAACACCCCGAGTCTTTATAAATTGGCGGACCTCATTTTCCGAATGTGGCCTGTAGTTAATATATTTAATTGCTCGTTGGTAAGCTGTTTCGCGATCATCTTCATCATGCATGCGGGCAATGTGATCTTCGCTTATTTCTTGACCAACTTTCAACCAAGCTGCAACAATACGTGCCAGCCCAAACGCATAATCGCCATCCAGATAAATGTTAACACGCTGGGGGTTGTGCTTTTGAGTTTTGAGAGCTGTGATTCGGTATGTCATCTGATATATATATGAATACAGCCGTATTCCTGCCTCGACAGGTCACGGCTGTTAGAAAACTTTCGGATTTCAGTTCTATTTATTCGGCGATAAAAATATATATCAGGCGGTGATTATTTTGACCCACCTGAATATTATTTCACTATGTAAAAAATTATTATCTAGCCAGTTCCATTTTGCATAAATTGACACAGGCGATTTTCAGTAACGTTTATTCTATTTAAGATTGTTTAACAAAAACCAAGATCCAAATTTGTTGTGACTATTAGTTTCTCCATCTTGAATATTACCTGGATCAATCTCTTTGATACGCCGAATTAATAATTCATCCAATAGCGAAACCCAATTCGAATTTCGCATTTTCAACCGTGACCGCGACCGAAAAACAGAAAATATTTTTTCGCGGCGATATTATGTTTACGCTGTCTGGTTACCGGTCGATTCGTTTTTGATTTAGGTTATTCGGAAATTTGGAAGTACACTTCTGAACATTAAGGTAAGACTGTGCACCAACTTATGCTTTACCGTACTAAAACCTGGAAATGATCAAAATACATCCTGTAACCAACAAGCGCATCAATTTGTCAAAGTGCTGCTCCCTATTCTTGTGCCTAATTACGACTTTGTATGGTGATGACAAATCGGTCTGGAGCATGTTTGTGTTTCACCAATATTTCCCCCATATTATACATTATTTATGAAAATTAAGCATTAATATGAGGATGATTTCTGTGGTTCATTTCGAAATGTTCACTGGAAGACCTGCGACATAGTTCTATTGAGTACAGATAGACGGACTTTTACTTGAATTATTTAAGATATTGAGAAATAATGATCAAAATCTGGAGCCCAACCCCTGGGTTTGAATTCCCCGGTAGATTCATCCTGCATATAGATTCCTTGGTAGTCGCCTTTGACAATACGGTAAAGACTCTCAACGAGAGCATCAACATCATTTCTTGTATTGTACAGACCAAAGGATGCTCTGATAAGTCCTGGCATGTCGGTTTTATCCCCTGATAACATTTTTTCACGTACTCTTTGGGATTCTTCGTGAGTGATTTGTAAAAGGTGTAGGATGTAGGGGTGTGCACAGAAACACCCGCTGCGTACACCAATACCAAATTCATACCCTAAAATTGCAGCCACTTTAAAATGGGAAATGCCATCTACCATAAAAGGTATAACGCCCAAACGATTTTGTGCTTCGTTAGGATCGGCGTTGCCAAAAATTTTTACTCCAGGCACCTGCACGAGCCGCTCTAAAGCATATTTTGTCAGTTCCGCCTCATGCTTGGCTATATTGTCCAAGCCTATTGTATCCAATTGTTGGACTGCGGCAGCGGTAGCGACTGCACCAACGGTATTAGGACTGCCAGCTTCATCCCTGTCGGGGGGGGCTGCCCATACTACGTCTCTTAAAGTGACAATTTCCACCGTACCGCCGCCTTTTTGGTCGGGGATGCCACGTTCGAAGATGTCGCGTCTCCCAATTAAGGCACCAGTTCCAAATGGGGCGTACATTTTATGTCCTGAAACTGCTACGAAATCGAAATGACCGGGATCGTCCAATGGGCGCACGTCCACTTTGCGATGGGGAGCCAGTTGGGCGCTGTCAATAAATATTTTTGCTCCTACAGCATGCGTTTTTTCTGCTAACCGGTGGACGGGATTTATGAAACCGGTCACATTGCTGGCGCCTGTGAGCGCTACAAGAGCAATCCGTGAGGCGTTATGATTTAATTGGCTGTCAAAATCTGCTTCATCCAGACGCCCGTCGTGTGTAAGAGCAACGTGGATGGTTTTTGCGATACCGCGCCATGGCAGATCGTTTGAATGATGCTCCATACCGCTGACGATAACAATGTTACGCTGGTCGCTAAATGGGAATCGATGGGCTAGTTTATTGACCGCATCGGTCGTATTTTTACCAAATATGCATATGTGTTCATCTGGATCGGCATTTACGAATTTCAATAATGCTTCACGGGCTGTTTCATATACATGGGTTGAAAGCTGGCTCTTGTATCCATGACCGCGATGCACGCTGCTGTAGTATGGCAAGAAATTTTCTACGGCTTCTTTAGCTGATTTAAGAGGAGGGGTTGAAGCTGCATTGTCAAGATTGACATATCTACTTTGACTTCCATCTAATAACGGGACTTTTGTATCGATGCCAATAAAAAGGGATGCGTAGTTGCTGTTATGTTGGGATGGCATGTTTTTCCTTTATATATTCGATAGATTTGGTTTTATGCTGGGGAATTGTATTAGCCCAGTTAATGCTGTGTGGATTAATCGAAAAGAAAAAAGTGCAATTGGTACATCCAATTTCAACCTTAATATTATGTAAAAGGTTGGTTAAAGAGTATTTTAATCTTATTAAGGGATGAATCCGCTTGCATTTAAGAGTAACTTGGTATATACTGTGTGTATTCGTGGGAGAAAGTGGGAGAATGTGGAGCGCCGGTTCCATCCGGCGTTTCGCTGTTAATTGATATGACAGAACTTATGTTCTTGGGGCAATTCTACCACAACATGGATGAAAAAGGTCGCCTGATAATCCCAGCGCGCTTTCGGGATTATTTGTCCATTGATGGCGCCTATATCTTGCAGGGATTTGATAAAAATTTGTTTGTTCTACCTTCTTCCACTTTCGAATCCGTTTCTCGCCGAGTCAACCAAATGAGCATGACCGACCCGACAACCCGTTTGTTGAGACGTTTATTTTTTTCCACTGCACACCATGTGGAGGTAGATAAGGCAGGTCGTATTCTCATTCCCCAGTTCCTACGTCAGGCTGCTTCCCTTCAAGGTGAAGCAGTAGTTGTAGGCAATGGGGTTTATTTCGAGGTTTGGTCACCCGAACAGTGGTCGATACAGTCAGAGCAAATACAAGATGCTCAGGCGAATGCCCACCGATTTTCGGCTTTGGATCTCACCTCCGCGTAAATCAATCTGTTGCTACGTGATGAACGGTTCAAGCACTAACAATGTGCTCTTCCACCGTCCCGTACTTTACCAAGAAATTATACACGCGTTGCGACCTAAAAAAGGCGGTTTGTATGTGGATTGTACACTTGGGGCGGGTGGTCACGCCTGGGGTATTCTCAAGATGAGTTCACCGGATGGTCGTTTGTTAGGTCTGGATGTTGATCCTCAAGCCTTAGAAATTGCGCAGCATCGGCTTATGCCGTTTGGAGGACGAGTTGTGATAAAAAAGACCTCCTACGTAGCGTTGAAACAACAGTTGGATGAGTTAGGTTGGAGTAAAGTGGATGGTGTACTACTGGATTTAGGACTCTCATCCATGCAGTTAGATGTTCCTGCAAGGGGTTTCTCATTTCAGGCTGATGCGCCGTTGGATATGCGATTCGATCCGCATAGTCCAGTGCGGGCTCATGATCTAATAAATGAGTTGCCGGAAAGAAAGTTGGCTGATTTGATCTACAAATTTGGAGAAGAGAGGAAAGCCCGCAAGATCGCCAAGGCAATCGTCGAGGTTCGTCCACTTACGACGACTCTCCAGCTTGCTGATGTCGTCTCACGAGCTGTTGGAAAGGGAGGGCGTGATCGTAGGGGTTATCGTCGCCATCCAGCGACTTTGACGTTTCAGGCTTTGCGGATTGCTGTAAACCGTGAGCTTGAGGCATTGGAGCAGGTTTTACCTCAAGCGCTGGATGTATTGGTCGCTGGCGGGCGTTTGGCTGTTTTATCGTTTCATTCGCTGGAGGATCGCATCGTAAAAAGATATTTCCGGCGTGAAAGTAAAGATTGCATCTGCCCGCCAGAACTGGTTGTGTGTAATTGTGAGCATAAAGCAATCGTCATTGAGATAAATCGGAAGCCTGTTCGACCAAGCCAAGACGAAGTCGCACAAAATCCTCGTGCAAGAAGTGCTCGTCTTAGAGTTGTTGAGAAAATTGCATGATTTGGCACATAAGTTGCAAATTTGTTTATAACAATTTAACATGAATCAAATCGAGAATATTACACAAGCATACTCTAAGGCACCTTGGAGAAAACAGTTGCAGTTTATAGGCTTATTCTCACTTTTCCTGGTGTTCATCGCTCTGGTTGCTGGAATCTATCTGAATGTAAGCGCCCGAACGGCAAAAGTTGGGCGTGATATTCAATATATGAAGAAACAAATAGAGACATTGGACCGAGAAATCGAGGATAAACAATCTCAATTAGCATATTTATTGTCCGATCGTGAGATGGGAAAGCGAGCTCAAAGCCTTGGTTATGAGCCTTTAGGAATGAACGAGGCTAAATTTCTCCCTGTCCCCGGTCACCTTGGACGAAAACCAGCAGTCTTGGCCCCTTATTTACATAACGATTTAATTGGCGCGCCCATCATTCCCAAGGAATACACTGAGCCCTTATTCGATTGGTTAAAAAAGCAATCTGGTTGGATTTCATTTACCCTGCCGGAGATTACGCCATGATGAGAGAACCTTTATGGCGCTATAATCTCATTAAATCCTTATTATTTGTTCTGCCAATATTGATTGTGCTCCAAATGGTACGGATTAAAGTAAATCCAAGACAAGTGGAGAAAATAATTTCAGAAGGAAAAACCTATTCTGGTGAATACCAGACAGTTACTCCAGCGCGCGGTCAAATATACGACCGCTGGGGTCATCAATTAGCCGGGAATAAAACTGTATATGAAGTTGGAATTGAATTGAGGAGAGTTAGAAATCCAGAAACAATTGCTCAAACCTTAAACCTGGTCCTTGATATTGATTATGTCGAGGCGTTGGGAGTTGCAAGCTTAGAGCCTTCGGAAACTGCTGTGTACCGGGTTGTTGCAAGCAATGTAACTCAGGAAAAGGTCGACCAACTTGGCTTGCTTATTCAACAGATGAACGAACTCTACGGCTCAAGAAGGGATAAAAACGCTCCAAGTTTAAATGGATTGCTGTTTAAACCCCATTTACAAAGAACTTACCCTGAAAAGGAATTAGCGTCGAATATATTGGGCTTTGTTAATCGTGAAGGTTTAGGTTTTTATGGTGTGGAGGAAAAATACAACGATTTATTGGCAGGTGATGAATCTACAATATGGGTTTCACTTGATCCCAGTCGAGTACAGGAACTGCCCGAAATTCCGGAAGGGGCGAGTCTGGT
>Ga0209986_10001035_pt1 | contig 27111 bp, 25 predicted proteins | sample BlataG_FD_183168 | JGI IMG/M metagenome (GOLD analysis project Ga0209986, IMG submission 183168) | Deep subsurface microbial communities from Black Sea to uncover new lineages of life (NeLLi) - Black_00105 metaG (SPAdes) (version 2) | ecosystem: Environmental > Aquatic > Marine > Oceanic >... | reverse complement strand
TTTTATTTAAAGGATTCCACAAAAACAAAAAATGGTAAAGAATATAGGATTTAATAACAAAAAGTATCTAAGAGAGCAAACTGCTGAAATCCTTAAAAGAGTAAAATTATTTAACAATAAGCTGTACCTTGAGTTCGGAGGAAAGCTTCTCTTTGACTATCACGCTGCCAGAGTTTTACCAGGATATGACCCAAACGTTAAGATGAGACTTCTCCAAGAGTTAAAGGATAAAGCTGAAATTCTTCTCTGCATATATGCAGGTGATATCGAAAGAAAAAAATTAAGAGCAGATTTTGGCATTACCTATGATGTCGATGCCTTAAAGTTGATCGATGATATAAGAGATTGGGGGCTTAAAATTTTAGGAGTGGTTATCACTCGTTTTGACAATCAACCAGCAGCGAAAATATTTAAAAATAAATTAGAACGCCGAAGCATTAAAGTCTATACCCATCGCTTTACAAAGGGATATCCAACAGATATCGATTTAATTGTCAGTGACCAAGGGTATGGAGTTAACGAGTACATTCCCAGTCAAAAGCCTCTTGTTGTTGTGACTGGACCTGGCCCTGGAAGCGGAAAATTAGCCACTTGTCTTTCCCAGATGTACCATGATTATAAACAGGGTATTAAATCTGGCTATGCAAAATTTGAAACATTCCCTATCCGAGATTTGCCCTTAAAACATCCTGTTAACGTGGCTTACGAAGCAGCTACCGCTGATATTGGAGATTTTAATCTCATAGACCCCTTTCACCTGGAGTCATATGGAAAGGCTTCAGTTAATTACAACCGCGATGTAGAAGTATTTCCTGTACTTAAGCGAATATTAGAAAGACTCACAGGGGCTCAATCCGTATACAAGTCGCCCACAGATATGGGAGTGAACCGGGCAAGTTTAGGAATTATGAAAGATAAAGCCATAAGAGAGGCTGCAAAACAAGAAGTGATACGGAGATATTTTCGATACAGCTGTGAGTATATCATGGGTTTTGTAGAAAAGGATATAGTTCAGAGAGTCGAGCTTCTTATGAAAGATCTTAATATTAAACCGGAAGATAGAAGAGTTGTTGAACCGGCAAGACAGGCTGCACGAGATGCACAACAGAGGGAAAAGGGGAATAGAGGAATCTTCTGTGGCGCTTCTCTTGAACTCCATGATGGCTCAATCATGACAGGAAAAAACTCTCCCCTTATGCATGCTGCTTCGAGTCTTGTTTTAAATGCCATAAAAAAATTAGCAGGAATTCCTGATAAAATCCCTTTATTGTCATCTAGTATAATTGAGTCAATTGGAACTCTTAAAAAAGAAATCTTACAGTCGAAAACAGTAAGTTTAGATTTGGAAGAAACATTGATCAGCTTAAGCATAAGTGCTGCCACAAACCCAACTGCCCAGCTATCACTAAATAAATTAAAAGAACTTAGGGGCTGTGAAGTTCATATGACTCACATTCCTACACCTGGAGATGAGGCAGGTTTAAAAAGATTGGGCGTCAATCTTACCAGCGAACCTAATTTCTCCACCAAAAATCTTTTTCTATCATAACCGGTTGAGTTTATGTCCGATGTCGAAGAAGATGTTTCACTCCCTCTAAAAGCATATCAATATGCTTGAAAGTAACAAAGATATGAGTTGAAACTCTCACTCCATAGGTTTTATCTTCCAAACGACCAATTGTCCTGATTACGATGTTATATTTTTCCCTGAGATAATTAACCAATCGGAGAGGTTTAATGCCTTTAATGGAAAAAGCAGTTAGGCCTCCACTGAGATAGGGATCCTGAGGTGTATGGAGTTTAACCTCGGGTATTCTGCTTAACTCCCTTTTTAAATAGCCAGCCAGAGCTTTAATTCTTCTCTCTATTCTCTCTTTTCCAATAACATTCTGAAAACTTATAGCTTCACCCAGAGCAAAAATAAGAGGATCTGCTCTCTGACCAAGAGTTTCAAACTTTTTAGCATCCTGATAATTGTCCCAACCCCAGGAAGCAATGGTAGGCCAGAGTTTATCCTGGACTTCTTTTTTAATATACAAGAGCCCACATCCAGTAGGGGCTCCCAACCATTTGTAAGGACTGGAAGCCAGAAAATCAATCCCGATCTCTTTAACATTGAGATTGAGCATTCCTAATCCATGAGCACTATCCGCCAGAATGAAAATTCCATTTTCATGAGCCAGCTTACTCAACTCTTTAATGGGAGCAATAAGGCCTGAAATATAAACTGTATGGCTTATGCTTATGACCTTGGTTCGGGGGGTAATGGCTGCTTTAAAGGCCGTTACAATTTCTTCCACACTTTTTGACGGGAGGTTCAGGGGAACTTCTACAATTTTAATTCCGTATCTTTTTTCTTTAAGTTTCCAGGGGTGAATTCCTCCCGGATGTTCCATCGAGGAGAGAAGGACTTCATCTCCTTCCTTCAAATCCAATCCATTAGCCACAAAATTCATCCCCTCAGTGGTATTCCGGGTGATAACAACTTCGTCTGGGGAAGCATTTATAAATTTTGCCAGTTTGGTTCTTGCTTCATCTCTTCTCCGCGGAAAATAATTATAAACATCAAAAGGATTTGTCACCTGGATTTTGAAATATTTGATTAAAGTGTTTAAAACAGGCTTGGGCATGGGTCCGACTGTTCCATTATTCATCATAATCAGCCCATCCTGGAAAAGAAAATGCTTGCTTAAAGCATCCCAATAAACTCCATCTGGTGACTCATCTTGGATGTATTTTTGATTTAATGAGGTAATGCTTTGATAGACAGCGGCATTTAATTTACTTAAAGTATAAATAGAAAGAGCAGAACCTCCAAGCATGTACTTTACAAATTCTCTTCTTGAGACCCCATCCATAGAATTTTTCGTCTTCGTTTGTTTTTCTATATCCATAGGCACCCCTCCTTTCTCATAATTATTCTTATTAATACAAACGCACTAAATAAAATGTCATTGCGAAGAACGAAGAAGATTCTTTCACTTTGCTCGGAACAGGCTGCGCAATCTCTTCTTAATATGGTGAGATTGCCACGCCCTTCAGACTCGCAATGACAATCTAAAAACATTTAGTGCATTTATATTAGTTTATAGAAGGATACGGGGTCAAGTCTTGCCTTATGACATTTTACTGTATAAAAGGATTGATTATAGGAAAATAGTACAAAATGTTATAATGCAAGACTTGACCCCTTAAACTCCCAATAACTTTCCTACCTTTATCATCACACTTTTTGTCATAGAGCCCTAGTTTGAAACTCTTTGCCAAGAGATCAAAAAAATATTCTTCTGGTTTTTACCTCCAGATTGGGGAAAAGATTTAGTTTTTTGAATTCAAAAGACTATCTATAGAAGAATTTAAGGCATCTAAATCTAAGGGTTTAATAAAAAAATGACTTATGGATAGGCGGCTTAGCTCATCCTCCTCAACTAAATCTGGATAGGCAGAAATCAAAATTGCTTGCCCCTTATAACCTAATTCTCTAAATTTAGTTATCATTTCCAATCCATTGAGATAAGGCAATTTTAAATCAGTAATTATTAAATCAATTTTAGCTCTTTTGAAGCGACTTAAAGCTTCTCTTGCATCCTTGGCAAGATAGACTAAATATTTCTTTTGAAGAATCAAGAAAAATGTCTTTCTTATAGCTTCATCGTCATCAACAACAACAATTTTCTTTTTAAACATTTTTATATCCTTAACATCCTTAGCCTTAATCATTCATAAAAAATGTCGATGTTTAGTTGCAACTTAAGAAATATCACGGCCTTGTCCTGATCTTTCGGGAAATAATAGTGACAACTCCTTTCGCAATGTCCTTTCTATTCATAATCGACATTTTTTACCTTTCAGGCGAGCCGATCTCACCGTATCTGCTTTGTTGCGGTGGATTCGCAGTGGAAGACCACAGCTTCATCCACCGCGCCTCGCATCTACGGCAACCTCAACTCGTGAATAATCCAGGTTAGTTAAGGAAATAAAATAAGCATTTTTTATGCCAAATTATTAACAATAGGGAATCTGAGAAAATCCAAGCAGGAAAATCTTGAATACCTGGCAATTATCACAAAAAAAATGTTTACATAAGGTAAAAAACATTTACAGAAATAAATTTCATGGCTCTGCTGCAAGGCTGGGCGATCAGACACTTTTGCCAGTGACCGCTGGGATCTAGGTAATCTTAGGCTATGTGGTGCTCTTCCATATGGTGTAAGTAAGGCATGTATCGAGATATCAAAAGAAAATATTCGGTGATGGCTGAAGCGACCATTGAAGATTTAGCCTTTCCGAATCGCTCTTCGAGGGTACTCGACTATGTCGGGCGGCAAGGATGTTTGAGCACAGCGAGTTCCGCAGCTGCCGAGAAGAGCGAAGAGGGAATGGCGTGAAAAATCTGAACAGGAGCTAGACCATTCCTGAATATTATCATCATGACCCACACAATATAGAAGAGAACCAAAAAAGGATAAAATTGCTAAATCTCAAGGTTAAAATCCTTGATTTTTTTATCTAAAGTTGGACGGCTAATTTGCAAAATCTCACTGGTACGGGTTTTGCTGCCTTTAGTTGCTTTTAAGATATGTTGAATATAATTTCTCTCAATTTCTCTTAAAGAAACAAGTTCCTTTGAGAATAAATTCTTCTCTCCGGATTCAAGAGCTAAACTCTCTTCAAGGATTATATCTCCTTTGGCTAAAATAACTGCACGAGTTAATGCATTTTCCAGTTCCCTTACATTGCCTTTCCAGGGATGATTCGTCAGGAGCTTCATCACCTCAGGAGGCACTTTTCTCACATTTTTACGAAGTTCTCGATTAATCTTCTCTAAAAGATAAGCAACCAAATCCGGGATGTCATTTTTTCTCTCTCGAAGAGAGGGCAATGTTATCTCAACCACTTTTAACCGATAGAAAAGGTCCTCCCTGAATTTTCCCTTCTCGATCAAAAGGTTAAGATTTTGGTTCGTAGCTGCAATTATCCTGGCCTCAGTCTTCAGAATTTTCTCTCCTCCCACCTTCATAAAATCTCTTGTTTCAATAACCCTGAGTAATTTTGACTGTAAATTGGGGGAAATATCTCCTATCTCATCTAGAAACAATGTTCCTTTCCCAGCTATTTCAAATTTTCCTCTGGTTTCACAAATTGCGTCCGTAAATGCTCCCTTCATATGGCCAAAAAGCTCGCTTTCTAAAATAGTATCCGAGATGGCTGAACAGTTGATGACAATAAAGGGTTCATCTTTGCAAGGGCTGTTGTAGTGAATTGCCTTGGCTACCAGTTCTTTGCCTGTCCCGCTTTCCCCTTGAATAATAACATTGGCTCTGGAATTTGCCACAGAGCCTATTAATTTAAAAACCTCTCGCATCTGTGGAGAGTGGCCAATGATGTTGTCAATTTTGTATTCTTTTTGCTGCTCTCCAACAAGATAGCTGATTTTATCTTCCAGTTTTCTTATTTGAAAAGCTTTATCAATTGTTAAATCCAACTCAACATAATCAAGGGGCTTGACTAAATATTCAAAAGCGCCTAATTTCACAGCTTCCACTATTGTTTTCATATCATCGTAAGCAGTCATGATTATGACATAAGCTTTTGCCTGTTTTTCTTTTATTTTTCTTAAAACTTCTATACCGGTAATATCAGGGAGCCGATTATCCAGAATGACCAGGTCAGGAAAGCTTTCTTCATATTTAAGAAGACCTTCTTCTCCATCCTCAGCTAAAAAGACCTCAAAACCATTTTTTGATAAATGAGAAGAAAGAGTTTTCCTGATTAAAGGATCATCATCTATGATTAAAATTGAATTCATTTCTTTCTCCTGTAAGGAATAAGAACTTCAAAAGAAATTCCTTTTCCTTCTTTTTTTATAACTTTTATAGACCCCCTATGCTGTTCTACTATTTTTCTGGCAATAGCTAAGCCTAAGCCAGTCCCAGCAGACTTAGTGGTGTAGAAAGGCTCAAAAATGTTTTCCCAGTCTTCTTCAGGAATTCCCCTTCCGTTATCGGATATATTAATTCTAATTTTTCTGGCATCTTCCTCTTCCACAAGAGAAAGATTGATGCTTATTTTTCCTTCTTCATCTACAGCTTCATAAGCATTGCGAAGAATATTTAGAAAGACCTGTCTCAATTTATCCCCATCCACAAAAGCTGAAGGCAGACCTGCTTGAGAATTTTTTTCTAAGAGAATTTTTTTCTGATCCAGAAAGTCTCTCATCATTTTGATGGATTCTTCCAGTATTTGCTCAATTGAAAATTGATCAAATTTTAACTCAGAAACACGAGTAAAATCTAAGAATTCTTTTATAAATTTTTCTATCTCACTTATTCCCTGCTGGGATATTTTTAAATTTTCCTCTTCCATCTCATCCAACTGGACACTTTGAAGAAGTTTCTGGATGTTCAACTTAACTGAGGTCAAGGGATTCCTTATTTCATGGGCAATAGTAGCAGAGATACGACCGATGGATGCCAGTTTTTCTGCCTGGATGAGCTTTCTGTTAGCTTCCTCAATCCTTTCCCTGGCCTGGAAAAGCTCGTTGCTCATCCTATTAAAACTATGAGCTAAATTTCCTATTTCATCCTGAGAAATAATATCAATCTTGTGAGAAAAATCTCCTTTAGAAATTTTAACAGTGCCATCAACCAACTTTTTTATAGGACCAGTTATTCTTCGGGCTAAAAGCGTTGCTCCAACAATTCCTACAAGAAGCCCGATGCATCCAATCAAAATCAAGACAAAACGAGTCCTTTGAATTTCTCTATACATATCTTCTAAAGAAAGACCTATTTTTATAGAACCCCATTTTTTTGGTGAACCTCTGGCAAAAATTGGGACTTCAATTTCAAGAATCCTCATAATCTGATTTTTCTCTTTGTTTTTTATGTCTTTTGATTCAAAGAAATAGCTGCTTTCATCTACTTCCCCTTTTAAGCAACTGTAATAATATATTTCTTCATAATCTTTTATAAAATTATTGGCAACCAAAGGCTCATTGTAGCGGTCATAGATGACAACATAAATAAGCTTTTGGTCTATTTGCTCTTCAATATTTTTTTCAATGGCTTTATCATCCCAAAAAAGAAGAGGCTCCAAATTCAAATAGGCGATATTTTTTGCGATTAATATTCCTTTATTCTTTGACTCTTCAAAAATGGCTTTAACTTCTCTTTTCTCAATAACTAAAAGAATTGATCCGACCAATATGGTTAATAAAATAGTCACATAAACCACAAATTTAGTATGAATTGACATTCTCAAAAGCTTTTTTCTTTTCTTATTTTATTTATCAAGCCATATATTTCTGGCCTCTAAGTAATAAAAGCCTAAAAGAGGCACTTTAACTCCCCTGATATAGGGTTGCACTGCGACCCTCTGCTGGTTAGAATAAAGAGGAATAGCAGGGACGTCTGAAAATAATATTTGTTCTATTTGATGAAAAAGCTCTATTCTTCTGGTCCAGCTTCGCTCTTCTTCGGCCTCTTCCAAAAGCCTATCCAATTCAGGGCTACTGTAGCCAAACACATTAAAAAAAGATTTTGAGAAAAACAAAGGCCGGATAACATCTTCAGGATCAGGAAAATTCATCAATCTCTCCAGAAAAACCAGATATGGCTCTTTATAGCTTTTTATCTCATCAAGGGATTTATAATATCTCAATCTCAATTTTATTCCTAAGACATCAAGCTGTTTCTTCAACTCTCTGTAAACCTTATACTTTATTTCTGTCCTGGGCAAATCGATAAAAAGAGTGAGGGTAGAAAATTTCTTCTCGGTTGAAAAGCCTTCCTTTAGAAGTATTTCTTTTGCTTTTTTGGAATCATAATTATCTTCATCGTCCTTTGGAAAAAAACCTGGCAGTTTGGCCGGAATATAGCTGTTAGTTACCTCTGGTTTGTATTTGGTGCTATAAGAAACCAGAACAACTTCCTTTTTGTTTATTCCATAAAGTATTGCTTTTCGGACAATCTTCCTATCAAGTGGAGGGATATGACAGCTCATTCCCAAAAATATCAAGTTAAAAGAGCCACCTTGGAAAACTTGACAATCAGTATTGAACAATTTTTCAGAAAGGACCGGAATAATATCTATCTCTTTATTTGAAAAATGCCTTAGGGAAAAATAAGGGCTGAACTCAACAGCTTTAAGATAGGGTTTCCCCCCAAAATACTCATCATTCCTCTCCAATCGAAATCCTACAATATCCAATGTCATACTTCTTAACCAATAGGAGAACTTAAAGGGTCCAGTTCCAGAAGGTTTCGAAAAAAATCCTTTTCCCTTAGAAAGCACGCGGTCTCGAGGCAGAATTTTACAAAAATTCATGCTCATCAGATATAAAGCAGATACATAAGGTTTCAGCAGTAACATTTCAAAAGTATATTTATCCCGTACTTTAAACCCTTTCACACTTATTGTTTTTCCTTCTCGATAATCTTCAGCTCCAACTACCTTAGCTGTAAAGAATTGGTAGTAATGAGAACCGGTCTTTTTGTTGATGAGCCTTTCTAAAGAGAACTTTACGTCATCTGCTGAAAGCTCTTTGCCATGATGAAACTTTATACCTTTTCTCAGATAAAATGTATATTTTCTTCCATCATCAGATATTTTCCAATACTCAGCTAAACAAGGAACAATATTCAAGTTTTTATCCAGCCTCACCAGGCCATCATAAATTTGTTCTGAAACAAAAATATAGGAATCAGGGCTAGCTGGATCGAGCTCTGTTCTTAAAACATTTTCAAAAGACTTTACCCGAAGAACTCCTCCATAGCGAGGCTTTTTCTGATTGTTCTTCTCTGCCAAATCAAACAAAGGAAGACTAAACATTAAAATAAAGAAAAGAACAAGAAATAAAAATGGATTCTTTTTTTTCAGCATCTTCTTTCTTTAATTATAAAAAATAATAAAATTAGAGACAAATTAAAAAGCAAATTTTATGCCAGCTCTCAAGCCAGATAACTCTTTTGTTATGTGTAAGTTTCACAGGTAGAAACCTCTATAATAAATTTTTTATGTAAAATATCTTTACATTTAAAGGCAAATTACCTTGATAACTGTAATACGCCTTCAAAAAGTTTGGTTGACTGACAGAATTCAGAATTATTTTTTCAGGATATAGAAATCTCTTTTTCGATTATTTTTTTCTATCTGCCTGAAATCAACAATTTTATAGTCTCTCTTAAATAGATTCTGGAAAGCCTGCCTTGTTTTTTTTCGCCACTTAAGCGGAATTTCCCTCACACTTTTATATTTAACATCTGTCTCTGCGAGCATCTGGTAGAAATCCACAGGGATTTCAACCAATAAGAATTTTTGGTCAAGATTGAGATTTACTCCTTTGATAATTTCAAGCTCCAGGGGACCGCTTTTGCCATCAATTTCAGTATATTCAACTTCTGTCACAACCTGCTGCCCCTCAAACAATGATTCTATATTGCAAACAGGCCTTTGAATCTCCTTTCTCAAATCCCATGACATAAAGAGCCTGTCGCTGGGAATATCAGCTCTGTTTAAATAACCCCCAAATTCACCGTACATATCCACTTTGTACTCTATAGCCTGCATCCCAAAATAGTGGACATTTCGGTAGGCATTAATTCCTGCCAAAGGGTCATAGGTGCAGACCGATGTATAAATTCCGAATAAGTCTATCAACTTTTCCCTCTGGAATTCTTTGATTAAAATTCCCAGACCAAAATGTAAAAAATCCTTCCTTACAGCAGTAAACAGAGAATAAAATTGAAGGTTATCCACCGATCTGAAGGCAACTTCCTTATCCTTTATACCGACAAACCCATAAGCAAAACCAACCAGATGAACTCTGTCCTGCTTGGAAAAACCACTTCCTTCTGTCTCAGTAAAAACAGCAATGTAAAGACTGCTGCCATCATAAAAAAGACTTTCACTCATCATGTGCCGAGTGCCAGCCAGGTGATCATCAGGAAAACCCCAAACTTCTTCTCTTAACTTTTCGTATTTCAAGTAATCTTTATGACAATTTGAAGTTTCTACTCTAAATAAAAATTTTTTTTCTTTTGTCTCAATAACTTTCTCTAATTCAGCCATTTGTGTACCCTTTATGGAATAATTTTGATCCTGGTAAAAGTGATTTTAGCGAAACCCTCTTTCCATTGCAATCAAAAGCTTGGAGAATAAAAAGCTCATGAAGCATCTTTTTTCCCGTGGTTAGTGAAGGACAAGCGAGGGGTAGGTAGTGAACAAGGTCGTATGAAGGCTGAGCGGGCATGGTTTCCGACTGGAGGAAGGAAGAGCGAAGCCTGAATCGGAGCCGCTTTGGCTCGCTGGGACAAAGCGAGCGTGCCTTCAAACCGCCTACCCCTCGTTGTGACTACTTTATTTCTTATCACGGGAAAAAAGATGCTTACAAAAGCTCAAAAAAATTTGAATTCCTTCACTTTTTAATATATTGTAAATACCTTTTACAAAATTGAACTCAAAATTAACATTTATCAATCATTAACATAAACGCCATTAATTAACAGAAAAGAGCGTTTAAAAAAAATGTATATTTCACTTACTGCAGGAAATATTAAAATTTTCAGCACTCAAAACAAATAAAATGTAAAAGGAAAAAGAAAAAATTGAATTGCCAGTTGTTTAAACCGAAAAATCCACATTGCATCTACAGTGAACCTAATATTATAACAATATTAAGGTTATTACTCTCTCTTGTTTTCTTTATACTCGCTATCACCAAAATGAATCCAACTTATAACTTCATCGGTCTTGGAATTCACTGGTTCGGAGATGTCCTTGATGGCATGTATGCTCGAAAATTTAAACAAGAAACAATTTTGGGGGCAGAGATTGATATCATTGCTGATCGCGTAGAAACACTATTTTTTTATATTAATTTTTTGCACTTCCACCCCTCGCTGTTTCTACCAGTTGCAATATATCTTATAGATTTTGCCTTTATTGATTTTTATTTGAGTTATCAGTTTTTAAAATATGATATCATCTCCCCCAACTATTTTTACAAGGTCGACCGTACTGTATACCGTTTAAATTTCAGCCCGGTAGGAAAATTCTGCAATTCAACTGTTGTCACCTTAATTGTGATCTTCCTACCCCAGCTTCAGATTTTAGCTGCAATATTTGCTATAATGCTAATCGTCGTGAAAATATTTTCAATCCATCTCTTGAACAAAAAAAGAAAAATCGATAAAAAGGTCTACTAACTACTGAATAGGAGTATCTCTGCCAATGATTCATTTCAGACAAGCATTATCTTTAGCCAAGCGAGGTGTGAAGAACTATTTTCTGAAAAGACCCTTCTGTGTATCATTCGAAATAACCTACAGTTGTAATGCAAGATGCCAGCACTGTCACCTTGGTGGACCAGTAGTAGATGAACAAAAAGCTAGTCCTCAAAAATATGCTGAAATCTGCTGCAAACTTAATCCGGTTGTGGCTCAAATTTCTGGTGGCGAGCCAATGCTTCGCAGAGATTTGGAACAAATCATAGAAGAAATAAAAAATCCCAACGGGACTCCATTCGTTGTCTTGACCACCAATGCAGCACTTTTGACAAAAGAGAAATACTTTAGTCTCCGTGAAGCTGGTGTGGATGAATACTCTGTTTCTCTTGACTATCCAGATGAACGCCACGATGAATTCCGCCGCATCCCTGGACTTTTCAAGCGGATAAAAACCCTTATAGAAGAGATTCAATCAGTTAAGGACAATGGCATCACCCTCAGCTGCGTTGTCCAGAGTCAAAACTACAGGGATCTTATCAAAATTGCAGAATTAGCCCGCAACTGGAACGTTAAAATTAATTTTAGCACCTATACCTGGCTGAGAACTAATAAAAAAGAGTTTATGATTCCAAAGGACGAATTACCAGAATTTAAAGATACAATCAAAAAACTTTCTGATTTCAAGAAAAAATACAAAAATATCTACACCTCTGATTATGTCTTTAAAAACATGATTGCATTCTTTGAAAAAGAATCTTTCCCAAATTGCCGAGCAGGAGAAAGATTTCTTGTTGTCAATCCAGATGGGAGCCTTTCCCCTTGCGGTTTAATCATAAAAAAATATAATTCTCAGAAAGAAATAAAAAAAGATTTTATTAAGAACAATGACTGCCAATATTGCTATACAAGTATAAGGGCTAATTCTGAAAAACCGGCAAAGTACTTAATCAAGGATAGTTTAAAATCCGTATAAATATTATGAAAGTGTTATCATTACTTAATGATTAATCTAAATGAAAAGCTTTAATATCTTTAATTCTTCTCCACTTGTCAGACCAAAGAAACTTCCTTCTAAAATAAGAACAATAATATTTGTTCTGGAAATTCTTCTAGTTATTTCATTACTTGTGCTTATTCTTAGCTCTAACTTCTTCCAGAAAAGCAAAAATCTATGGGTTCTCTTTTTCTACAGTTTCCCTGCTGAATTTTTAGTTGCTATCTTTCCCCATGAACCCATTCTTCTTTATTTTGGCAAATTTTACACTCCCTTAACTGTTGCCTTTGTAGCCATAGCAGGCACAGTATTGACTGAAGCCTTAAACTACTCTGTTTTCAAATTTGTTACGGATACAAACCTTTTCCAAAAAATACATCACAGAAAATTCGTTACCAAAATTGTAGGCCTTTTCAACAAAGCCCCTTTCATAGCCCTTCTAGTGGCGGGGTTAACTCCTGTTCCCTTTTATCCTTTCCGTTTCTTAGTTGTTATGGCTCATTACCCCCTGGCAAAATATATTTTAGCTGTTTTTCTCTCAAGAACTCCTCGTTTTTTTCTTCTGGCGCTTCTTGGTCAGGCCATTAAAATTCCAGATTATCTGTTACTTGCCTTATTTACTGTTCTTATTATCTCAGTCAATGTTCCTTTTTTAAGAAAACTATTGAAAAAAAGAAAAAATAACAAAGTAGATGTTTCCTAAGGCTTTAGTCACTGGAGCTACTGGTTTTATTGGAAGCCACCTTGTTGAAGCCCTGGTAAAAAAAAATTGGCAGGTCACCTGTTTAGTAAGGCCAACGAGTAAAATTCATTTCCTCCAAAAATTATCCATTCCCATAGTTGTAAGCCAGGAAAAAGAGCTTAAAGGCCTGGAGAAAGCTGTGGAAGGCCAAGATTATGTTTTTCACCTGGCCGGGCGAATTCGGTCAACCAGCCGCAAAACCTACGATTTAGCCAATTATCAACTAACCAGAAATTTAGTCAAAGCCTGCATCTTAAAAAATCCCACTCTCAAACGTTTTGTTTATGTCTCATCCATATCCGCCGCAGGTCCTTCTCTTCCTGATAGCTTTTCTGATGAAAACCAACCCTGCGCTCCAACTTCAGAATACGGACGAAGCAAACTCAAAGGAGAAGAAGCTGTTCAAGAAGCCTGGCATCTTATCCCGGCCACCATTATCCGCCCTCCCAATGTTTACGGCCCCAGACAGCAAGAAACTGAGCTCCTGATTAAAATAATAAGCAAAAGAATTGTTCCTCTTCTCAAAAAAAGGAGAGAAACGACAAGCCTTATTTACGTTAAGGACCTGGTTGATGGTCTCATCCAGGCAGCTCAAACCTCTCAAACAAGAAACCAAATCTATTACTTAACTGATGGAAAGAGCTATTCCTGGCGAAATATAATTCTCTTTTTAAAAAAATATATATTGGGAAACTTTTTCTTTTTTCCATTACCTGAAAATTTCATTATTTTTTCAGCTTGGCTCACAGATATTTTAAAAACAGCAGGGTTGATAAAGTCCTTTTTCGGCCGAAAGGCCTGGCAAGCTATGATAAAAACTCCCTGGCTTTTCTCTTCATCTAAAGCAGAAAAAGACTTCGACTTCCGCGCCAAGCACAGCTTAGAATCTGGTTTAAAGGAAACAGCGGATTATTACAGCCAGTGACTCCTTGGTAATTCCATTATTCAATAGCACCACCTATACATAGAACAATAAGTATAACTCATAACAGTAGACTAAAAAGTAAGTAGATAAGAATTTGGAAAACAGACAAATCCAGTTTAAGCTATAATGGAATTAAGAAACCAATCCAATTCCGTGATAACTGGTTGCAATGTTCAGGAAAAAAGGTTTTAGGAAATAGTTGCAGCGACCATTGAAGATTTAGCCTTCGGAGTAAGCTCAGTCCAGTGGTCTCAAAAACACGCTGCCTTTGCCCCAGCGAGCCAAAGCCAGCTCGGTTTCAGGCTTCGCTCTCCTCTCCATTCTGGAGAGGAACCATGCCCGCTTTGCCTTCAAACGGTTTTTTCAACCACTGCCCTTCGCCAAGCAACAAAGAATTAGGCAGACACCGAGAAGAGGGAATGGAGAATGGCGTTAAAAATCTGAAGGGAGCTAGACTATTTACCAAAACCTTCTCCAATCACGGTTTTAGAGATGCTTCCATACTTTCATGGCTTTTTATTAGATTGTCAGATTCTATTTTTTTTGGTAAAAATAAAGACTAACAGTTTTATTATTATAATGAGGACAAAAGTCAAATGTTGAGACCTGACCCCTTTTCTCTCTTTTCTCTGAACGAAAAAAAAATTTCCTGCATCATTAATCCCCAAGCGGCTAATAAAAAATGGAAAAAAAGAAAGACACTCAGAAAGTACCTTCAGGAAAATTTACCAGGTCAGATCATTGATAGTCATAAAAACAAAACGGACACCATTCAAACTGCCAGAAAATTAAGTATCAATAACGAAATAATCGTAGCTGCAGGAGGAGATGGAACCATCGCTGATGTTATGCAAGGAATCATCGAAGCTAACAGGAAGAAAAAAGTCCTTTTTGGAATAATTCCTCTCGGAAGCGGCAATGCTTTCCGAAAATCCCTCAATATTCCTAAGAATGTGAAAAAGGCTATAAAAACCCTTTCTGAATGTAAAACAAGAGAAATCGATTTGTTCGAAGTAGAAGGGAGAACAGCCTGCTTTGCCAGCATCGGCGCAACCGCCAAAGCTACCCAATTGAAAATCGAACACAAGATTCCAGGTTTATTCGGCCATATCTGGGCAGCAAAAATCTTTTTCACTCTGCCCAAAATAGAGCAGGAAATAGAACTTCTGGATGGCCTAGATGACAGTGGAGAACACTTTGATAAAAAAATATTTAATTTACAAGTATTTGATTGTGTTGTCGGGAAAACCAACTATTTTGGCTATAGCTGGAAAATCGCTCCAAAAGCCAAAATCGATGATGGCTATCTTGATATTACCTTCTTTGAAACAAGTGGTCTAAAATATCTATTCTTTTTTCCTCTCATTTATTTCGGACTTTTCCAGAAAACACAGAAACACTTTAAAGCAAAAAAAATGATCCTTCGGGGCTCCAATCTTCCTGTTCAATACCATGGAGAATTTCTTGGAATAATGGATGAAATAAAATTCAGAGTTCTTCCTCGAGCCCTAAAAATCATAACCCCAGTAAAGAAAAAATAGTAAGCAGTCTTTATCTCGCTTGTCCTACCAATTATTATTCTGAATAGAGGGAAGAACTAAGTCATAAAGTTACAGAGTTACTCAGTAGAAAAAGGCATTATGATTGCCCCGTGCAAAAAATCCCCTAAGATTTCTGCCTTCCCTTTTAAAAAAAGTAATCCGACAAATGCTCCAGTGGCAGCATCAAGCTCATGGGCTGTGCTTTCTTTATTCAATCCCTTTATTCCTAACTGATTAAGCCCTTCTCTCAACCCAGAAAGACTATGCTTTACTCGAGGAATACCCCAGATATCCTGGGCTCCACCTGGATAGATCTCGATAACACGAAAACTTTTTGCTTCCAGGAATTTTCTTAGCCTTATTCCCCTCTCTGTCAAACTCCTCATAGGTCCCAAGGTAATAGGGAAAAAAGGGATTTTCCTCCTCCTCAATTCCTCATCGCAGGGGCGAAAATGATAATGTCCTCTCTCATTTATGGATTTTCTTCCAGGAGGAAGAGTCAGGGGAGCATCTACAGCCACAAGATCAGGTTTCTCTTTTCGAACATAATTCAGGATTTCTTCATCAGAATAGAGAAGAGCTGTCCTTGCCCTCAATCTTTTTAGGAAACAAACTCCAGTGGGACGATGGGGAACACCTGCCAAATCTACTCCTAAGATGGAAAAATTTCTCATTTTTCTCTTTTTCTTTGAGAAGAACTATTGGCCTGTAGAGAGTTAGTTTGTTATAAAGATTGAATCAGATAAAAGGGCTTGATTACGAATTCAATATTGCTTCTCGAAGCGCCTGGATAATCGAAGCAGGAAAAGTGCGTCCCGCGAGTTTTTCAATATTTTTCAAGGATTCTACCTCCTCATTCCCCAAGCGAGGTTGTACTTGAGTTGAGATTTTATCATAGAGATCAGCAACGGCAATGATACTACTTCCAATAGGAACTTCTCTCAAATCTTTATCCACTTTATCCGCTTCTTTTACGTAATAGCGGAAATAGCTGGCAAGAATAGGCCCTGTTTCTTTCAATAAAGAAGCAGTTGTTTTCAGCATTACTTGCTCTTTATCCGCCAGCTTTGTTTCAAAAATTTTCACATCACTTTTCATAAAATCAGCAACTTCTTCAAAAAGAGATATGCTGGAACGTAAATCACCTGCTTCATAAAGAAGGGCAGCTGATTTTATATTCTCCACTTCTGCGGTACTGAGTCCGGTTGCCTTGGCAATTTTTCCAGCAAGGTGTGAAATTCTTAAAGAACGGGGTTTTTCATCATCAGCGACTTCAAGATATTTAAGCATGATATCTAGCACTCCGATATAAGCTTTTCTCATGTCTTTGATTTTGCTCTCTCTCTGTTCAGAAACAGCCCCAATGATGGCAGCTGTGATTATCAAAAAGCATCCCCAAGTAAGGATATTGATGAGATCATCAAAGGCGAGCTGTGCCTTCTGGCCAGAGAAAAGGTTGAAAAAAACTTGAAAGAGGATGACTAAAAGGACACAAAAAATGCCAGTTAAAACAGCCTTTTTCTTTCCGAGATAGTAGCCTGCCAGGATAACAGGAAGGAAAAAGAAGTTAAGAAAGGAAAATTTGTAATAGACAAGAAAGGTAATAGCTACAATTCCAATAAAAATTAAAATGATTAATGCTCCCTCAAAATGATCGAGAATAAAAGTTTTTATTCTTTTCATCTCTTTATTCCTCCCAAGGGATTTCCTCTGTTATATTATCCCGTGTATAGATTTTTTCAAGAAATGGATATTCCCTTGCAGAAAAAATATTGCTCAGGCACTGAAAAAATACTTATTCTTAGGTAATTTTTCTTCATGTACCCTCGAAAAATTTATATCATCGCTGCGAAGGGAAGTCAACCATGAAAAAAAAGAGAAAGACAGCGACCCAAAGGGCATAAATCTATTTACTGATCCTGGCTTCCACTTCAAAGGCCGGCGGATTCAACAAGTGAACTTTAACAGCACAACTGTTTACAGCTTTGATAACTGCTCTCTTGTATTTCTCAGGAAATTCTGGAGGAAGCTTAATCTCAATAATAATTTTATCAATTTTCTTTGTCTCTGGATTTTTCTCTGTCTTCATTACAAGAGTAGTATTTTCAGTGGATATTCCTCGTTTTTGGCAGAAATAAAGAACATATAAACCACAGCAGGTAGCAATTGAAGCTAAAAATAAATCAAAAGGAGCAGGAACTGCACCCTCGCCTCCTTGGTAGACAGGTTGGTCAGTTTTGATGATAAAACCTTTGTATTTAGCATCCACTCGCATCCCCCCTGGAAAATAAACTTCCATATCTTTCTTTTTCATGTTTCTTTTCCTTCAAATGCCCATAAAAAAATAAAAAACAAGATTATCTCTTTCCTTTTTTACTTCAGGTCTTGTTAAAAATAGCCAGGAGTAATTTTTTATCCCTCTCTGTAATGGCTAATCTACCGAGTAGATCATAAATCAGCTGGGTAACATGCTCCTTATTAGTCGTATGGATAAATTCCTTCTTCTCTAACTTACTCAATATGAGCTGGATGCATTCTTCTTGCTTCTCCCGTGAAAGAGGCTGTTCTCTTTTAGGTTCTTTCTTATTAAAATCAATCTTAAATATTTGAAACAGGGTTAGCAACACCGCTGAAGCCAGGTTGTAGGAAGGTTGTTTTGAAGACTGAGGAATAACATACCTGAAATTTGAGTACCTCAGCTCCTTCGATGTCAGGCCAGTCCTCTCATTTCCAAAGAGGAGTCCTATTTTTGTTGATAGAGGAAAATTTTGCACCTCAGCTACAGCCTCATTCAAAGATAAAGAAGAAAAATTTCTCCTTTTTTTTGATGAAGCAGCAAAAATAATGTCGAGATCACGGGTGGCTTCAGCTATAAATGGATAAAAACGAGCTTTCTCTAATATATCTCTGGCATGAACCGCCGTTAAATAAGATTTTGACTCCAAAGAGGACAACTTAACTAATCGTAAATTCTCAAACCCAGTATTTTTCATATTTCTGGCCACAAGACCAATGTTTTCGGCCTTTTCAGGCCTGACAAGAATGACTGAAAACCTTTTAATACTTCCCTGTGCTTCCAAAACCATTTTCACCTCTTGTAGTTTCATCCAATTCTTCTGTTTCTACTATTATCACTTCAGCAACTTTTTGAATCAAAAGCTGAGCTATCTTCATTCCTTTCTTGATAACAGAAGGCTTATCTGTAAGGTTGGTAAGCACTACTTTTACTTCACCCCTGTAACCAGAATCTATTACACCTGCCAGCCTGTGAATTCCTTTCAGGGAGATGCCGCTCTTATCCCATATCAACCCCACATAACCCTTTGGTATAGACAATTTAATCCCTGTGGGAATAGGCTTTGTTTCTCTTGCTCCCAAAACACAGTGAACGCAAGAAAAAACATCCAGGCCTGCATCTCCTTTGTGCTGGTAAAGAGGTATCTTGGCATCTTTATGAATCTTTTTGACTCTAATTTTCATAGCTCAAATACCTTCAATTAAAACCTCTGAAAAATAAGGTTCAGCAACTTCAGCAAAAACCTGAAGTTTTTCCCTGCTAAAGGGCTCTCTTTGAAGATATTCCTTATCAATAGTGTTATCAGGCAGGAATTGTTGAATCTGAAAAATCTTAGCTCCCCTTAGTATTTGACAAATTTTTTCTATATCTTCAGTATCTATCAGGCCTGGAACAACAGTGGTTCGGAAGATATATTCAAGACCTGAATTCTTAATAATATCAATACTTTTTACAATATCTTCCTCTTTCACCTTTGACCCAGTCACCTCTGAATATTTTTCCAAAGGAGCTTTCAAATCCATGGCAACATGATCAATAAGTCTTTTTTTGACCAACTCCTCAAGCCTTAAAGGAAAGGAGCCGTTGGTATCGACCTTTATCAAAAGGTCTCTTTCTTTTAAGAGAAGAAGGAGCTCTTCTAAATCTTCATGGATAAGGGGTTCTCCTCCTGTAATACAAATACCTTCGAGCCAGCCTTTTCTCGAATCAAGATAACTGGTGAAATAATCAACGGGTAATGTTGGAAGGCCCTCCGGTCTCAGAACCAAATCAGAATTGTGACAGTAGGGGCACCTAAAATTACACCCCCCTAAAAACACAGTTGAGGAGATAAATCCAGGAAAATCTTTAGGAGCAAATTTTTCTAATCCCTTGATTTCAACCAATCTTCAAGCTCCTGACTGTTATTTAGAACTGCCTTTACTTCCCCTTTTTCTTGAAGCACTAAGGTCGGAAGAATGATAGCTCCCTTTTCATCTCGCTTGATATGAGCCAGGAATTCTCTTATCTTCAGCTTGCTTTCCTTCAAAATCAGGTTGTGTTCTTTCCCCTCGAAGTCTGTTTTTTCTAAATGTTTTTTGAGCTCCTCACAATCGGAACAGTTAGGATAAGAAAAGAGGAAATATTCCATTTTCTAATCTATCTTTTTGTATGGTGTCCTTTCTTTGAATTCCTGCTGCTTGCCATCATTCCAAGTGGCCACAGGCCTCAGGTAACCGACAATCCGGGAATAAACTTCTGTTTTTTCACCACACTGGGGACATTGTTGAAATTCGCCTTTAAGATAGCCATGATTTTGACATACACTGAAAGTGGGAGTAAGACTGAAATAGGGAAGAGATGTCTCCGCAATCTTTCTGACCAATTTTTTACACGTCTCTCTGTCAATGGCTTCTGGCAAAAAACCATGAAATATGGTTCCACCTGTGTAAAGCGGTTGAATATCCTTCTGATGCTGTAAGGCTTCAAAAATATCTCGAGTCGCATCCACATTGAGCTGAGTTGAATTAGTAAGATATGGAAATCTGTTTGTTCCCGAAGTGATGATGTTTTTGTATTTTTCCCTGTCTAGTCTAGCCAGGCGATAAGCAGTCGACTCAGCCGGTGTTGCTTCTAAATTATAGAGATTACCTGTTTCTTCTTGAAAGTGCTGAATAGTATCTCTCATAAAATTTAAGGTCTCAAGGGTAAATTCCTTTCCTTCAGGAGTTCCTATGCCTTTTCCCAAGAAGTTAAGACAAGCCTCGTGCATACCGCAGAGACCGATGGTTGAAAAATGATTTTCAAAATGCCCAAGATAAACCAGGGTATAAGGCATGAGGCCTTTTTCCAGTATATTATTTACGACCTTTCTTTTTGTTTCAAGAGATTCTTTAGCCAAAATCATTATATTCTTTAACTGCTCAAAAAATTCTGAAGCTGTGCTTGATTCATAACCGATTCTGTTCATATTTATGGTCACAACACCAATAGAACCAGTGGAATCCCCGGGTCCCCACATGCTTCCAGGCCTCTTCATCAACTCTCTCTGGTCAAGATTTAAACGGCAGCACATGGCCCTTATATCACCAGGATCCATATCAGTACCAATATAATTTTGAAAATAAGGAATTCCATACTTAGCTGTTACCTCAAAAATGAGGTTGGCATTAGAGGAATCCCAATCAAAGTCTTTAGTTAAATTGTAGGTAGGGATAGGAAAGGTAAAAACACGGCCTTTCAGGTCGCCTTCGATCATCAGCTCCAGAAAAGCCTTATTTATTTTATCCATTTCTTCCTGATAATCCCCATAGGTTGAATCCTGCTCTTCTCCCCCTATGATTACTTTTTTATCCTTCATGTCCTCAGGAATAACCCAATCAAAAGTCAAATTGGAAAAAGGAGTTTGCCATCCCCATCGGGAAGGAACATTCAAACCAAAGATAAGCTTCTGGAGGTCCTGTTTAACATTTGCATAATCAAGATTATCAGACCTGATAAAAGGAGCCAGTAAAGTATCAACACTGGAAAAAGCCTGAGCTCCGGCAAACTCTCCCTGCATTGTCCCGATAAAATTCACCATATGCAAAGTCGCTGTCTCCAGATGCCTGGCGGGAAAAGAGTGGACCTGGTTAGGTACATGACCAAATCCTTTTCTTAGAAGATTTTCTAAGGACCAACCTGCACAGTAGCCCACAATAGGGTAAGAAAGATCATGGATATGAAAAGCTCCCTCTACATGGCTTTTTTTACTTTTTTCTGAATAGAGCTGATTTAGGGCAAAATTGGCTAAAACTTCTCCCGATACTCTAGCGTTTAAGCCTGAAAAACTCATGGTACCTTCATTACTGTTCTCCTTTATCTTCCAATCAACATCATTTATATAATCCTTAATCAACCTCTCCAAGTTTATACCTGTCTTGCGCGCTTCTCTTATATCTTTGTGCCTTTCCCTGTATAAAATGTAAAATTTCGCGATTTCATGATAACCACGCTTCATAAGCACCAATTCAACTATATCTTGAATCTGTTCCACAGAAGGAATAGTATAGCCTCCGAATTTTTCCTCTACCATGAAAGTAGCAATATCAGAGATAGTTTTGGCTGAATCCCAATCTTTTAGGCCGCTGGCTTCCATAGCCTTATTCACTGCGTTGGTAATTTTATCTTGGGTAAAATCAACAATAGTGCCGTCTCTTTTCCTGATTCTTGATACTGCTTTTTCCATGTAAACTCTCCTTTTACTTTTTTATTTTATTTAATCTCGAAAAAAAATAAATCAAATGAATCTCTTTTTCTTTCAAAAGACTTATCTTATCTCCCTTTAGCTATCCTGGGAAACAGAGAGAAAATTACCTAATAATGCTATATCTTGTATGTCTTTTGCAAGATAAATACAAAATATTGTATTTACGTTAAAAAATTTATACTTAATTCCTCACCTTTGTCAAGTATTTTTTAAAAAAAATTTTATTTTATCCTTAAATAAATCCAAATTTCCTTCAAACGGTTTTTTCACCCATTTGCCTTCGCTTTAGGGGACAGTTTTCTTTGGGACAAAGGCAGCGTCTTTTCGAAACACTCTGCCTGATCAATGATTTTATATTCCATCACGGAAAATGAAATTTTTATTCTTTACCCTGGTAAAATATCCAAATCCAAGTCCAGACCTATTTTTCCAGAACAAAGTTAATAGGAATCATTTTTTTTCCGTGATAAGAGATAAAGTAGTCACAACGAGGGGTATGCAGTTTGAAGGCACGCTCGCTTTGTCCCAGCGAGCCAAAGCGGCTCGATTCAGGCTTCGCTCTTCCTCCCTCCAGTCGGAAATCGTGCCCGCTCAGCCTTCATACGACCTTCTTCACCGCCTACCCCTCGCTTGTCCTTCACTAATCACGGGAAAAAAGATGATTACAAGTTAATAAGATTGGTTGCGGTGTTACTCTGCCTGTGCTAACTTAAAAAAGAGGTAAACAATGAGAATAATTGAGGTAAAAACTACTATTAAAGAAGATTTAATTGATATTACTCCAAAAGTTCAAGAAGAAATTACTTCTTCAAGAGTAAAAAACGGTCTCTGCCTTGTCTACGTCCCTCATACCACTGCAGGAGTTACTATCAACGAAAATGCTGATCCTTCTGTTAAAGAAGATCTCCTTATGACTATGAAAAAACTCGTCCCAGATTCTCTCTCCTTTAAACACTTAGAAGGAAATTCACCTGCCCATGTTAAATCAAGCCTCATTGGCTCTTCTATCAATTTAATTATAGAAGAAGGTCGGTTATCTCTTGGAACCTGGCAAGGTATCTTCTTTTGCGAATTTGACGGACCGAGAAGGCGGAAAGTCTATATTAAGACATTCTCTTTTATCAATCCAACCAATCAATAACTAAGAAAAAAAAGACACTTATTTTAAAATCTTATCTAATCTTTCAGGCCACCTGTTCTTATTTCCTTCGCGATTCTTTTTTCCAATAGAGGAATAATTTCTGGAGAAACAAGCAAAGCTTCTATTTTCCAGTCCAAATTATTATGTAAGTCTTGAGGCTTTAAGGGAGAAATTAGTTCTTTTGCCAGTCTTTCTTTTTGAATTTCAAACTCAGCTTCGTCCAGGGATCTTGCCTTCGCAAAAACAGAGCTAATATGTCTTTTCATTTCCCTATCATCAATTTCTACTCCCCGAGGTACATGAAGCTGCATCTTTTCTAATGTCCTTATTACAATTTTATCTTTTTTCCTTTCATAAAAACGATAAGGAAGCTGTCTTATTCTTTCAATTCCCCTGGTCAGGCCGTGGTAATCCTGGGTTTGACCTATGCGTAATTCTCCCTTTGGTGGAATGATACAAGGAATAAATTTTTGAAGTTGATAGATCTGATGTTCATTAAGAATTTCTTTTATTTCCTTGACCTTTTCTTTTATCTCCTTTTCTATTCTAAATTTTTCCTCTTTGATTTCTGTTTCAAGACGATGAAATCTCTGGATTGTTGAAGGAGGGAGTTCTCTGTTATCTTGGAGATAGGTTTTTATTTCCTCAAGTTCTCTCTCTATTTCTCCCTCTCGAAAATAAAGAGCTGTCTCAAAGTCTTGGCGCAATTTCTTGCTTTCTTCAGCTTTTCTCAGAATCATCTCCATCTGCTCAAAAGTTAGCTCAAGGCCGTTAAGCAGATTAAGCACTCGTATTTCACGCTTCAATTCTTCGCTTTTATTAAGTTTTATCTCCCTTTGCTTTGGATTACTCAACAGAAAAGAAGAATTTAAAAAGAGAAATGATACGAGCCAGAATATTAAAATTCCTTTTCTCATTTTTGCCTCCGCTTATTTAGACAAAAAAGAGCAAAAAATCTTAGTCTTTTTTTGAAATTCCCCCGGTTCAGGAAGAACCTTAAAAGGATAGGCCCATTCCTCTAAGAATGGTTTCGAGATTCATTTGGGGCTTAAAAAGGACTCCTCTTATGCCTAATTTCTCAGCGCCTTGGATATTTTCTTCCCTGTCATCTATAAAAAGACACTCTTGCGCCCTTGTGCCTGCCTTTTTTAAGGCTTCTCTGTATATCTGGGGATGAGGTTTCATGAAGCCGATTTTAAAAGAAAGTACATAATCAGTAAAAATCATAACTTCCGGGAATTTTTTCCTGATGAATCCAAAACGTTCTACATCCGTGTTAGAAAGCAAAATGAGTTTGTAGCTTGCTCTCAGTCTTTTTAAAATCTCCAAAACAGGAGGGTTCAGGGAAAACACATCATTGTAGATAGAGAAGAAATCCTCATAATCTATCTTGGCTTTAAGCTTCTTTATAACTTTATTATAAAACTCCAAAGGAGTTATTTTTCCCCTGTCAAAAGATTCAACTAAGCTTGAATGAGCAAAGGCCAGTTGGCTAATCTCTTCTTGGGTAAGCGGACAGAACTGTGCTATTTTTTTAAAAAAGATTCTATTGTCAAAAAAAATAATAACTTGACCAAGGTCTGAGATAACTGTTTGAATCATGTAACTTTAAGTTACTCCACAACACCCTGCTTTTGGTTTTTAGGCCTGGGCAATTTTGGTGGGAAGTTCAATTTTTGTTCCCTCTTTCCTCGCTGAAAATTTAAGCAGTAAAGAAAAGAAAAGGCCTACTAAGCCCAAAGATGCAAACATAATCATAGTGTTGGTGTAATCACCTCCTGAAATGTCAGTTATTTTCCCGGCTAACCAGGGAAATACTGTTAACCCAATATTCTGAATGAGGGTCATCAGGCCAAAAGCTGTTCCCAGGCGTTTCTCTTCCACCATAACTGGGATAGAAGGCCACATGGCTGCTGGAACCAAGGAAAAAGAAATTCCAAGGACAACCATAGCAAATGCAGGGTGAAAGTGGGTTAAGGCCAGCATCAAATGAGCAGGGACTAGCATCAAGGAGCCAGCAATCATCATTGTTGCCCTTCTCCCGAATTTATCTACAAGAAAGCCAAAGACAGGAGTGAAAATCATGGAACCGAAAATAACCAGAGAAGTGTAAAAGCCTCCCTGAACAGCACTGAGACCGAATTTTGTTTGAAGGAAAATTATAGAGAAGGCGGTGAAGGGAAAAATTGCAGAATAAAAGGTCATGCAGAGAAGAGAGACCCACCAGAAAGAAAGCTTAAATTTATAAATATCCTGGAAAACAAATTTTTCAGCTTCTCCCTCTTTTTCACTCCTTCTAAAAAACTTTTCCTTAGCTTTATCTATACCTGAATAAACAAAAAATAAAACAAAACTCACAAACATTATCACTGCAGAAACCCAGAGGGCCAGACGCCAGGAATTACTCCAACTCTGGATGCGGGCTGCAGTATTAAGGGCAACAAAAGTTCCAAGCCTGGCTATGGTTAAATTCAGCCCGAAAGCCAAGGAGAGTTCCTTTCCTTTGAACCATTTTGAGAGGATTTTGTCCATGGTAATGATGAGGGATTCTGAACCAAGACCATAGATAAACCTACCCCAGAGCATCATTTGGAAGGTGAAACCCGCGGCTGTAACAAAAACCCCTAAGGCACAAAGAGCTGCAAATAAAGCTCCTGCCTTTCTGATACCTATTTTATCTAAAAAAATACCTCCCAGAAGAACCATGATAAAGTTGGGCAAGGAGTAATAACTAAAGAGAAGACCGTATTGAGCACGGCTTAAACCCATTCCTTTGATGATATAATCAGCTATTGGGCTGACCGCGTCATAGGCGTAATAGGAGCCAAAAATGACAAGCCCCATAAGCACCATTATGAGCCATCTCAGCTTTAGAACTTTCTCCTTAGTTTCTTCATTCATTGTTTCTTTTTTTCTTTCTTTCTGATTATTTTAAATGGTTCTCTTCGATATTTTTTGGGCAAGACATATTTCAAGACATCAGAAGAAAACATTCGGGGATGGACGAAGCGACCATTGAAGATTTAGCCTTCTCGAATCGCTCTTCGAGGGCACCCGACTGTGTCGGGCGGCGAGGATGTTTGAGCGAAGCGAGTTCCGCAGCCGCCGAGAAGAGAGAAGAAGGGATGGCGTGAAAAATCTGAATTGGAGCAAGACCATTCCCGAATGTTTTCTGATCATGACTCACACAAAATGGAAAAGAAACCTTTAAACATCTTCAAGAATTCTTCCATAAATTTTTTCCTGGCAAAGCTTTAGAAAAATATGATAATAATAAGGGGGTGTCAAGATTTTTTTCTCAGAATTCAGAGAGGCCATGAAGATTTGTCCCTATTGCAACAGCTCAATTCCTAAGCAGGAAGTTAAATGTCCCTCATGTGGTGCAGTCTACTGGGAACCAAACCAGAATATAATAAAAGACAGAGATGAAACAAAAGAAAACGAAGAAGGCAGGGGTTGTTTTTCTCTACTTCTTTTGCCCCTTTTCCTCTCCATTGCTGTAGCAGCTTTCTTAATTTTAGCTGGAACTGTTATAAATATAATAATTCATTTCGAAAACAACCAGATTATAATTGTCTGGATAGGAGCTTCTTTGCTTGTGGGATTGGCCATATATTTTTTTCTTTCAAAAATTAAAAAACAAAGGCAAAAATAGAGGGGAATATTTTAATATCAGAAAGAGGAGCATCCATAAAAAAATGCTTATTGGAAAACGAAATAGAAATTAATTTTAAACAAAAAGCCGATGAATGAAAGTATGTAACCTGGATTATTCACGAGTCGAGGTTGCCGCAGGTGCGAGGCGTGGCGGATGAAGCTGTGGTCGTCCTTCGCAAGTCCGCCACAACGAAGCAGATGCGGCGAGATCGGCTCGCCCAAAGGGTAAAAAATGTCGATTATTAATAAAAAGAATACAAAAAACAAAGTATCCAGAGTGATTTCCCGTAAAATCAAGGTAACGCTCTGATATTGCTTTTGTTATAATAAACATCGACATTTTTTATGAATAGTTCAGG
>Ga0209986_10001034_pt1 | contig 27115 bp, 30 predicted proteins | sample BlataG_FD_183168 | JGI IMG/M metagenome (GOLD analysis project Ga0209986, IMG submission 183168) | Deep subsurface microbial communities from Black Sea to uncover new lineages of life (NeLLi) - Black_00105 metaG (SPAdes) (version 2) | ecosystem: Environmental > Aquatic > Marine > Oceanic >... | reverse complement strand
AAGGCAAACCGCCAGCGGAAAGAAAACACTCGAGGCCTACAAACTGCTTGCCCAATCTACTGAGAAGAGAGGGGGAGAAATGAGACGAATAATCGGGGTGGAGGTCAGCGGCATGACCGCCTGCCCCTGCGCCATGGAAACTGTGAGGCATCTGCTCGGGAACGAGCATTCAGAACAGCCAACCAGGCAGGATGTCTACCCCACGATCACGCATAACCAGAGGAATCATACCCAGCTCCTTATAGAAGTGCCCGAGAAGTACGATGTCGAGGCGGATGATCTGATATCACTCGTCGAGTCCTCTCTCAGCAGTCCCACCTTTGCTATTCTGAAGAGGGAGGACGAGGCAAGAGTCGTGATAGATGCGCACAGAAATCCGAAATTTGTCGAAGATGTAGTCAGAGAGATCCTTGCCAAGGTTCTGGAAAAATACGACTATCTTCCTGACGATGTGCATATCACCGTCAGAAGCGAATCGGAGGAGTCAATCCACAAGCATAACGCCTTTGCGGAGAGGGTGACGACCCTCGGAGCGCTCTGCAGACAGGTCCGGAACAGAGAGTGAGATCATTTGCCGGCAGAATTGAAGGCTATTGCCATCGATATCGATGGGACCCTGACGGATTATTCGCAAAAGGTCTCATGTCCCGCGATCGAGGCGCTCAGAAGGCAGGTTGATCGCGGAATCACGGTGATGCTAGTTACGGGGAACATTCTCCCGATCGCCTATGCCCTCTCTCACTATCTTGGATTCAATGGTCCGGTCATTGCGGAAAACGGAGGGACCGTGAGCAACGACCTCGAAGTGAAATATCTCAGCTCCAAGGATGAGCCAATGAGAGCATTTGAGCAGCTATCGAAGCGGATGAAGGTAGAGAGGATATTTACTGATAAATGGCGAGAGACCGAGGTTGCAATCAGGCCGGAATACGACATAGAGCTTGTGAGAGAGTACGTAAAAGGCTTCGGTGTAAAGGTGGTTACCACGGGGTGGGCGCATCACATAATGCATAAGGATACCGATAAGGCCAATGGACTGAGGTATGTCTGCGATAGTTGGTTGAAGATCAGAATGGATGAGGTGGCGGCAATAGGTGACTCGGATAACGATGTTAACATGATCTCATGCGCGGGCTACGGAATAACCCTCGCCAACGGAAGCCGACTGTGTAAGGAGCATGCGAACTTTATTACCTCAAGACCTCACGGGGACGGAATAATCGAGGCGCTTTCTTGGCTGGGCCTCGAGCCGTAGATCGCATTCTACAGAAGCTTCTTCGCTTCCTCTTCTGATAGCCCGATCGATTTCAAAAGATACTTCAAAGCCTTCTTCTGAATGATCTCTTTCGTCTTCTCATCCAGAAATTTCTCCATGACGATTGGAGCCCGAGAGGCATATTCTACTCCAAATTCGGAGTAGTAGTATTTCGCGTTATCCAGATCCACCTCGGCCGCACGGTTGTACGCGCTCTCGGCATCGTTGAACTTCCCCCGCTCGATCAGGAAGGAGGCGTAGCCGCTCCAGTATATCGGATTATTTCCGTCGAGCTCGATCGCCTTCTTGTAGCAGGCGATGGTTTCATCGTCGGAAATGTTCGGCTCGCTGAGAGCCGCCTCAGCCTTACCGAAATACGCTTCGGCACAGGATGGGTCCGCCTTGATAATCTTGTTGAACTTCTTTACGGCTCCCGAGCAATCTCCCGAAGCCATCAGATCTCGTGCTTCCTGAAACTCCTTTTCTATGTTGGCCATTAGCTCACCATGAACGATCGCATGCAAATCCTATCTGGTTGCAGTGGGCTTCATGCTTATGCCTGGTAATTAATCCTTTCTAATACTCTTCTTTCGAGTAAAAGTGAATCGTTTAAGCTCGGCAGAATTTTAAGTAACGTCGAGTCACTTTCGGCATAGGATAAGCTGGTGATCAGATGTTCCCTGGAGGTCGAATGAATCCGCGTCAAATGAAGGCAATGATGAAAAAGATGGGCATCTCTTCAGAAGAGATCGACGAAGTGGAAGAGATTGTGATCAGGACGAAGACCACGGAGTTGGTGTTTCACAATGCAGCCGTCACGGCAATGAGCGTGCAGGGGCAGAAGACTTTCCAAATTACCGGAGAGCCTGAAGTTCGGTCGAGAGAGGTAGAGCAGAGCAAGGAAATCCCCGGAGAAGATATTGAGCTTGTGATCGAGCAGACCGGTGTTTCGGAGGAGGAAGCCCGTACGGCGCTTGAGGAGTGCAACGGACAGCCGGCAGAGGCGATCCTGAAAATAATGTCCTCGAGATGATTTCTGGGTAGCTTGTCAAATTTCAACAAGAGCGCTGTTTCATTATTTAGAAAATATACGGTACTTAATTACGAATAGAATCACGAATTTATCTGAAAGTGATAAGCTTCTCGGCTATGAGACCTCGTCCGAGAAGACCGCTCCTTATATCCACAAGGATATCGGGAAGATTTATTATAGCGGGAAAGATTGGCTCCCTCGAAGTTGAGGTGAATCGCAGATGAGGCTCGGCGAAATGAAGACCAATTGCAGGAAGTGCGGACGAGAGCTGAGAGCGGAAAGCAAGGATACCGAGTTCGCGACATTTTTCTGTATGAAGTGCGGTATCTATACTACCAGGCCGATTGAGGAATTTCAGGAGGAAAAGAAAGAAGAAAGTGCGCCCGCCCAGGAGAGTCAGTAGACGATAATACCATATTTTGCAGGCACTATCCTATCGCGGTAATTCGCACTTTGTAGACTGTTGTTTCGTCTTCGTCGAAATATCCTTCCAAGATAACGATTACGATCCGATCAGCTGCGGAAATAAAGGTCCAGGCTATTCTCGTCTCCTCGAGATAATAGGTCCAATGCAGTTCACCGTTAGATGTGGAATACACTCTCACCTCCTGCCCTATTGCCGCGATAATTGTATCGTCCATGATCACGAGCGGCGAGGGGGCGTCGTATTTGTTGTAAATCACTTTTGTCGTGATTGCCAGGAGAAGACAATGGTGATGGATTTGCCACACAGCATACTCAAAAAGGAATATATACGCAATCGGTCATCATATCGCAATTGCTGGCATTGCCAGCATAGGGTAAAGCCCCGGTAGTGTAGCGGCCTATCATCCGGGCCTGTCGAGCCCGGGACTCGGGTCCAAATCCCGACCGGGGCGCTGCTTTCTTGTGTTTATTAGCGTTTCGATGGTTCTCATTTTTTCCATTTATTGAATCGCAAAGGAGAGATACAGAACCAACTTTGGGTATTACTTTTCACAATCATATTATATGATCGTATTTGAAAACGAATTGCAACCCACTCAAGCAGTTATTATCTTTCATATCGAAAAGGTAACATCCTTCTCAGGCAATTTCACATCGATTCCCAAATCGGATACGAACTTTTCGAACAGCTTGGGAGCCGAGGTGTGAATCGGAACAACCTTCTTGGGGGCGATTCGACGAATCATCTCCTTGAGATCGAAAGGATTTGCATGTCCTGAGGCATGTATTTGAACAAGCGGTATTCCGAGATGTTCCAACCAATTGTGTAACTTCTCGTAGCTGATCTCCATCTCCTCCTCAAACGGCTCGCTTGCAGAATGAATGTACACGCTTCCAACCTTTGGTTTGATTTTCGCGATCTCGTTCATATCATAAAGTGATGCCACGAGCATCTTAGAGCTATGGTCTTCCCTCAGATCGTCGGCAGTCACGATCTTGGAGCTATGCTCATCCATCAAAATCTTCTCATATTCCATATGTCTTTGTTTTTGCCGGAAGAAAATCTCAATTTGCGGATCAGATAGATCAATAGATTTTTCGGGATCAATCGAGTATAGTTCCTTTGCTAGAAATGCCTGTCTTGCAGAAATTACCAGAGACATTTCCATCTCTCTTGCCACAGCTTGAAAAGTCTGAAGGCGCTGTGAGTCGGCGAATGAAAAACCGGCAATAACAAGTCCTTCAGCTCGTTCGATCGTTCTCTTGATTTTCTCCTGCACCTCTTCTTCGCTCTCAACTTTTGAGTCATTGACATGAGTCGCCTCGATTAGAAGTAGCTCAGGCACGGATTCAGCCGCCTTCTCAACGAACCTCTCGGTATCGTCACCTATTGTTCCGTGAAATCTGATATCACCGGTGTATACGATATTGCCTTGCGATGTTTCTAGGATTGTTCCTGTAGCTCCAGGTACCGAATGATCAACACCGTAAAGGGTCGCTGTTATTTCGCCGATCTTCTCGGGCTTTCCGAGAGAAAGCGGTATCATATTCCTCGTTTCTTCTTTTCCGGTCGTGCTGGTGCACCTTCCAAAACATCCCAATCGGTTCTCTCGAGTCGACCATTCGCGAGTGAGGATTAGCTTTTTCGTCAATGAACCGGAATAAATTGGGTACTTTTCCTTCAGCATTCGAGCAGAATCGTAATGGTCCATGTGAGCGTGCGAGATTAATACCCCATCCAAGGAATATCTTGCCTTATCATCAATGTATATTCCATCCAAACGCGGGATAAGATCAAGGGCTCTCAGATGGTCAATCTCTCGCGGGGACAGAAATGGCTCCTCAAAGTATAGCTTCTCTTGGCTAAAGCTCTTGCCGAAATCGAGAAAAATGCGGGAACTCCCATCTTCAATAAGGATCTTATTACCACCTATCTCCGCAACTCCACCATAGCAAGTGATATTCACCATTCGGGCCACCCGTAAATCCATCTTATATGTTTATTCCCTAGGTAGATGAGACAACTATTCTTCAATATATTCAGAGGAACGACGAATTTCTCTTAACGATCAAGAGAATTTGGCCGTTTTCACCACAAGGGGTTTCCGCAGCGATGGCATCTGCTCAATCCCAAATAGATCTGCACACCGCAAGATTGACAAACCCATTTCTTCGCGTTCTCCTCAAGCCACTTCTCAACGGTCGTGCTCTCCAACCTCTGGAGGCTCTGCCTGAGATCAAAGCCGTCCCTCTCCAGATGAGATCGATAGATCTTCTCAAAGCGCTCGCAATCATCCGCATGATATTGATCGCACTCATAACAGTACTGCTGCTCTTTGCTCTCGAGGCAGCGCAATATCTCGCAGACTCTTAAGCTTCGCCTTGCCAAGAGTTCGCCGCAGCCTTGACAGGCGATCTTATCCTTCGGAATGCCGAGCGACTTACCGACCGCCTTTTTCAAATCCCCGCCTTCTGTAGTTGCAAGGAAAATGGAGCAGGCACCGCAGTATATACCGCATCTACCAACCAGGGATGAATTCCTTCGTTTATCCATCGCCGTAGCTAGACCCTTGAACAAATTAAACCCTTCGTAAAGTACACTTTTAGATCGAGCTTTTTGGTCGATCCCTGAAATTACTAGAAGTTTTATTGCTATAATGAGTATGAATAACATACTAACGGTTTAAAAAGTGATAAATACGGTACGAAACAATATCATACCTCGTGATATAATGTCGATCGTCTTTGGGACACTGGGGCATAGATCACAATCGCTAATTCCAACCATAAGATCCACGGAGAATGTGGAGAGGGTCATCTTCTACTATGGAGGTGATGAGGAGGCAAAAAGGGCGAGAGACGCAGTCATCGATTACTGCAAGAGCTTGAGAATCCCGGTCGATGCCGTCGAACTCCCCGATGTTTTCGATTTGATGGATATTGCAAAGAGGATCAAAGGTGATATTCGACAGTGGAAGAAGCGGGGAAGCAAGATCTCGATCTTCAATATCGCAGGTGGTACGCGACCGACCTCCTCTGCCGCGCTGCTCGCCTGCATTTTGGAAGGAGTGCCCACCGTCTATGTGCACGATGTGACCCATGACGAGATAGTGCTCCCGCTTCTGGAGATTGAGTACAGAAAGATACTCTCACCCAAAGAGCGAAAAATACTTGAGATCATCCGGAAACAACAGAACAGAAAAAAGCCGCTCTCGGAGATAGAACTGGCAAAGTTGTTCGGCGTGACGAAGGCGACGATGAACTATCACGTGAAGCAGCTATTAAAAAAGGGCGTCATATCGCTCACGCCCGACCCGGAAGATATGAGAAGGAAGCTCATAGCGATACAGCCAACAGTCGAACTACTGCTCGGTGACTGAGGATGACGATCCTTATATCGACCTTCGGTCCGAACGCGGAGAACACCCTTGCGGCTATGCGCTCTCTACCGTATAAGAGGCTGGTCTTAGTTCTATCGAAAGAGGATGTTGAGACCCCTGGGTACAAGCAGGTCAAGGAGACGGAGATGAGCTCAATGGGAGAGGTCGAGGAGATCTTTGTGGATAAATATGATCTCAGAGACTGTTTCAGAAGCATAGTAGGTTATGTGAATGATATCGTTCGGAGCGAATCCAAGAAGAGGAATATTGGGAATATCATCTCCATCAATATCAGTGGCGGTACCAAGATAATGGGCGATGCCGCATTGCTCGCTGCGTTTCAGACAGGTGTTAAAGCATATCATTGCGAAAAAGGGAGAGTTATTCGCCTTCCGGTAATAGACGGCATTACCTTGCGAGATCGATTGACCGACTCTCAGGTCGCTGTGCTGAGGGAGATGGGTGCAAGAGATACGGTGGACGATATTAAGAGAAAGCTTGGCAACGGCCTGACCGAAGAGACCATTCGAAAATCGCTTAGAAAACTCAGAAGGATAGGCGTGATTAAGACAGTAATCTCCGAGGGAAAAGTGGTTGCAGAGTTAACCGAATCAGGCATCTTCATTCTTGAAACAATAAATAGAATGGAGAAGGCTCACTGACTTTCATAAGAAGATTCTCCTCATAGAATTACTTCTCATCACCCTGCTCCATCTCTTGATTAATAAACGTCTCATTGCTTTCCTGTTAATTCAATGGCGGAGGAGGAGTCATTCCTGCTGTTTTCTTTTTCCTTCGTGATCGCAGCATGACCGTTACAACGATACTGATTATGACAGCCGCGATTAGAATCAATAGGGGGAACACATTATCGCCCGTGAAGGCGGAGAAAATATCGTCAAAAAATCCAGTATCACCATGAGAGTATGCCTTCAGCTCGATTGAGAGCTCAGATAGATCGATTTCCGAATCAAACTGCTCCTCCATCATCCCGAGATCGGTTATTTCCACTTTCACATAGTTGCCGACCTCCTCTGAATAATAAAGGATTATGGTCGGAGAGTCGATGTCCCCTTCTGAGGGCGATGTGAGCAAAACCTTGTAGCAATCAAAGGTTCCAGCGGGAACTTTAATGGATATGTCTTCCGCTATGACTACCATAGATATCGAAATATTGTCATCTATCTCGATGCTTTCATCCATTTCATCGCCCATTATCTCAGCTGCAAACCAAAGATCTCCCGTTACATGACTCTCGCTTTCCAAAATGATATCAACAAGAATCTCTTCGTTCCCCAGGTAATCATTTAATGCCGGGGAAAACGAAACATTTCCACCGCCATTGATCGGGAATGATATTGTTATCGAATCCATCATCATATCTGCATCTGCATAGATCTCTATCTCGGTCGATATATGGCTGAAGTTAGATGCGAGACGTTCCTGCGAACCTGATATATGGATTGTGCTGCTCACGGAGATTTCCATATCTTCGAATAAACCGGGGAACAAATCGAATTCATCGATGCCAATAGCGGCACTAGCCGATCCGTTTAGATCAATTACAAAGACTTCTTCCAGAGAGCCATCTATTGTTCGTTAAATTATGTCCTCTACTTCCATTTTGAAAATCAAATCGGCAGTTAAGTTCCCCTGTTCATCTGAGTACTCAATTCCGGAAATATACTCCCAATAATCCCCAATCTCGATATCAAGCTCGGAATCGGTCGCTGATAGAGGCATAGAAAATAGAGTAAATGCGATTATTAGAACCAATCCAAATAGCAGTGAGATGTGCTTTCGCACGGAAATCCCTCCTCCGTTATTTCATAATATCAGTTTACTGGGTAATGTTGATATCAATACCTTGATATCTATCTTTTGATTGCTCACCAATTTTAAAAGTATTCAAGAATCACATACACTATTTGTCTATTCATGAGAAGTCAAAGAATTGCCCTCACATTCGATGGTAAAAAGATATTCGCAGAAGAAGGAGATTGCATCACCTCAGCCCTATATAGGAACGGTAATCTGACCCTTAGCAGGAGCATGAAATTTCACAGGCCAAGAGGATTGTATTGTGGCACTGGAGATTGCTCCAATTGTCTTGTGAATGTTGACGGAATTCCAAACGTCCGTGCTTGCATTACTTCCGTAAGAAAAGGAATGGTGGTGAGATCGCAGAACCGAGTACTCTCGCGCAACTTCGATCCTGTCGCGCTAATGGATCACATATTTCGAAAGGGATTCAGTTATCATCATAAGTTTATCAGACCAGGATTCATGAGAGGATTATATCAAAAGATCATAAGAAGGATGGCGGGATTGGGTGATCTTCCAAGCGGTGATGTGAAGGCCGAACCGACCGAAAGGAGACGAACAGATGTCCTGATAATTGGTAGTGAATTATCTGCCTTGGCAGCAGCTGCCATCTGTGCGGAATCAGGCCTGCGAACGGTGATCGTCCGGCAGAAAACGCTATCCTCTGTAATTACTGCGCAAAGCGTTCAAACATTTGATCATAGGCTCGGATCGAATCCAGAAATTCAAGCAATAATTGATCGAGCAGAGAAGGCTATCTCAAGATCGCCCAAGGTCGTCGATCTGCAAAATGCGCTCTCCTTTGGTGCCTTTGACGGTGGGATTATTGGCGCGGCCTCTCCTTCACAGATGCATATCATCGAACCAAAGTATGTGATATTAGCCGAGGGATGGAGAGAGCAGCCAATTAGATTTTTCAACTGGGACTTACCAGGGATATTACAAGAGAGTGCTGCGATGAGGCTGATGCACAGCTTCGGAATACCGCCGGGGAGGCGTCTTGTAGTGACTGGAGTTCCGGAGCGAGCCATGCTGTTAGCTGACTACATTCGCAAGCAGGATATAGAAATGGCTGCGATCGTAATAGAGGGTGCAGATCAGGAGGCATACGAGGCTTGGATGCACGACCTCCTAAGGATCGGATGGCGAATCACAACTGCAAGAGGAGGAAATGCCGTCCGAGGCGCGGTGATCGTCAATGGCGGAAAGAAGGAGCGGATAACCTGCGATTGCATCATCACATGCGGATCTCTCGAGCCGAGGGTGGAGCTCGCCCGTCAGCTGGGCTGCCTCATGAGCTACGAGGATGATTCGTCCCCAAGGATAGTTGTCGATGAAAGATGTGAGACCAGTAGAAGGGGAATCTTCGCAATCGGTAGCTCGGCGGGAATATCAGATCCTCTGAAAGCGGTGCATTCAGGCGAAGTTGTCGGAAGGATCATTGTTGGGAGGCACAGGGGGGTGGGAGAATAGCTGCTAAAAAGATCATCGCCTGCTTATGCGAGGATGTCACCATGAACGAAATTCTTGAGGCGATCGAGATGGGACATACAGATTTGGAATCGCTCAAGAGATTTGTCGGGTTCGGTACTGGTCCATGTGAGGGCAAGCAATGCATTCAGTTCGTTCGGGAGTTGCTCTTCGAGCGGGGAATAGATCCTGGTATTGGAATTACGGCAAGACCGCCTATCACGCCCGTTCCGCTCGCGCTCATGTCACAGGAGGAATCGGATGAGGAAAAGCTATGACTGCGTGATCATAGGTGCGGGTATCAGTGGCTTGACGATAGGCTATCATCTATGTCTGAGAGGCATGACGGATATACTGATCGCGGAGAGATCGTACATTGGTTCAGGAGCATCAGGTCGCAACATCGGCGGCGTGAGAGCTCAATGGACCAGGAAGGATAACATCGCTCTTGCAAAGGAGAGCATCGAGATATTCCGAGGGCTCTCGAAGGAGATCGGATACAATATCTGGTTCAGGCAGGGCGGCTATCTCTTCTTGGCAGAAAACGAGGAGCAGGTTGAGACCCTGCGTGAAAGCATTGCATTTCAAAATCGAAATGGCGTGAAGACGCGCCTTATCGAGCAAAGCAAGCTGAATGAAATCGTCCCATTCCTCGATTCGAGCAGATTCCTTGCAGGCGCATTTAATCCGGATGACGGCGTGCTCCTTCCCTTTCCAATCCTATGGGGATACAGGGACAGGATAATTGAAATGGGCGGCGAGATTGTGACCATGACTGATGTCAAGGAGATCGGCATCAGGAACGGAAGGATAGATTCGGTGAAGACCAAAGACGGTGAAATATCAACCGAGAATGTGGTGAATGCCGCAGGCAGATGGTCGAGTCGAGTAGGCGAGCTCGCTGGTGTAAAAGTTCCAACAAAGCCATATCGACATGAGATTCTCGTGACCGAGCCGTTGAAACCCTTCCTGGATCCAATGGTGGTGACTCTCTCGGACGGATTTTGCATGAATCAATCTATTCGCGGGGAGCTCATTGGTGGAGTATCCGATCTCAAGGAGCTTCCGAGCGCCAGCTGGTCCTCCTCCATTCAGTTCGCGCAGCGGATGAGCAGAAGGATTCTCCAGCTATTCCCCTCGATCGGCGGTGCGAGGATTCTGAGGCAGTGGGCTGGCTCATACGATGTCTCTCCGGACAACTCACCAATCCTGGGAATGGTGCGGGAGCCCGAGGGATTCTATATCGCATGCGGATACTCAGGACATGGTCTCATGATCTCTCCTAAGGTGGGAAAAATAATGGCGGAGCTTATAGCCACGGGAAGAAAAGATCCATTGCTATCCGGCTTCACGCTGGATAGGTTCAAAGAGGGGATAGCTCCCCCGAAGGAGAAGCTTGTCATTGGTTGAGCTACTTCTCATATCACTTCTCTAAGAACCTGCTCTCCTTTCTTGGGATCATCCACGGCGAATACGAACCGCATTCGCTTCCCATCTCTTGATAGCAGATAGCTTGCCTCGATCTCAAGTCCTGCATCCACAAACCTTTTGGCAATCTCTGCCCACTGTCCGGGGCGATCCTCCATCTCGACGATTATCACCTGTCTAGCGTCATATTCCAGGTCCGCCTTCATGAGACAGTGCGTGCATGCCTCGTCATCCGAGGTCAGCAGTCTGACGCAGACATCATCTCCCAGCCTTTCGGTCGATACCGTCGTCAGATTTACGCCGCATTCGGCCAGTAGCTCTGCGATATGCAGGATGTTCTGCGCGTAGCTACCTACTATTATCTTGAACTCGGTCGGCATTTTCCGGCTCCTCTGCCTTTCATCTGCATTGGGACGCAGAGTGGTATATGTTTCCCGGCGATTTCTAAGTTATGTTTGAGCGGTAGCTTGCTTGAACCGCTGGATAATCGGATATCGGACATATCAGAGAATAGTTACAAATATGTCACATTCCTATATACCTCTTGAAATGGATTTCAGGGATGTACTCAAGGAGCTCAATGAGCTTCAAAAGAAGAATGAGGGCGGAACGACATCGCGCGAGTTCGCGGAGCAGTCAGTCCTAAAAATCTCGCCCGAAGAATCCAAGGTGTATTTGCATCGACTGTACAAGATGAACCTTTCGAGCAGGAGGATCGACGAAAAGGCCATTGTCGGCAGGGGCAGAAGACCGTACAGATACAGGTTGAGCAAGCAGGGCGAGAGCTATCTGAATTATCTGTCTAGCCCAAGAGCACGTATCAAAGACAAGGGATTGGTCAAGGTGATGACCGATCTGATAAGGGCGAATAAGGCTGCTGAGGCGGTTAATCTCTTCAACAGCGTTGAGAAGGAGCACCCCGATAACGACGAGCTCTATGTGGCGAGGCAGTACTACTACAAGGCACTTCATATGAGCAAGAAGAAGTGAGTCAGACAGCTATCTCTGCGGATAGCCGCCGCAGACTCTGCAGTGATTCGCTTCTTTCGGAATCCCCGCTCTGCAGAATGAGCAGCTTTTCTCTCCATCATTAGGCTGAGGTATATCGCCAATCTCTTCTAGATAGATATTGTAGAAGTATGCCTGTTCCGGAGCGAGAAAGCTCGGCATGCGCTCGTGCCTATGAGTATCCAACTTCAGATGCATTTCATTTTCAATAATGAAGCTCCGGAGGTTACTGAATCCCGATCCGACCTCAATGGGTTCCTTTTCTCTCCAGAGAACTGCGTCGGGAAGCATCTTCTCGTAGCTTTTTCTGAGAATCCACTTCCCCCAAGTCGTTCCATGATCGCCCTCTCTCACCTTGAATTCGCACGGTATGCGAAGCGCTTCATCTATGACTCCTTTATCAAGGAATGGCTGGCAAAGATCGAGACCTGCAGCATTCATGATTCTCTTCGTAGAAAACTCCATTCTCTCCGCCAATGTCTTGATGTAGCTTTCAAGATGGTTCATGGGTATCATGTAGTCGTACCCGGCGAATAGCTCGTCTCCGCCATCGCCCGTCGCAGCCTTTCTGAAGCCATTCTCCTTGGCCCAAAGAGATGCAATAAATATCGCCAGATCGTTCAACAGCGCGGGGTCGAAAGATCTCAATAACCTGATGAGCAAGGGAAGATTGCGCAGAGCGACATCCATTGAAACATCGATGATGATATGTTCCAGGCCCAAATGCTTGGCAACCATCTGAGCATACCGTCGATCATCTCCAAGACGTTCCAGCGTGATCGTGACAGCTGTAGCATTCGGATGCAGTGCAGCCACTATACTCGAATCGAGTCCACCGGATAGTAAAACCAGATCCACCTCGGGATCTGACGCCTCTTTCAAAGCCGAACAAAGGTTCCCGAGATAGTCTATAATCTCTTCTTCCGCCATTCTCTTTCCTTCCGCTGATACATTGAATGCAGAATCTGGAAAGCCGATTTATCGTATGTATCTATTGATATTATCCTCATAGCTTGAAATAGTCCGTCTATGCAATATTGAATGAATATTGTCTTATCTTCTTTGGGAAATGAACTGCCAATATCTTATTACATCGTTAAATTTTATGCAGAAAATATCTTGAATATCAATAGAAAAGGGAAGCACCAGTAAAAAATCACTCCCGTATCCTTTATTCGAAAAAGGCTTTATATGATACGCAGGCTACATTTTCCTAAATTCGTATATTTTCTGCGCATTAAACGGAGGATATCTGAAATGAGAAACGTAAAAGCGTACACTCTCAGTACTTGTCCATATTGCAAAGCATTCAAGGCATTCATGAAGAGTCAGGAAATACCAGTAGATTGCATCGATGTTGATCTTCTGATAGGAGAGGAGAGAAAATCGGTGATGGATGATGTAGATAAGATCTGCCCTGGTTGCGGCTATCCGATTATTATCATCGACGATGATGTAATTATAGGATATAACGAGAGGAAACTGAGGGAGGCACTGAGACTATGAGCGAAACTGAGGACAAGGAGAAGGAGATCGAAGAATACACCGATACTCTCAGGAAGTTCGCTGCTAAAACAGGTTATACATTGAATCCAGATGAGGCTTTTCTCAGAATGATTGTAGTGGGATTATTAGAGAACAAGAAGAGATTCAGATACGCCTCATGCCCGTGTAGGATAGCGGATGGAAAGTTAGAGCTCGATAGAGATATCATATGTCCTTGTGTGTATCGAGATCCCGATTTGGAGGAATACGGGCGCTGTTTATGTGGATTATATGTTAATGAGGATTATATCTCGGGTAAGAAGGGTGGAGAACCTATCCCAGATAGGCGGAAAATCAATAAGATGTCCAGATAATTTTCAATCCACTTCATCGGATAATATATTTGTGAGTTCTTTATCATACTCTGTTATCGGAGAGGATATTGATTGGGATTATTGGGAGCGCATGTATCGATCAGCGGTGGAGTGGATCGAGCGCCTGAGAGGGCAAGGGATCTGAACTGCGATGCAATGCAGATATTCACGCGCAATCAGATGCAATGGAAAGCCCGCGTGATTGGAGAGGATGAGTCGAAACGCTTCAGGCAAAATCTGAAGAAGTTCAAGATCAGAAAGACAATGGCTCATGATTCCTACCTGATCAATCTCGCCGCCCTGAATGAGAAAACGCTCAAGATGTCGAAGGATGCCTTTCTTGATGAGATTCTCAGGGCGAGGCTGCTCGATATCGATTTTCTCGTCTTTCATCCAGGAGCTCATTTAGGAGCCGGGGAGTCAAAGGGGATGAAGAGCATATCTCGCAATATCCGATCGATTCTCGAAAAGGCTGGAGAGGGAAAGCCCAGGCTTCTTTTCGAGACGACCGCTGGACAGGGAACCAATCTCGGATACTCCTTCGAGCAGATCGCAACAATGCTTCAGGATGTCGATATAGACGATAGAACTGGTGTATGCTTCGACACATGCCATGCATATGCCGCAGGCTACGATCTTAAAACCGAGAAGGGATACGAAAATACATTCGATGCATTCGATGATATTGTCGGACTTCATATGCTCTTTGCCTTTCATTTCAATGATTCAATAGGAGGGCTCGGAAGCAGGCTGGATAGGCACGAAAATATAGGAAAGGGAAAGCTCGGAAAGGCGGCTTTCGGTTTCTTTGTGAACGACAAAAGGTTCGATCTGCATCCCATGGTTCTCGAAACTCCGGACGGAGGCGAGGCCTACGAACAAGATCTGAAGGTCCTGAGGGGTCTGATAAAGAAGAGTAGCGGCAGAAAGAAAAAGTAGGCTTCGTTGCGAAATGTTATTGTCTTAGAATGATGGTCATATGGATGTTATTCGCAGCATATCTCCCCCTACTGTGAAAAAAACCCGAAAGAGTGAATGATATAAATCCAATATTAGAATGGATAGGTGATAAAGTATGTCTCCTGAGAAACTCTCTCCGGAAGAGATCCTGGAAGGAATAAAGAAAATGACGATCAGAGGCGCAGCAGAGATCGGAAGAAAGGCATCGCTCGCCCTTCGGCTGTTCGCCGAGAGGGAATTCGAGGCCGATATGGTGAAATATCTCGCAAAGCTGGAGAGCTTCAGGGAAAAGGCGCTTGCGACGAGACCGACAGCAGTCACCCTCTGGAGCGGCGTCACAAAGACTCTCGCAGGAGCAAGCGCTGCGAACAGCTCAGAGGAGTTACTTAAGCTGGTAAAACGAAACTCCGAGGAGTTCATAGAGCGCTCGCACCGAGCCGTTGAGATCATCGCTGAGATGGGCGCGAGAAGGATTCCGCAAGATGCGGTTCTGCTCACCACCTGCAACTCAACTGCTGCCGTCGCTGCGATAGTGAAGGCGCACGAGCAGGGAAAGGTGAAGATGGTCTATGCAACGGAGTCAAGGCCGAAGAGACAAGGCTGGATAACCGTTAGACAGTTGGCGGAAAAAGGTGTCCCAGTAACGATGATAGTCGATCCCGCAGTGCGATATCATATGAAGCGGATCGATATGGTGATTGTCGGTGCGGATACCATTGCATCGAACGGTGCGATTATCAACAAGATTGGTACTTCGCAGATCGCCCTGATCGCCCATGAGAGACGAGTACCGTTCGTCGTCTGCGCTGAGACATACAAATTCTCCCCACGGACCTTTCATGGAGAGATGGTGCCGATCGAGGAGCGAGATCCACGCGAAGTGATAGACCCCGAGAAGTTCCCGGGAGTCGGCGTTTCAAATCCTGTCTTTGATGCCACTCCGGCCGAATATGTCGATGCGATCATAACCGAGGTTGGTATCATACCTCCGTTTGCAGCGTATGAGATAGTAGTGCATAACTTCGGCCTTGAGATACTTCGTTTAGAGGAGTCGGAGAAGGGGATGACAGATGATCTCTGAAGATGCTCTCAGAGGCGCTTCGAGAAACGACGTCATATGCGTCTATAAGGTGACTACAAAGCTCCCGATAGATAAGGTGGCAAAGGCCATTGCGGCCGAGCAGTCAACAGGAACTTGGACGGAAATATCCACGCGAACCGATGAGATCGACAGAAAGCTCGCAGGTAGAGTGCTATCGATCGAGGGGATTGGAAAATCGGAGCATCTGCTGACGATCGCGTATCCGTTAGATGATTTCGATCCCGAGGTAGGAGGCGTTCCGCAGATACTCAGTGTTGTGGCAGGAAACCTGTTCGGGCTGGAGGATCTGAAGGCCGTGAGATTGGAGCGAATGCAGCTTCCGCGTGAGATCGTCGCCGCCTTTCCCGGGCCGAAGTTCGGTGCCGAGGGCATATATTCCCAACTGGGCAGAGAGCCAACGCGTCCACTTTTAGGAACTATTGTCAAGCCGAAGATAGGCCTCGATCCAAAATCTACTGCTGAATATGTCTATCGAGTTGGAATTGGAGGATTGACAAATAGCAAGGACGATGAGACGCTCGTTGATCAGAAGTTTTGCCCCCTCCTAGAGAGAACCAGGGCGATCGCCGAGGCCATTGATCGCCTCAGATCAGAAACGGGTAATAGGCTCATGCACGCGATTCATATTTCCACTCGACCCGATAGGATACTTGAGCTGGCAGACAGGGTGATCTCAGCTGGAGCTACTGAGCTCATGGTGGATGTGTTGACCTGCGGCTTCTCCGCCGTTCGAATACTTGCTGAAGATCCATCCGTAAACCTTCCAATTCACATACATCGCACTATGCACGGGGCGATCACGAGGAATCCTCATCACGGGATATCCATGCCCGTCATAGCTCTTCTCGTCAGAATGTGCGGCGGGGACGCGCTACATGTCGGAACTTTTGGAATAGGTAAAATGTACGGTGATAAGCGGGAGGATCTGGCTTCCAAGAAGGTGCTCACAGAGGAGCTCTACGGCCGTCTGGACGTTTTACCGGTTAGCTCAGGGGGCGTTCACCCCGGGCTTTTGCCCAAGATACTCAAGGCTGCAGGAACAAAGGTTCAGATACAGGCAGGCGGAGGAGTCTCCGGACATCCCAGTGGCTTGGAGGCCGGCGCGAGGGCAATGAACCAGGCAGTCGATGCATTTCTGAAGAAAAGGTCGTTGAAGAGATATGCGGCGACTCATCAGGAGCTCAAGATAGCACTTGATAAATGGGGCGTGAAATAGGATGTTCAAGGCGAAATTGATTGATATTGAGGCGGGAGAGCCAACTGTGATCATGAACGAGAAGGATACCGCGGAGCTCGGCATCAGAGAGATGGACAGGGTTCATGTGGAGATACGTGGCAGAGGTGTCGTGGCGATCGTCCAGGAATCGAAGACAATGGTCGAGCCGGGAGAGGTTGGCGCTCTGCAGACGATCATGAAGAGCCTGAAAATATCCGATGGTGATGAGATATCGATCAAGCCGACTTCGAAGCCTCGTTCGATCGAGTTCATCAAGAAGAAGCTGAACAACCAGGAGCTCACAACTGATGAAATCTATTCCATAATTCAGGATATGGCCAGCAGGACTCTATCAAGGGTTGAGATCGCGTCGTACATCACCGCCGTTTATGTGAATGGCATGAACATGAGAGAGACGAAAGACCTCACAATGGCAATGGTGGATACCGGCGAGACTATAGGGTTCGGGGATAGAGAGGTCTTCGACTTTCATTCGATCGGCGGCTGCCCGGGCAATAAGATCACACCTATAATCGTTCCGATCGTGGCAGCTGCAGGGCTCCTCATTCCAAAGACCTTCTCGCGCGCTATAAGCAGCGCGGCCGGTACGGCTGACATAATGGAATCGATCTGCAATGTCTCTCTCAGCTCGGAGGATATAAAGAGAATTTCTCTGGAAGTCGGTGGAGCGCTCGCCTGGGGAGGCGCTATGAAGCTCGCGCCGGTAGATGATCTTCTTATCAATGTCGAGTACGGCCTCGCGATTGACCCAAGGAGCCAGGTGCTGGCATCGATAATGTCCAAGAAGAAAGCCGTCGGGGCGAAGCATCTGCTTTTAGATATTCCTACGGGCACTGGCACGAAGGCTGAGGAGGAGGAAACGGCGAGAAGCATCGCCAGGGATTTCATCGAGCTGGGCGAATCGATAGGGATCAATGTGGAGTGCGTGATTACCTATGGTGGTCAGCCGATTGGACGGGCAATAGGTCCCGCGCTGGAGGCGGCCGAGGCGATATCGATCCTCGAGGGGGCTCAAGGCCCCAGGAGCGTACTTGAGAAATCCGTCAATCTCGCCGGGATAATACTGGAGATGGCTGGAATCACCAGGGACGGCTATGAAGAGGCGCAGTCGATCCTGAAGAGCGGTCGGGCGCTGGAGAAGTTCAGACAGATAGTCGAGGCACAAGGAGGTAAGGAGAATATCACCGCGGATGATGCACCGATCGGAAAGTTGAAGAGGGAAATTACCGCCAATAAGTCCGGGTACGTGAACCTAATCGATAATCGCGCTATTGTGAAGATAGCACGAGAGGCGGGAGCGCCCTACGATAAGGGTGCGGGCGTCGTGATAGCGAAGAAGGCAGGACAACCGGTCGAGAAGGGCGAGCTCATCTATACGATATACGCTGACCACGAGAGAAAGATGATAGATGCTGAATTGCTCGCGAGGAGACTGAAGCCGGTGAGAGTAGAGAGCATGGTGCTGCACAGAATACCGATGATAAAGCGGCTCTGAGCTACTCTGACCAGATTATTCTCTTCCGTGCCTTTCCGCCTTTGCTGCTAGTTTCTTTCTTTTTTGTGCTTGAAGAGGCTGAGATCAGCGGTCGGCATCTCAACGGCTCCGAGAGATATTCTCCCTGTGCGATTCCCAGGCTCTCCTCAAGCTCGATCAGCTGCCAGTATTCGGCTCGCTCCTCTGACATAATCTTTGGGTTCAGCTCCGCGATCGTCGCCTCCTGTCTGCTCTCGGCATCTGCGAGTACATGCCCCTCGGGATCAATGATCATTGAGTGCCCACAATAGCAGAGATTTTTCTCCACGCCCACTCTGTTCGCGGCGACAACGAAGCACGCGTTTTCGATTGCCCTCGAACGACAGAAGATTTCCCAGTAAGCATGATCGTCCAGTGCTCCGGAGATGATAAGCAGCTCCGCCCCTTCGAACGCGAGGGTTCTTGCCAATTCGGGTATGGTGAAATCCCTTGAAACCAGAAGTCCCGCACGGCCCATTGGGAGGTCAACAAGGCAGAGATCGTCGCCTCGGGAAAAATCGTTCATCTCGTCAAGCCATATGCTCATGCGCCTGTACGATCCTATCACGGCCCCCATGGGATCGACGACGATAGTTGTATCGTAAAACCTCTTACCGCTCTTCTCCACGAAGCCGCCGACGAGATGGATCTTCAGCTTTTTCGCGACCGTCTTCAGAAAAGTCACCGTCGGCCCTTTCATATCCTCCGCCACGCGAGATGGATGCAGAAAGACATTGTATCCTGTTGCGAACATGTGCGGTAGGACGACCAGCTCTGCATTCTTTCTCTTGGCAACGCGAATGAATGAAATAGCGCGCTCCAGGTTTCCCTCGGTATTAAGCGGTGCACAATCCATCTGCACGGTCGCGACATTCGCCTTTTTCAAATAACACCACTCCTCTTGTAACGAAGGCCTCACTAATTAACTACGGTTGAGGTAAAATAACTTTTCCAAAAGCTGCCTTTACAACTCCTATTTTAACGAGCGTAAAAAGAATTTTCAAGGGGATGGGAATTACTAGCAAATGATGAACCCCGCAGGCGAATCAAAGAGTGGGCGAAATCTGCAGCTTGGGCGTCGATGCTATATCGGCGAATTTGTAATTCCCCAGGTTAAGTGGGTAGAGAATGCCTCTTGTCCTATCTGTAATGGCGAGGAGCTAATAGAAACCGGCAACTTCGCCCTCTGCATCTCCTGCAATAAGTTCGTCAGGCCGAAGAGAACTAGTTGAGCCCGAGTAATAGGGCAAGAGTGGTGGATTATTTGGACGAGATAGACGAGCGAGTCCTTTCCGCATTGCGATCGATAGAGGGCGTCGTTCATGCTGATATAGTGCCCGAGCCGCTGAGGGAGACGCTGCTCGAGGTGGAGGAGCGATACGCTTCCCTGGGTCCGATACCTATCGATAATGTTGGCGTGCGAACTGCCGTTGCGAAGGAAAGGCTGTTCGTCATAATCAAGGATGGAAGATTTAGGCCGCCCCCAATTGCGACTGTGATTCTAACAGATGATAGCGGCGAGATAATCGGAGAGGAAATCATACCAGGAAGGAGTGCAGCTGATACGGAGGGGGAGCAAGTTGTCCATCTCGGGAAGGATTTCGTCATCTACTCTTCGAGAGCAAAAGGACGAGGAAAGAACTCGAAGTTCGCAATGCCTCCCGTCCCATTCCTCGAAGTAGAGCAGCTGGACTTCGCTAAAAATGTCGTTAGTGCTAGCCCTTCGACATTGGGGGATATGGAGCTGAAGAAAGCCTTCGGAATCGAAGACGATCCGAAGGTGGCATCTATTTTGATAGGATTCGATCTATAGGCAAATGCGAGGAATCTTTGCAGTCGATCTCGAAAGCTTCCGCTACTCATTCTAGCAGGCGTTCTCTGAGCGTCTCCTCGCTGACCTCCTCGGATAGCACGCCCTTGTATCTCTCGAATACACATTCGCGATCCAGCATTCCCACGAGCCTGCTCGGGTTCTCTGGGTCAAGAACCGGCAGATGTCCGATATCTCTCATGACCATTTTCTCGAGCGCGATCTGCAGGGAATCATCGGGATATGCATAGACGATCTTCTTGGTCATGATATCCTTCACGGTCGCCTTTTCCATACCCTTCTCGTAGGCGTTTCTCACGTCTGTTGCGGTAACGAGTCCCTTCAACTTTCCATCGGGAGCAATTACCGGAAAGCCCTTTTCGCCCGTATCGAGCTCGATATCTTCCATTTCCTCAATGGTCATCTCCTCACGAAGTGTCGTGAAGTCGACGTACATTGCCTCCTTCACTTTCGCATACTCTAGGATATTCGCCTGGAGATCGTGAACGTACTTTATCCCCCGCTTTGCGAGCTTCAAGGTATAGATCGTCTCCTTTGTGAGCAAACTGCTGACAACATCGCTAACGACGCACGCGAACATAAGCGGAAGGATGATCTCATAGGTCCTCGTCATCTCGAAGATCATCAAGATGGCTGTTAAAGTAGCTCTAGTGGTCGCCGCAAGAACCGCAGCCATGCCTACCAGCGCATATGCGCCATAGTCCGCAGTAGCTGTAGGGAATAGATCGTGAACGCCGATTCCGAAGGCCGCGCCGACCATTACTCCCAGGAATAGGGATGGAGCGAATACTCCTCCTGAACCGCCCGAGCCGAGGGTGAGCGAGGTTGCTAAGAGTTTCACTATCAGCAGGATGAGTACTACTATTATCAGCGGAAGCAGCGCGAGATGCACGGGAAATAGCTGATCTATCGTTCCGTTCAATGCCCTGTCCACCGTGGAATACCCGACCCCCATGATGCTCGGGAAGGAGAGCGCGATAGTGCCCACCAGGAAGGCGCCCAAAGCGGGCTTGAGATACGGCGGCATGGAGATGGCGGTGAAGGTATCGTCCATTTTATAGAGCGTCTTGATGAAGAATACGCCTACAAGCCCGGCGAGCAGCCCGAGGACCAGGTAGAATATCAACTCATAGGGATTGATCAGGCTGTAGCCCGAGACAATGAATGAGGGGCTATCTCCGAGGAATTGCCGGGAGACGATCGTTGCAAAAACAGTTGCGACAATGAGCGGTACGAACGATCGAGTTCTGAACTCAAGCAGTAGAAGCTCAAGGGCGAATACCGCTCCCGCAATGGGGGTATTGAATGTAGCTGAAATACCGCCTGCGGCACCGCAGGCGACGAGCGTTCTCATCTCACTGGTGGTTAGCTTGGTAACTTGACCCACAGCGGATGCGAAAGATGAACCGATTTGAACAATCGGACCTTCTCTTCCTGCCGAGCCGCCCGAGCCGATCGTGATGGACGATGCGAGCGCCTTGAGTACGGGAACTCTCCACCTTATCTTCCCGCGGTTTACCTGCACTGCCTGCATTACCTCTGCTATCCCGGGACCTTTTGCCTCGGGGCAGAGAAAGTAGGTGATGAGCCCGACGAATACGGCGCCGATAACTGGAATGCAGATCAGCCAAACGCCGAATTCGTTGTCCAAGGGGCTGCCGCCGGCGAAGAAGACTCCCTGAAACGAGAAGATCAGGCCTCTGAATCCGATGGCGATCAGCGCAGCTGCAGAGCCGATTAGCGCGGCGAGAATATTCATCTTGGCGTACTCTCTCAGGAAAACGCTTCGAATGTAGCTCCTGAGAGTTCGCTGGAAGTCATTAAACACCCGCTCGCCTCGCTCTTCTCTCGTGCCGCGCTGAGAATGAAAAACTTAGGGAATTTGGTGAGATCCTTTTTGATTTCTCCTCAATTGATATAACAGTAGTTCGAGAAATTGCATCATTTGATACGAAGCCATTGAAGACTATCATTGATACTACATCGTCCTTTTTTCGGAAATATAGCCGGTCTTTAATATCTATATTTGAAATAAATTCTTTCCTGTCAAAGTATCGTATATTGAATAATATATACACGTAATCGCTCCTCACGGGAAACGTTCGGAAGAGCGATAGATGCCTAATTCAGCTATTGAATTGGACCTGTTTTCCACTCCAATCGCTCTCAAAGCATTTCGACAGACAATTGACGAATTTAGTCGAATTCTTATCGATTAGATATCCTTAAGTAGATTCATAGCAGTTTCGGAATCGAATCCGAAAGATTGCTTGCTGGCTAGTGTCTCACGGGCTCATCCGTGAGCTATATGCAGGCGGTGATCGATTACCGATACCAGATGTGAAAGGGGGCGAGGTCAAGTGGGCAAGCTGAAATGGCTATTTGGAAGGAATGCTGACCTATACCCGGGCAATATGCCCTCCGGAATGTGGTTTTGGATCGTGAGGAGAGCTACAGGCCTAATTCTCGTCGTCTATCTCTTCGCGCATCTGTTCGTATTATCCAGTATATGGAGCGGTGAGGAGGCTTGGTCCGAGGTCATGGCAACTATGACTACTCCCTTCTTCATCTTCCTGGACTTCCTGCTCATCGGAGCTGTCATTGCGCATGCGATGACCGGTTTTGCCGTCATACTCTTCGATACGGGCATCGGCGTCAGAAGGTACAAGCTGGTCTACTGGGTGCTTATCGGAATTGGAGCGATACTGTTCATAGGCGCGGGCTATGCGGCCTGGTATCTCATTTCCTCGTGGGGTGGCTGAGATGATGGACAATCCTGCGAAGACAAAGGGCTCGTGGGCCTGGCTGTTGCAGAGAGTCACCGCGGTTCTGATGATCGTCTTTCTTGGCCTGCACATCTGGCTTGTCCATTTTGAAAACTTAGATGAAGAGCTTCTCAGCTGGGAGAATGTAGAGAGCAGGGTACAATCATTCGTCATTCTATTCGTCGACTACGGACTTCTGATAACGGTTCTCTATCACGCCCTGGGCGGCGTGAGAATGGTAGCGTTCGATTTCGTGCTCAGGAAAGGGTATAGAAAGACGATAGATGCAGGGCTATGGATAGTCGGAATTATTTCGAGCATCTGGGGAATCATCATATTCGCCCCGTTCCTCGGATGGGCATGATGTGGAGGTGCTGAGAGAATGAGATATCACGAGGTAATAGTGGTCGGAGGCGGGCTCGCAGGTCTAAGGGCTGCAGTGGAGATTGCTACCGAGTTCGATACTGCCATAATCTCTCAGGTACCTCCGGTTCGCTCTCACTCCGGGGCTGCTCAGGGAGGCGTGAATGCGCCGATGGGCAACAACCCGGCTGGAAAGGAAGATAGCGTTGAGAAGCACACCTATGATACGATTAAAGGGAGCGATTTTCTCGCAGACCAAAAATCTGTAGAGATGATGATCAGCGAGGCCGCGCCTTCGATATATGAACTAGAGCACTGGGGCTGCCCATTCAGCAGAACGCCCGAGGGAAAAATAGCCCAGAGGCCTTTTGGTGGTGCTGGTTTTCCGAGGACTTGCTTTGCAGCCGACAAAACAGGACTGTATATGCTCCACACTCTTTGGGAGCGAAGCGTCGCTTTGAATGTTAGAACCTATGAGGAGCTGTTTGTGACAGATATCGTCTTCGAAAAGGACGAGATTGTAGGCCTGATCGCCCTGAACATGGTCACGGGCGATTTCGAGCCGTTCATGGCCGAGGCAGTTATCTTTGGAACCGGAGGTGCAGGGCAGGTTTACGGCCGTTCCACCAATGCCCTGATATGCTCCGGAACCGGACAGGCAATGGCCTACAGGAGAGGTGTTCCGCTCAAGGATATGGAATTTATTCAGTTTCACCCGACCTCTCTATTCGGAACGAATATTCTGATGACTGAGGGGGCAAGAGGAGAGGGTGGACATCTAATAGACAACCAGGGCGAGAGGTTCATGTCTAAATATGCCCCGAAGGCGATGGAGCTCGGCCCGAGAGATATTGTCGCGAGAGCTATTCAGACCGAGATAAACGAAGGAAGGGGCTTCGAGGGAGGATATGTTCACCTCGATTTGAGACACCTGGGCAGGGAGAAGATTTTGGAACGATTACCAGGTATCAGAGATATCGCAATGAACTTCGCGGGCGTGGATCCGATATTGGACCCGATCCCGATACAGCCCGGGCAGCACTACACGATGGGGGGCATTGATAACGATGTGAACGGTGCCACGAAGATCAAGGGCTTCTACGCAGCCGGAGAGTGCGCCTGCGTGAGCGTGCACGGTGCTAACAGGCTCGGAGGAAACTCGCTCCTGGAAACGGTCGTGATGGGCAAATTGTCGGGAAGGCATGCAAAGGAGTATGTGAAGCAGAAGACCGACCGAAAAAAGGGCGAATCATCTGTTATAAGTGCCATAGAAGAGCAGGAGAGGGTGCGCGAGGAGCTGCTCACCAGAAACGGCGAGGAAAATCATGCTGCAATCAGAGATGAGATGAAAGCTTTAATGATAGAGAATGTGGGCATATTCAGAGAGGGCAAGACGATGCAGGCTGCTCTCGATAAAATACTGGAGCTCAAGGGTCAGTATCAGAATATCAAGATAATGAACAAGGGCAGGAAGTACAACATCGATTACATTAGAGCATATGAGCTCGGCGGCATGCTTGAGCTCGCGCATGTTATCGCACTGGGAGCGATAAAGAGAGAGGAGAGCAGGGGATCGCATTACAGGTTCGACTTCCCGAAGAGGGATGACAAGAAGTTTCTGAAGCATACTTTGGCAACGATTACGAAGGACGGACCGAAGATCTCGTACAGCGATGTTGATGTGAGCATGTACGAGCCCGTGGAGAGGAAGTACTAGGAGGTGCAAGGGATGGCAATAGCAACTAAACCGGTCAGGCTGAAGATACAGAGATTCGATCCCGAATTGGATAAGGAGCCCTACTGGCGGGAGTATACCATTCAAGCAAAACCAGGAATGACGATTCTCGAGGCATTGTTTGAGGTGCTCAATAAGATAGATGGTTCCCTGGCATTCAGGTTCTGCTGTAGGGGCGCTGTGTGTGGTGCGTGTTCGATGATGATCGGCGGGAAGATACGCTTGGCGTGCGAGACGCAGGTATCTCAGATCAAGAAGGATCCGATTATGATCAGTCCTCTACCGCATAAGATGGCCTTGAAGGATCTCGTTGTGGATATGGAGCCGTTCTTCCAGCAGATGAAGTCGACTAAGCCCTATCTTGTTGCTGAGGAACCGTTTCCTGAAAAAGAGATCTACCAGAGCGAGAAGGATAGGGCGAAGCTGACGGAGCCGATTGACTGTATTTTCTGCGGTGCATGCTCGAGCGCTTGTACGATAGCATGGACGGATCCGAACTATCTCGGACCTGCAACTATAGAACAGGTCTACAGGTTCGTGGTCGACTCGAGGGATACGATCAGAAATGAAAGGCTGGATATGGTCGACAATGAGGATGGTGTATGGCGTTGCCATACGATCTTCAATTGCGTTGATGTGTGCCCGAAGAAGATCAATCAGACAGATGCCATTCAATATCTCAAGAGACAGTTAGTAAAAAGGAAGATAGGGCTCAAGTGAAAAGCCGAGAGATTTGATCCCATCAAAAAAATCCATCGATTGAAGTCGGTTCGAATCCGACCTACCCCCCTAAACCTTTTCTTCATTATCATAGCTCCCGTTAATGCACGGGGCTTATTCCCAATTCAATCAACTTCCGGATGAGCTCTGCATACGCAAGGTATCCGATTTTAGCATCCTTCCCGGTGGAGCCAGTCAGCGACGGAGGTTCGAATCCTCCCCGAAGAAAAAGCCTTAAGCTCCCAATTGAGTGAGGGAAGGGGGGAGATTGGATAATACTATACGAGATTGGGGGAAACACCTATGAGAAAATTCAGTTGGTATTACTGGGTGGCCATCTTACTTGTGATTTTATCCATTGTAATATACATCATACATTTTCTGATCTTTCGCGATGTACATCATATTTTCATCTATATGATTGGAGATCTGGCTTTTCTGCCGATTGAAGTCTTACTGGTAATATTGGTCATTCATCGACTTCTCACTGAAAGAGAGAAGAGAATGAGATTAGAAAAATTGAACATGGTTATTGATGCATTCTTCAGTGAGGTCGGAATAGATCTCTTGAGATCTTTCAAAAAAGTCGATCATAACATCAGTCAGTTAAATAAGTATCTCGTTGTCAAGCCCGACACATCAGATAGGGGATTCATGGAAATACGTGAAATTCTTGATGGATACCAACCAGATGTGACATGCTCTGCGGCTGATCTTGAGGAACTGAAAGCATTTCTGTTGGAGAGAAGGGATTTCATGCTGAGACTTCTAGAGAATCCCACTCTGCTTGAAAATGAACTATTCACGGATATGTTGAAGTCGATATTTCACCTGACGGAGGAACTGGTGAATCGGGAGAATCTGGGGGAAGTTACTGGTCTGGATATGGAACATATTTGCGGAGATGTGAAAAGGGCATCAATTTTCCTAATTAGACAATGGATAGAATATATGATGCATTTGAAGAATAGTTATCCATACCTCTATTCGCTTGCCGTGAGGTTGAATCCATTTGATCCAGATGCCTCTCTTGAAATCAAATAATTATGAAGTCTTCATCCCCCGAAGAAAAAGCCCCTATGTTGAAGAGGTACTCGCAGCTTCTTCTTAATCATCTTGATTCGATTTCAACTTTCCTCCTGCTTTCGGGTTTTTGATTGAGGATATTTCGGACAGGCCCCTATACGCGGTTCTCCCGCACTATGG
>Ga0209986_10001033_pt1 | contig 27123 bp, 26 predicted proteins | sample BlataG_FD_183168 | JGI IMG/M metagenome (GOLD analysis project Ga0209986, IMG submission 183168) | Deep subsurface microbial communities from Black Sea to uncover new lineages of life (NeLLi) - Black_00105 metaG (SPAdes) (version 2) | ecosystem: Environmental > Aquatic > Marine > Oceanic >... | reverse complement strand
ATACAAGAATATGCAAGTCAAACCGGTATTCCTGTATCTTGCATCATGAATCCGGGCTTCTTTTTCTTGTGTCCCCCAATCCCTAATTCGTAATTGCCTTCCCCCTTTTATCTTCTCCCTCTCTCCCTCTCTCTCCCCCCCTGAATCCCCTTTCTTCCCTCTTATTGACTTACCACCCACAAATCCTGTATCCTGTATCCTGCATCCTGCATCCTGCATCCTGCATCCTGCACCCCGCATCCTGCATCCTGCACCCCGCATCCTGCATCTTCTCCCCCTTCTCCTTTCCCTCGCATCCCCCTTGCCCACATTCACTGCGCCAGCGTCTGTCTCCGCTTCACCTAAAACTACGAAGGTCTCCGATTAACTTTTAGGAATTTCTATTCGATCAAAATCCTTTGCAGGAACAAAAACCGTGCTAAAAGAAAAAGAACGCTTTATGGTGGTTCTTTTGATTTTTGATAAAACTTCTCTTACTAAGCTAAGAAAAGGATTAACCGAAAGTAATATATATACCTAATACTAAAAGATGTGCAGGAGGTAAAAAAAGTAAAAAATGGAAAATAAAAAAAACAAAAATGGGAAAGTGAAGACAATAGAGATACCTATAGCGATATTCCTTCTGCTATCAGTATTTGCAGCATTTGCAACGCCAGCATCTGCACAAGTAACAGTAAGTATAAGGGATATTACAGTATCAGCAACTGGTGAAAGTGTCACCGAACCGATTATGCTCAATGGCATAACAAATTACGGCACGGGCACTATCAATGTTACATACAACGCATCCATAGTCCACGTTACAGATGTTACTTCGGGACCGGATTCAACAGTGATTACTTGGAACCCCGATAATGTCACTGGTGTGGTGCGCATATCAGCATGGAATTTGATGGGAGTAAGCGGCGACATAATATTTGCTAACGTTGAGTACACCGCAGTAGGCTCTGCTGACGACTCAAGCCCTTTGAACATTGATATTGTAACGTTGAAAGATACATCTTACGCCGATATTCCAGCAACTCCAATTAATGGATCGTTCACTATAGAAGCAGCACCTGACACAACACCACCATCTGTAACGAGTCCAACTGCTCTGACAGATCCAATTCTCAGCGACACTGGCAGACCAAGACCAGCAGGCACAAATGAAACTACACTGGCAGTTAAGGTGACTGACGATGTGGGAGTTAAAAGCGTAACAATTGACCTTTCACCAATTGGTGGGAGTCCAACTCAAGCTATGACCAAGCAGGGCGCTACCGATTGGTACGCTGTGGATACAACTGCAACAATTGGTGTCAATCTTACACATACATTAATGGTAAACGCAACAGATACCAGCGACAATTTCAATGATGCGGTAGGTATTTCATTAACCGTGCTCAGAAGGGGTGACGTTGTACGCGACAACTCGGTAGATATGGGCGATGCACTGTATATAGCACGATGGACAGTAGGACTGGAAGCAGCGCCATCTGTGCTGGTTGGCGATGTCATACCTGATGTGGGTGATGGAACAGTAGACATGGCAGACGCACTGTATATAGCGCGATATTCAGTTGGCCTGGAGGTAGAACCATAGAGCCATAAAAGGATGTTCTTTCAGGAATATCATTTTATTTTTTAATTTCGAGGAGACGAAAAAAAGAAAATGAATAGTAATAGAAGTAAGCGGAATAAAGCAATATCCATAGCTATATTTATAGTGGTATCAGCGTTTATGGTGTCCTCATTACCAGCAGTTGCGCAAGGACAGGTAACGGTCAGTATTGATGATATCACAGCAGAAGAGGGTGGAAGTATTACTGAGCCAATCATGCTCAACGGCATAACAAATTACGGCACGGGCACTATTAATGTTGCATACAATGCAGCCGTAGTTCATGTTACAGATGTTACTTCCGGTCCAGATTCTGATGTGGCTGCGTGGGATGCTGACAACATCGCTGGCTTGGTAAGTATATCTGCGTGGAATTTAGACGGAGTAAGTGGCGATATAATATTTGCAAATGTGGAGTACACCGCGGTAGGCTCTGTTGACGACACAAGCCCTTTGAACATTGATATCTTAACACTTTACGACATCTCCTACGAGGAGATTCCAGCAACTCCAGACGACGGGTCGTTCACTATAGAAACAGGTCCAACACCAGCCGCAGTACCACTGCTTGGATTACCCGCGATAATAGCTCTCGCAGGCATAATGGGCATACTGGCAATAACGGTGATTATCAAGAAGAAAACAAAGAAATAAAAAACAAAAATTTTGGGGGATTTTTTAATTTTTTCCCCTTTTTTATTTTTTATTACTCCAACCTAATTGCAAGTATCCTGTCATTATAAATTTTCCCATTCGCATCGGTGAAGTTCGTGCATGTCATTATTCCATCGCTAACCACAAGCGCGCTTTTGTGATGAATTTGTGGATAAGAGCCTGTGCGGGTTACAAAGTTGTAAGTAGTCCCTGCATACAAAACAAAAGGCTCATCAAATTTGATGTAGTGATAATCACCTACTGCGTAGCCGTTCCATGTCCCCTTTTCTATCTCTTTTCCTGTTGTTGAATTATAGAATGCAACCTCTTCGGAATGCCCACCTGTTCCTGTACAAGGATACGTGTACATCATTGTGACGTAAACGTCATGGGATGGCGTTATATTTCCATAATGGACACCAAAGATGCTGGGATATGGATTTTCTGGAGCGCCTGTGTCGAATATTACTGAGGACGGAGCTACTCTAAATGCAAGAACTCCTACATTATCTGCTCCTATGAACAAGGTTCGATCAGAAATAGCAAGAGGCGACGCTATATTATACCCGCCTCCGAATCCATGGGGAATATATAGCGTATAGTTCCAGATTATTGACCCGCTGTTTGCATCCAGTGCATATACCGTACCATCAACTTCATTTGTTCCAAAATACACTTTCCCATCAGCAACAACGGGTGATGAATCTATTGCTCCTTCCATCTCCTCATTCTCCCATATTAAAGTGCCATCCTCTGCATCGTAACAGTAGAAGGTAGTGTCGACAGCAGAACCGCCAATATATAGTTTTCCATTACTCAAAGCAGGAGAAGCCCAGCTTGAATAATGGGTTACATTCCAAATCTCTTCCCCTGTTGCTATATCAACAGCATAAAGCTTATGCTCTTTTCCAAACACGTATTTAGTAGTAAAGAAAACCATTCCTTCTTCGCTCCAAACCGTAGGAGAACCTCTTATTTCCGTTTCCGTCGTGAAGTTCCAAAGTTCTTCTTCCGTGTTTAAGTCGAGACAATATAAAGCACGTTGTCCTGAATCATTCCCGGCGAAGAATATTTTGTCACCATAAGCGGAAGGCGATGAATAGCAGAATATCTCCCCACCGGAGGAGAAATTCCAGAGTTCTGTCCCTTCAAAAGAGAAAGCATGAAGCGTTCCGTCCGAGAAGCTTAACACATAAATCTTATCATCAAACACCAGCGGAGAAGATGTAACTCCATACCACAATGGATTCTCTTCTATCTTCTTACTCCATGATATCTCTCCACTCGCTGCGTCAACGCATGTTATGTTTCCCCTATGCGTTCCTGCAAATAACTTACCCTCTGCTATTGCCGCCGTAGATGCGCCATAGACTCCGGTGTTATTCCAAATCTCTTCTCCAGTGTTCTCATCAAGGCAATAAAGTGCATCAGTGGCAGTTCCTGCAACACCCATTCCGGCAGACCACCAGGTGGATATGTAAACTTTACCATCAGAAACAATTGGTCCTGCTTCTATGCAACCCGCTGTTTTTTCATCAGACCGCCACAATAAAGTGTCAGTTTCTGGCGCTATCCCTCTCACGTTTCCGGTCCTTTGTGCATCATATTGGAGCATAGGATAATCCTCTCCTCCTTCCGCCATTGCTAATGCTGGCACTACGATTAACAAAACACTGGCTAATAGCAATGTACAAATACTTACACTTCCGCTTCCGCTTCTCCTCATTTTTTTCGCTCACCCTATTTTTTGAAGTGCGATATTTCTCTTTAAATAACTTTTGTTTTGGATAATAATTGTAACCAAATGAGTAACAAAATGGAGAAAGCGAAAGATTAAATAAAATCAAAAGTAAGCTAAAGTAAAGTGAGGTGTTTTTCAGGGATGAAAAAAATAAAGGAAAAAGTTGCCACAAATAAAGAAATAGCAAGATTCATTATTCTCTTCGTCTTCTTCTCCATCTTCTTCTATCTTCTCTATTACCTTTTTATGGACGCTCTTTCATTCACGAAAGATATTACCGCAGCGATTCTCGGATTTCTTCTCTCGCCCTTTGGGGAAACAGTAGTGAATGGTGCAAACTTGTCCTTTAATAGTTTAGCATTAGAGATAATAGATGAATGCACCGCCATTTTTCCCGCCATTGTTTATTGCTCTTGCATCCTGGCGTATCCCACCACGCTAAAGAAGAAAGGGATAGGCATCGCCTTTGGCATCCCTTCCCTTTATGCGATAAATATATTCAGGCTTGTCATATTGGCATTCGTGGGCGTCTCCTACCCGGAGATGTTTGAATTTGTGCATGTGTATCTGTGGCAGGCTTCTTTTATCATATTCGTGGTAGTGGTTTTCCTGTTGTGGCTACACTTTCTTTCTGAAGAAAGAACCTGTGCTAAGAAAGAAACAAAATGAAAGGAGAAGCGAGTGAAAAGCGGAAAGCGAAGGCGAAGAAGAAAGAAGAAGCAAAAGAAGTGAGTTGGCTTCAGGGGTTAAATGTAAGTCCAAAGCAAATTATAGCATTCCTGTTGGAATTCCTGGCGGTTTCTGCGGTATTTTTGGTTATATGGTTTTATATCGGGGAGTGCTATCAGGGCGCTGTTTTCTTCTTCGCAAAACACATTTTGCTTGCGTTTGGCTATACCCCTTTGCAGATATCCGCAGTGAATTTATCGGGTGCGTATTTAGTGAACTTCAATTTAGTGCCTTTGGTTGCGCTGGCGATAGCAACGCCGAAGTTAGCGATGATAAAGAGATGCGAGATGCTTGTTATAGGCGTCCCGATTTTATTTTTATTGCACGTATTAGACCTCGTTGCGCATTTCCCGATGTATTTCTACGGTTCTGAACTTGCGCGGATGGTAGTGTATTCGATAGGTGTAGCGGGCGTTGCGGCGCCATTTATAATATGGTTCTGCATGGTTTACAGGGATTTATTTGAGCCGCTGTTAAAGAAGGGAGAGGGGAAAAGATATTTTTGCCCTGTATGCGGTGCGGAAGAAGAAAAAGTTAACATTGCCAAACACATAAAAGCGGTGCACGGGAAAGACGCTTTTAGAAGCAAAGAGGTTAAAGATTTTTTCGATACGCATCCCGCGTTGAGGCGAAAGCGGAAGAAGGGGTAACTTGACTTTGTCACATTTCATTTACCGCAGAGAACGCTGAGTTCGCAGAGAAAGTTTCATGTGCAGATTGTTACCTTGAAAAAAGGAGGTTGTGAAGGAGATAAAAGGGCATATCTCCACTCTATATCCTCTGCTCTCTCCGTGAACTCTGCGGTTAATCTGACATTGTCAAGGTAAAGGAAGCAAAGAAATTATGTGTCTTTTTTCTAAGATGGGCGAGGGCAGGGAAAGGGAAAAGGGGAAGAGGAAGAAATTTGCGATATTGTGAAGTTATTTGTAAGGAAAGCGAAAGCCTTATAAATAGAGATGCAATATAAGAAGAAGGTGTAATGCATGATGAACTTCCTTTAAAAAAGAACAATAAGCATTACGTTCATCTGTGTTATCAGATGAAGCGCCGAAAGGGGGGCGCTATAAAAATACCAAAAAGAAGGAGGTGAAGAGGAGTGAATAATAAAATAAAAGGGAATAAAAGGAAAGGGATTGAAATAGCAGTGGTAGCGATTTTGGTGATTTTTGTGTTTGCGGGAGCAGGGATAGGAATTGCGCCGTTAGCAGCGGTAAAAGATATTTCTTTGGGACATAGTGTCCCACCAGATACCGCAACAGTAACTGAAGAAGTTACGTCAGGACCGTTTTTAATTCCCTCGGCGATAAAGCAGGAGCTTGAAACTGTTACGTTCCCTGCGGGGACATATATTATCCCTATGGATGGCAAACAAAACGATATAATAAAAGCATTTGGCTTTTTGGCTAATACGCTGCAAAGCGGCGCTACAATATACAGGATTATCGAGCCGCCAGATGTTAGTATGCGCACAAGCACTTATCCTGCAGGAACCACATATTCAGGTGGTCCGGTGTTAGTTACGTCTTCAGATGCTTATGCCGTTACAAGTGCTAAAGCTGCATTTCCCAGCGTTACCGTTGATACATTGACTGAATCATTTACATCGGACACCGTGTTCAGGGTTGAAAAGGCAACGAAAATACTCGTGATTTACGGCAAATGGGCGCACACCGAAGAGGTCCTGGACGCCATGGGGATACCGTATGACAGGTTTTATAGAAGCGAAGTGGAAGCGAATCCGGATATGCTGCTTGATTATGACCTGGTAGTTGACGATTGCCCCGGGTGGTTAGAAGGTACGGTATCTGCGATACCGGCAGAAGTGCAGGAGAAAATGAGACAGCTTGTGAGTGGAGGCGGCGAGATAATCTTTACCGATATTGCCTTTGAGGACCTGGAAGTAACGTTTCCAGGATATACAACTGTTGTACGGAATGCAGAGGGTGTATGGGATTGTAGCGTCCATAATCCACCTTTAGGGCTTGCAGAAGGAGAATTCCCAAGTCAATACGATGGACCTGAAACCGTAGCCTTCTATACGATGGGCGGCGGGAGAGTATTCAGCGCTGTCGCTTCAGGTGTAAGTGTGATATTAGATTGTCAGGACTATGACGGAGAATATCGCATATTAGCTGCATACTTTAATTACGGCGATGGAATAGTAGAAGGCTTTGCATATCACCCTTTTGAGCAAACTGAAGCATATACCGGTGATCCGAACTCGTATAATACAAGCTGCATTTTCTATGGGAACAAGTTCGTTCATGCGGTGAGCCCCGGTCCAACGCCAACGCCTACGCCTACTCCAAGTCCAACACCCAGCCCGACACCGACGCCTACCCCACCAATAGCATCAGTTCCCGCGATAACGCCCGTGGGAATGGTAGTACTGATAGGGTTGCTTTTAGTAGTCGCTGTCGCTGCAATGGCAATTGGAAGTAGAAGGAGGAGGGAATAGGAGATAAAATATTTCCTCTTTTTTATTTTTTAAAAGATTGGAGAAGAAAAGTGAATAAGCTACAAAGGGGGAGAAGGGAAAGAAAATGGCAAGCAAAAGTTTAAAGAAGTGGGAATCGGGATTAGATAAAAGGGATAAGGAAGGGGGCAGTAAGATGAAGAAGAAAAGGAAAAATCGTTCGCAGGGATTGATAGCGATTTTAGCAGTAGCAGTGGTATTCGCAGTGATGATTCCCGCAGCGAGTGCAATGGTTGAGAGCAGTAGTGCGATTTTTGGAGAGACAGGGGATAATACCACTGTCGCCGCCGCGGATTCGAGTGATATCTTAAACATTTCGTTTGTTGATGATACAAACGAAACCGTATGGGTGAACATCACATTGCCATTGCCTTTTAATACGTCGCTCGTCTTCAATAATTTGATTGACATCTCATACGTCAATCCTTCTGGTGAAACAGACACAGCCGCTACTACTGTTTCTTCGGGTGAATGGGGCGTGAACGTGACGTTTGATAACATAGCGGCTGCAAATGACCTTACAACGGTGTATCTGAACGTTACTGCGAGGATGGAAGGAAATTACAGCATAAATGTGACGACAAGTAGCACAAAATTCTCGATTCCGATAACGATAGAGCGAGGTAAAGTTCTAAATGAGAATACATCTGTATATTACAGTACGATTCAGGGCGCGGTGGATGCGGCATGCGCAGGTGATACTGTGTTTGTTCGTAATGGGATATATAACGAGCATGTTACAATTAACAAGGAGTTGAGTCTTGTCGGAGAGGATAAGAATAATACAACTATTGATGGTGACGGTAGCGGGAGGTGTATTTATATCCCTACTGATTTTCGCAATCCTCATGACGTAACCATTAGTGGATTTACGGTGCAAAATGGTGAATATGGGATATACATAGATACTATCGCTTCAAGTAAGATAACTGTGGAGGATAACATCATAAAATCAAATGAGTGTGGAATTGATATAGAGCGTAGCCATTCACCGTTCATTATCTTAAAGAATACTTATGTGCATTCCAATACCAAGGAGGGTATCAGGTTGTTTAAGTCCTGCAATACCATAATATCAAAAAATACTGTGGATTCAAATTATAAGGGGATTCATCTTGATTCGTCCTGCAAATGGTGTGACATACATGATAATACAGTTTCAAACAATGAAGATTGCGGGTTAGAATTATTTTATTATACTGCTTATAATGATATAGCGGGTAATACGGTAAAATTAAACAGGCTCGGGATTAAATTATCACAAATGTGTGGAGATAACAAGATATACCATAACAATTTTGTAGATAATACCGTTCAAACAATTGACACCGGTTATGATATTTGGGACGACGGCTATCCGTCAGGAGGAAACTATTGGGGCGACCATGATTGTCATGGGAATCCGAGTGATGGGTCGGAACCTTATATAATCAATGAAGGTGAGGATAGCATAGATTATTATCCTTTCGAGAACGAAACTGGGTGGATGGGTGTACCACCAGTTGCGTCCTTTACATATGCACCAGAGAAGCCGGTCGTTGATGAAACGATAACCTTTGATGCATCTTCTTCCTACGACCTTGATGGAGGAACTATTGAGAAATATGAATGGGATTTTGACGATGAAAATTTTAGCGAGGGGAAAATAGTGACACATTCATATCTTTATGCCGGCAATTATACTGTGAGTTTAACGGTAACAGATGATGAAGGAGCAACAGATGTAGCTGAACAAATAGTTAATGTAACGAAACCTCAGCCTAAGGAAGCAAATGTTTCTATTTTTACTGATAAAACAGAATATTCTCCGGGTGATGTGATGCAAATTAACATAAACATCAGCAATCCCACGGAAAACAGCACAGTATTTGAATGGTATCTTGGAATTCCTCAATTTGGATATTGGTTGCCAATGGCAAAAGGAATCATAATAGCACCAGACTTCAATGAGTCATTTACAACCCCTTTCAGCATCGGTGATTGGGGTTCAAAACCTTTCGCAGGTTACTGGGTTGTGCATCTGCTTGACGATGAAAGCGGTAAAGTGCAAAGTCAAGATGCATCCTGCTGGGCTTATGTTCCAGTCCAGGGTGGGGAAGGCAAAGGTAAAACGATATCACGGGAAGATATTGTGAAGGGAATAGAAGAAGGGATAGGGGAGACTGTATTTTTAACCGCGGAGAGCGCAGAGAAAATTTCAAAATAAATATCTATGGCAAAAATAAAAAGATAAAGCCGGACCCAGTAACCGAAGATTTTATTATTGATGAAAAGGCATTGGAAATAATACTCGTTTAAAATGAAAATAGGAGGAAAAAAGAAGTGATGAATAAGAAGGATAGCAAGAAGATAGAAGCGATAGCGATTGCGGCGATAATGATGTGTTTGATTTCCGCAGCGATAATAAAATGAACGCGATAAAGTCAATAAATAGAAGGGAAAAAATGGCATAAGAAGGGGGAATAAAATGTCAAGTGAAGTAGCAAGAGAAGAAATAACGGAGCATAAGATAGGAATGAGGCATTCAGAACTCGCAATCAGGTTCCTGAGGGAGGGCGAGGATTTAGTGGATAGAGGTGACGTCATTCAGGCAAGTGAGAAGCTGTATAAAGCGGCGGAAGAGGCAATTAAGGAGCAAGCGGGAATTCACGCTCATGCGAAGGATGTGTATGCGGAAGCGGAAAGGAGAGGGAGATGGAACACTACACTACTGTTCAAAGCAGCAAGAATACTGGGCAAGGAAATCAGGCATTACTGGGATAGTGCCTGGACGTTGCATGTAGAGGGCTTTCACGAGGCTAAACTCGACTTAGAAGAGGTAAAAGAGAGGCTTGAAGATATAAAGAGACTGGTGGGCTCCTCGAAAAGCTGGTAAGGATGAACGAGAACATAAAAGGGATGAGAGAAGAGCTGAGGGAAGGGGTTGATAAATCAAAAGAGGCACTATATAAAAATCCCGTGATTTATCACCGCGGAGAGCGCAGAGCACGCAGAGTTTTAAGACCGTTTCAGTCATTGTTTGTTTTTTCTGGTGACTCTGCGTTCTCCGTGTGCTCTGCGGTGAATTTAAAAAAGAAAAGCTTATATAACACTTTTTCTTTTTACAAAAAAGAAAACCTGTGCTAAAAGAAAAAAGAATAGAAACCTTTATAAAGGGATACGAGAAATAAAATCACACTCATCTATTTCCGATGGGAGCGCTGAGGAGCGCTACATAATAAATACCGAAAAATATATATAGGAGGAAAAAGAAGTAATGAACGGAAAGTATATTTTTAGTAGAAAGAAAAGGATAAAAAAAATAGGAGGTGAAAAAGAAAAAATGAAAAACGGAAAAAGTATAGTAGCGATAGCGATTGCAGCGATAATGATGGTTTCGGTGATGACAGTGATAATACCAGCAACGGTAGCGCAGCATGAAGAAGGGGCAGTTAATACGTTGAGGGTTTATGGTGAAGATGCAATAGACGCAACATTCCCATATACAGACCCAGAAGGTCCATTTGATCCGACAAATGCAGAAGCACCACCAAAGGATTTCGTAACGTTCAATCCCGCGTTCATGTACCACTTCAAGAATGATTTCTTCAGGCATGCAATCGTTGTAAGTGGGAGTGATGCGAGCGAGAAGGTATTCCTTAGACAGTGGTACGTTCCTGAGTATCCAGAACCACGAGGAGATGTGTGGACATTTCAAGAACCGGTTATCTCACCAGATATTGTTAACGAGTACACATACATGCTGGTAAGTGCAGCGGGAGAAGAGCCGGTGGGAGCTGGTGTAGGGTCCTCGTTCGTATTTCCAATAGCGGACAATGACGACACTCAGATTGGACTTGATAGCTATGATGTGAATGGAGATACCGAAAATGATAGGGTGGTACTCAAAAACATTGCCGACTTCGATGGGAATGATGGTATCATTGACGCAATAGACATAAGTACCGATACGATGAAGCTACACGAAGGCGCTGAAATACAATTCCTGGATTATATAGCGAATATAAAGACTGTGACGACAACTACAGTCGTTATAGAAGTTTATTATCAGGGGAACGAGAATCCGGAACGTATAAAGGAAGTGACCGTGCCTACTATTGACCTACCACAAACGATCTTCGCAGGAAGACATAGTGCTGATGTGGGTGTTCCTACTTTACTTGATGAACCTGGGTACTTTGAACTAACAAGCGTTGATGATGCGCAGAAAGATGTGCACATTGCCGCTGGTAGGCTTCTACAGCATGGGGAGACATTCTTCGTAGATTGCGCAGAATACGACGTTGCGATGATACATGGCTATGACAGCGCGTTTAAATATATCACCATCAGAAACCCGCTTCCAAAGGAGCCAGTAACGCTGCAGACTCTTACGATAGAGAAGTGCCCGGTGGCGATAGACGAGAAATTGCCGATGCTTCCGCCGTTCAACGAAGTACACGATATCATTGATGATATTGATGTAGCACATGATGACGATTGCTTAGAGGGCGTTGGATACAGTATCGTTGGTGATGAGCTCATTCCAGACGACGATTGCATAAGTGACACTTACGATACAGTCATGGAACGCAGAGTGGAGGATCAGCCTGAACTTGTTATTAAATATACGGCTGAGACTACCGAGCCAAGATTCCATACGAACCTGCTGGAGATATACGATGATGAATCAGATGATGCGCTGACGCCAGGTGTGGAAGATTGGAAGTGGTTACATACGTGGACAAAACCGGATGCTTACACGGAGTTTGATTATCCAGTGGAAGTGCTGATGACGAGTTCGTTCACCGCGCCGAATTCAGGTGGAAACAGGATTAAGTTCGTGTACGATGCGGCAATAAATAGCAATGGGATATATGTGAATGCAGAGGGTCCGTGCAGATATGACATTAACGGAGACGGCGAAATTAGTAGAGATGAAGTGATTAACGCAATACAGGATTACTACGACGATGTAATCACGAGAGACCTGGTGATAGACGTTATACAGCTATACTACGGCGGACCAGGGGTATGCTAAAGGAGCAAAAAAAGAAAAGATGAGGAGTATTTTTTTTATAACTCCTCTTTATTTTTTTCCCAAGTATTGCGAAAAGGGAAAACGTGAAAAAAGGAGGTAAAAGGGAAACATGAAGAAAGAGAAGAGTAAAACAAAACCGCTATCGCTATTGAGAACGATTGTAATATCGTTAGTGCTATTTGCAGCAGTAGCAACAATGACAGTGGGAATCGCAGCCGCACAATCAGCAACGAGGACATTACCTGATGACCCTGTGCTTCCGGGTGCGAATTTCGAGGTGCAGATAGAAGCATTGGATTACGGCATCTTTGGGCAGGTCATCGAGACGCTTCCGGATGGATTTACTTATGTGACGTCTACACTCGACCCCGGCTCAGTAGAGGTGGTAGGGAACACGGTTAAGTTCACATTGTTCGGTGAAACTTCTTTCAGTTACACCGTAACGGCATCAAGCGTAGAGGGAAGTTATACATTCAGTGGGATACTTAAAGACACAGACAAAGTTGAATATCCAGTTGGAGGAGATACGGAAGTTATAGTACAGGGAGCAGAACCAACTCCCACGCCAACGCCTACACCAAGTCCAACTCCGACACCCACTCCCACACCTACGCCTACACCCACACCAGGAGCTGCTTATGCAACGAGGGATTTACCTGAGCAAGTATCTCCAAGTGCGAATTTCGATGTGGGGATAGAAGCGCATGACTACGGCACTTTTGGACAGGTCGTGGAGACGCTTCCAAACGGGTTTACATACGTTTCATCTACACTCGACCCCGGCTCAGTGGAAGTAGTGGACAGCACGGTTAAGTTCACTTTGTTCGGCGAAACTTCTTTCAGTTATACCGTGACTGCATCAAGCACAGCGGGAACGTACGAATTCAGTGGCATGCTTAAGGACGAATACAAAGAGGAGTATACGGTAGGCGGTGATACGGAAATTATAGTGCAACCAGGACCAACACCCACTCCAACACCCACTCCAACACCCACTCCAACACCCACTCCAACGCCCACACCAACACCAGGAGCTGCTTATGCAACGAGGGACTTACCTGAGCAAATATCTCCAGGTGCGAATTTCGATGTGGGAATAGAAGCGCATGACTACGGTACTTTTGGACAGGTTGTGGAGACGCTTCCAAGCGGGTTTACATACGTTTCGTCTACACTTGAGCCCGGCTCAGTGGAAGTAGTGGACAGCACGGTTAAGTTCACCCTGTTTGGTGAAACTTCTTTCACTTATACCGTGACTGCATCGAGCGTAGCGGGAACGTACGAATTCAGTGGCATGCTTAAGGATGAATACAAAGAGGTGTATACAGTAGGCGGAGATACGGAAATTATAGTGCAACCAGGACCAACACCCACTCCAACGCCAACTCCTACTCCAACACCAACACCAGGAGCTGCTTATGCAACGAGGGATTTACCTGAGCAAGTATCTCCAGGTGCGAATTTCGATGTGGGAATAGAAGCGCATGATTATGGTACTTTTGGACAGGTTGTGGAGACGCTTCCAAACGGGTTTACATACGTTTCATCTACACTGGACACCGGCTCAGTGGAAGTAGTGGACAGCACGGTTAAGTTCACTCTGTTCGGCGAAACTTCTTTCAGTTATACGGTGACTGCATCTGAGACAGAAGGAACTTACACATTCGGCGGCATGCTTAAGGACGATTATAAGAACGAGTATACAGTTGGCGGAGATTATCAAGTAGTAGTAAGCCTTGCACCGCCACCAGAAGTAGCAATCAACGAACTACTGCCGAACCCAGTGGGAGACGACACAGAAGGAGAGTTCATTGAATTGTATAATTACGGAGATACCGCGGTAGACATAACAGGGTGGACACTTGAAGATGCTTTTGGAGCAACAACAACAATCTATACAATAACAGGAACGATAGAAGCGGGCGAGTTCAAGGTATTCTGGAGAAGCGAAACGGGCATAACTCTTAATAACGATGAGGATATGGTCTATCTGAAGAACTCCGTGGGCACAATAGTTGACAGTTACCATTACACGAGCAGCACGGAAGGGAAGTCATGGGCGAGGATTCCAGATGGGACAGGAGAATGGCAAGAAGCTGATCCGACGCCTGGGGAAACTCCATTAATAGGCGATATTAACGGTGATTATGTCGTTGATTACAAAGACTTGGGAATTCTCGGCGCGACTTATGGTAAGTCAGCAGGCGATGCAGATTACGATGCAAGGGCAGATCTTAACGGTGATGATACAATTGATTACAAAGACTTAGGAATACTGGGAGCGCATTACGGAGAAACCTGTGCATAAACATAAAAACGGAGGCAAAAAATGAAACAAAACAAAAGAAATGTGGCAAGGAAACTTGCCATACATTTTTTTATTTTTTCCCTACTACTAAGCACAGTAGGGATTGGAACAGTAGTAGCAAGTAGCTCAACCGTTAGCATAGATCCAGCATCGCAGTCTGTCTCTGCAGGTGATACATTCACGGTTGATGTTGCAGTAGACCCTGCTGGGTATGGGGTTAGCAGTGGAGAGATAAATATAGCATTTGATGCAACTGTCATGCAAGCTGATAGCATTGAATCTGGTGATCTACTTGGTGTCAGTCCATTAGTAGGCGTTAAGGAGATTGACAACGTAGCGGGTACGATAAAGTATGCATTAGCTCGTGTAGGAACTACAACACTACCAACACCCCCGGGTGCGTTTGCAACAGCTACATTTACAGTAAAGAGTGATGCTCCAATAGGAACTTATGACATAGACATCACGACAGTTGGACTTGCAGACGAAAGCTTTGAGGACATACCAGGGATAACGATAAATGATGGGGTGGTTAAGGTAATAATGCTAGAAGGTGATATCAATGGTGATTGTGTCGTTGATTATAAGGACTTGGGAATTCTCGGCGCAACTTATGGTAAGTCAGCAGGCGATGCAGATTACGATTCAAGGGCAGATATTAACGACGATGATACAGTTGATTACAAAGACTTAGGGATATTAGGAGCGCATTACGGAGAAAGTTGTACTGCATAAAAGGGTGATGAAAAATGAGAAAAATAGAAAATATAAAGGGGAGTAGCAGTTCAGTAAGGAGGTATGTCATACCACTATTTGCCATTCTACTCATTTTAGGTACAGTTGGTGTTGCTTCAGCAGGGCAATCAGTTAGCATAGACCCTGCATCGCAGTCCCTCTCTGCCGGTGATATATTCATGGTTGATGTTGCAGTAGACCCTGTGGGATATGGAGTTAGCAGTGGAGAGATAAACATAGCCTTTGATACGACTGTCATGCAAGCGGACAACGTTGAACCTGGTGACCTACTCGGTGTGAGTCCGTTAGTAGGTGTTAAGGAGATTGACAACGTAGCAGGCACGATAAAGTATGCATTAGCTCGTGTAGGACCTACAACCCCACCAACACCCACGGGTGCGTTTGCAACGGTTACATTTACAGTAAAGAGCGATGCTCCGGCGGGAACTTATGACATAGACATCACGACAGTTGGACTTGCGGACGAAACTTTTGAAGATATACAGGGGATAACGATAAACGATGGGACAGTTATAGTGGGGGTGGCTTGGGCACCGCCAACAGTCAGTGTAGACCCAGCATCGCAGTCAGTCTCTGCGGATGATACATTCACGGTTGATGTTGCAGTAAATCCTGCGGGATACGGGGTTAGCAGTGGAGAGATAAATGTAGCCTTTAATGCGGATGCCATGCAAGTTGAGTGCATTGAATCTGGTGACCTACTTGGTGTCAGTCCATTAGTAGGTGTTGAGGAGATTGACAACGTAGCAGGCACGATAAAGTATGCATTAGCTCGTGTAGGACCTACAACCCCACCAACACCTACCGGTGCGTTTGCAACGGTTACATTTACAGTAAAGAGCGATGCTCCAGCTGGAATTTATGACATAGACATCACGACAGTTGGACTTGCGGACGAAAACTTTGAGGATTTACCAGAAATAACGGTAATTGATGGAGAAGTTACAGTTGTGCGAGACACAACACCACCAGAAATAACAAACATGAAACCAACGGGAAGGATTTATAAAACGAAGCCAACGATAAGTGCAAGCTACTACGATCCAAAGCCGAGTCCATCAGGAATAAACACAACATCGGTAATACTGAAACTCGACGGAGAAGATATAACGGCAACGGTTACAGAATCAAGCGTTACATACACGCCAACGGCAGATTTGACCTATGATGTGCATACAGTGAGCCTCAGCGTATCAGATAATGCAGGTAACCCAGCTTCTAAAGAGTGGAGTTTCACGGTGTCACGAAGAATAGGTGGCGGCGGTAAAGCCATAGATTCAGACGGTGACGGCTGGAGTGACTCGTATGAAATAAGAATGGGCACAGACCCGAATGACCCGACCAGCTATCCAGGTGCGCCAGAGGTAACGCCTACACCAACGCCCACACCAAGTCCAACGCCAAGTCCAACACCAAAACCAACCGCAACGCCTACAATACCACCACCGATAACACCAACGCCAAGTCCAACGCCAACACCAGAACCACCGGGTTTTGAAGCGGTATTCGCCATTGCAGGACTGTTAGCAGTCGCATACTTAGTGCTGAGGAAAAAGCGGAAGTAAAATTAAGCAGAGAAGCAAAAACAAAAAAGCTAAAAAGTTTTTGGGGGAAGTTTTTTTTATTCCCCTGTTTTATTATTTTTTTATTATTAAACCACGAGATTACACAGATTTACACGAGAGTGCAGAGTATAGAGAAATGAGAAGGGCAATCATAATTGCGAAGGGGAAGGTGCAAAAGGTCGGATACAGAGATTTTGTTCAGGATAGCGCAAGAGAGTTGGGGATAACCGGGGATGTCGAAAACTTGGAGGATGGGACTGTAAAAATCGTTTGCGAGGGAGAAGAGCAAAAAATTGAGCATTTTATCAGGGATATCAAGGTAAAGAAAGAATTTATACGTGTGTCTGAAGCATCGGTGAACTACGAAGAGCCAACGGGCGAGTTCAAAGTATTTAAGATAAAGTATGGCGATGTGCCTGAAGAACTCGGCGATAGACTCGGTGCGGCACTTCTATATCTGGGCGCAACGAATCAAAAGATAGATGCTGGTTTCAAGATGGTGGCAGGGAAGATAGACAAGGGAAGAGAGGAGAATAAGCAGGGGTTTGGTATGCTTGCGGGAAAGATGGATATGATGCTGGAAAAACAGGATGGGATGCTGCAGAAACAGGGTGGGATGCTGCAGAAACAGGATGGGATGCTGCAGAAACAGGATGATACAATAGAGGCGATAGACCGGAGTAAAGAGGAAATTGTTACAGAGATAAGGTCCTTACGAGAAGACCTGAAGACATATATGGAGAACAAGTTTGCTAAAATCGAGTATGAGATAGAAGGGATAAAGGCTAAAATCGGGATGGTTTGACACTTTTTCTTTTTGTAAAAAAGAAAACCTGTGCTAAAAGAAAAAAAGAGAAAAAAAAGTTTCTTTCCGTAAACGCTTTCTTTTCTAAAGAAAGGGGTTAGAAATGAGAAGGGCGAACATCGTGATAAAAGGGAACGTGCAGATGGCTGGATTCCGGACGTTCATCAAGAATATCGCAGAGTCGTTTAACGTAAAGGGTTTTGCCGAGAATCAAGAAGACGGAAGTGTCAAGGTTGTTTGCGAAGGAGAAGAAGAGGGGATAACCAGGTTAATTAATTCGATAAAGGAAAACACACCCTCTTTTGCAAGCATAGAAGAAATGAACGTGGCATACGAAGAGTACAAAGGAGAGTTCATCAGTTTTGAGAGGCGTGGAGCAGATGTCCCGAAAGAAGAGGGTGCAAATAAGAGTGAGAGTGAGATGGTGGCTTTGATGAGGAGTTTCGATAAGAAGGGTGAGGTGATGATTGGTATTTTGAATTCAATGAATGAAACCATGAGTTCAATGAATGAAACTTTGAAGAGTGTGAAGGAGGATACTAGCCAAATAAAGCAGGATACATGCAATATGCTTGTGAAACAGGATATGATGCTGGAAAAACAGGATATGATGTTGGGGAAACAAGATGATACAATTGAAGCGATAGAGGGAGGTAAAGAGGAAATTGTTACAGAGATAAGCTCGTTAAGTCAACCCTTTTCTAAAGAAAGGTTTGAGAACAAGTTTGCAAGAATCGAGCATGAAATAGAAGGGATAAAGGCTAAAATCGGAATGGTTTGACGGTTTTTCTTTAAAACTTTTAAATTTATTAATGAAGATGACGAAAGTATAGATATGGCTGTGCTAATAAATAAAAATGGGAACATAGTTGCAACACATTCAATAAAGATCAGTGGACATTATGACCCTGAGAGATGGGATAGGGATAAAGTAAGAGAGTTTATAGAAGAGAAGATGCAGTTATTGCGGGATAAAGCAGATATAGAGCTACTACTGATTAATGGAGATAACATAGATGTTATGGTATATGTTTCAGAGCCTGATAAGCCACCCCATATCATAGAGAGTTATGCGCACCTTTGGATGATGACAAATGACATAACCAGCCAAAATGGATTATTCGTCGATAAAATTGACGTTGATGAGAGTAACTTTGAGAATAGTATGTATCTTGTGGTTGGGCACTATAAAAACAAAAATAAAACAGTGAAATGAAAAGAGCGAGCATCAGGATAAAAGGGAACGTGCAGATGGCTGGATTCCGGACATTCATCAAGAATATCGCAGATTCGCTTAATGTAAAGGGTTTTGCCGAGAATTTAGCAGATGGAAGCGAAAAACAAGGGGAAAGTTTTTATATTCCTTTTTCATAAAAGAAAATAAAATGGCAGAAACAAAGGAAGAAGGGAGGAGGGAAAAAGGAGTCTTAAAGATATTAGAGGGATGGTTAAGACGTATTTTTGGGTTTGAGAAAGTAAAGAAGCGAGAAATAAAAGAAAAAGACCTTTTTAAATCAGAATATGTAACAATAGATGAAAAATGAAAAGAGCAATCATAATTGCAAAGGGAAAGGTGCAGAAGGTCGGATACAGAGATTTTGTTCAGGATAAGATAAAGTATGGCGATGTACCAGAAGAACTCGGCGATAGACTCGGTGCGGCACTTCTCTATCTGGGCGCGACGAATCAAAAGATAGATGCTGGTTTCAAGATGGTGGGTGAGAAGCAAGACATGATGCTTGGAAAACAGAATATGATGCTGCAGAAGCAAGATGATACAATTGAAGCGATAGACCGAAGTAAAGATGAAATTGTTACAGAAATAAGGTCATTACGAGAAGACCTTTCTTTAGAAAAGAAAGCTTTACCAAAGAAACACTGTTTTCTTTTAGCACAGGTTTTCTTTTGTAAAAAGAAAAAGTGTTATGGAGAACAAGTTTGCTAAAATAGAGCATGAAATAGAAGGGATAAAAGCTAAGATAGGAATGGTTTAAAAATAACGTAAGGAGGTGATGTGAAAAGAAGATGAATAAAATAAAGTTTGGTATTGGTATTATTCTATTGGTATTGGCGATATCGGTTATTGGCTCAGCACTTATAGTTGCAGTTGCAGGACCACCGCCAATTCCTGAAGCATATTCTGGCACTGCAATCTTAGACGGCCTACCTGCTCAGGTTGGCACACTTATCACCGTAGAAGTCTATGGTACCGGCGAAGAAGTTGGAAATACAATAGTGAGCGATGCAAGCGGGAGCTATTCGTTGTTAATCAACTTTGATGTCGCAGGTAGTGCAGAAGATGAAGGCGCGGAAGAAGGCGACCCATTGGCATGGAAGATAAGCAGTATAGAATGCGCTGTTCCATCCCCAGGTTCGGATACAGCGGAGTCGGGTAAAATAAACACCGATTTTACGATTGCTGCTGATGATACCACACCACCGGTGGTAACAAACCCAGATGCAAATCCCACTTCAATACCCGCAGATGGAATTACAACGTCAAGGCTGAATGTAACGGTAACCGATGAGAATGGTATTGATGTAGTTGCTGTGATAGACCTATCAGCGATTGGAGGTTCTGCAACAGAGATTATGTATTATCTCGGCGATAATGTATATTCAACGGAAACAACAGCAGCAGAGGGGACAACACCCGGAACCTATTTCCTGAGGGTGAATGCAACTGATATAAACGGGAATTATAACGATACGGTAGGCATTGCATTGGAGGTAACAGCACCATGGGACCCATGGGTATATGATACCAGACCCCCATACGGTGAAATAGACAAAAGCGAAGCGATTGATGCGGTGCAGGATTATTTCGATGACAAAATCACAAAGGAACAGGCGCTGGATGTTATACAACTATACTTTGCATAGACCAAAGAACAAAAAGGGGAGGAAGTTTATACAACACCCTTCTTTTATTTTTTGAACTAATAAAACATAAAAAGAGCAAAAAAATGAAAACACTATCCAGAATGATTGTAGCATCTTTGCTGTTACTTATGAAAACAGTATTTTTGGTTGGCATAATATTGATTACAGTATTTGCATTTGCATCGCTACCACTCATTTCTGCAAAGACACCGCCAGAGAAACTTGAATCGGTTTTATACCAGTTGACACAAACTCAAAATCATGACGAATTCGCAAAGACGAGAGGTTTGCACCTTGAAGACGGAAAGGTCAGGGTTGTTATCGAATTATATAATGCCTCAGATACGATTCCTGATGGTTATGGCGCTATCATAGAGACACGTCATGAAAACCTTGTTCAGGCACTCGTGCCGATCAATAGTTTGATGGAGTTATCAAAAGAGTCGAGTATCAATTTTATACGAGCACCCTTGCCTGCTTATCCACAAAAAACACCCGAATATGAAACACAAATACCTTTAACTTTAATATGGATGTACATTGGGATTATAATTATTGTAGTTATAATGGCTGTAACAGCGGTAGTTTGTCTAAAAAGAACAGGATTAAAAAGATGAAAAATAAGGAGGTGAAAGGGAAAAAATGGATAATATTAAAAGAAAGGGAAAAAGTGAAGTAAAGAGCAAAGGCAAAAAAGCGAAAAGCGGAGGAGAAGTAAGTTTCTTTGATAAAACTTTCTTTCAAACTTTAGGAAAGTTTGATCAAAAAGCTTCGCGGAAGAAAGTTTTAGGGATAGTGCTTGCAGTGATAATGATAGCTTCGGTATCTGCAAGTATTGTCGCTTCTCCTATTACTGATCAGAGTAGTTATGTGGAAAGTGAAATGGTAAGAAATGAAGATGTGGTAAAGGCAATGAGTGTAGAGGACTTGAATTTAAATATTGTACCGAAGACGTTTAAAGATCTAAAGATGGAATCGATTATCGCACAGATCATAGATGTCAGTGAAACTAATCCAGCAGGGGTGCAGAGCTTTGCCAGCATGCATGATATTAGCATTGTGGATGGCAGGATAAGGGTGGTATTAGAGCTAACAGATGATAACGCAGCTTTGGAAGATGCAAACGTAAATATAGAGACAAGATATAAGAATCTCGTTCAAGCACTCGTTCCAATCTCGGAACTCAAAGAAATTGCAAGAGACCCTGCTGTTTACTATATACGCCTACCATTAAGAGCGTATCCAATGATAACGAGCGAAGGTGTTGGTGTGATAAATGCAGATGAGCTACATGCCATAGGAATAAAAGGCGATGGGATAAAGATAGCAGTGATAGATGGGGGTTTCGAAGGATACACAACAAATCCGGAAATACCCTCGGCAAATATAGCAGAAGTAAAATCTTTTAGAGCGGATGGAGACATAGAAGCAGGTTCAGAGCACGGATCGGCGTGCGCAGAGATTGTGTTGGATGTTGCACCAAATGCAAGTCTTTACCTTTACAATTTTCAATATGACATTGAATTCATAAATGCGACAAAATATGCAATTTCAAAAGGCGTTCACATAATCTCTTGTTCATGCGGTTTCTTAGCTGGTCCATTTAATGGAACAGGTCCTATCTGTGAAGTAGTCGATGATGCTCGCACACATGGAATTCTATTTGCAGAAAGTGCTGGAAATCAGGCAGAAAGACATTATGAAGGAAAATATACTGATACCGATGGTGATAACTGGCATGAATTCTCGACCAGTCCAAAGGATGAAACATTGCTAATCGGTGACATATCAGCCTACGACCTAATTGGGTTTTATCTAAGCTGGGATGATTGGCAATATTCTGATCAAGACTACGACTTATACTTTTATTACTACTATGCAGGAGATTGGTATTATATTAAATCAGATAATCCGCAAACAGGTACTCAACACCCAAAAGAAGTAATAGCAGGCTATTTTGTGATTCACATAGAAGACTCTTACGTAAAAATTAAACGATACAGTGCTACACGGGATGTCCATTTCGAGTTGTACAGTGCCTATCAAGACCTTAAAGAGCATAATGTGCCATCAAGCAGCCTTTGTATTCCGGCGGATGCGGCAGGCGCGATGACTGCAGGCGCAACATATTGGGATGATGACAGTTTAGAATCGTTCAGTTCTCAAGGACCAACAAATGATGGAAGGATAAAGCCAGATGTCACGGCTCCTGATGGCGTATCAACTTATGCATACGGCAGTGGTAAGTTCTATGGCACGTCAGCCTCTGCACCGCACGTTGCTGGAGCTGCGGCTCTTTTGTTAAGCGGCAATCAGTCCCTCACTCCAGACCAACTTCAATCTACTCTTGAGAAAAACGCAATAGACCTCGGTGTTCCGGGTAAGGATAATCTTTTTGGTTCAGGTAGAATCAATCTCACAATAACACCCTCATGGGACCCATGGATATATGACACCAGACCACCATACGGTGTAATAGACAAAAGCGAAGCGATTGATGCGGTGCAGGATTATTTCGATGACAAAATCACGAAAGAACAGGCACGGGATGTTATACAACTATACTTTGGATGAAATAAGAAAATGGTAATATAAAAAACAAAATCAAAAAAGTAAATAAAAAGGGAGGCGATAAAAAATGAAGAAGAAAGGTATGGCGGCTGTTGGAGCAATAGCCGTGTTTGCGTGTTTGCTTTTTTGCACGCCTGCTTTAGCGAACTACAACTTCGATGGGTTCCCGGTGGAAACGAGAACGAACGGCACTGTGTATGGTGGTGTATATATAGACGACGTTGGTTGGACAGGCGCAACAACACTTACTGGAAATTTTGATGTGCCAGAAGGGGACATTAGCTGGGCTCGGTTGTACACTGGTGTATGGGGAGGCAATCCTTATAACACAGGTTGGGTAAACGTCACGTTCAATGGAGTTTACGATAGAAATGAACTCGGACCAATACATCTTCAAGGCGAGGATGACACAAATCCAAATGTGTGGTGCAGTGGCTGTGGAAAATACTGGATGTGGTATGACGTAACCAATCTGACAAATGCAGGGCAGATAAACACCGCAAAAACATGGAAGATTAATGGTTCACTCGACGGCAGGATATATGGTATTGTCCTGGTTGTAGTATATGAAGGAGGGGATAACCCGAAGGACATGCAATACTGGATAAACGATGGAAGCGATGCTCTCCACTATTTCAGTTGGGTTTGTCCAGAATGTGGTGAAAAGAATGAGAATACAACATACTTCAACGGCACCGTAAACACCGATATAGTAACCAAAGCGAATCTAACGATGGTGCACCTGACGGGCTACGAGCCGGGTTGTGATAGTTGCTTGAAGTTTAATGATAAATCGCTGGATACGAGCATGGTGGACAGCAACACGTTTGAGCTGAACTCGTGGGATGTGTCAGGCTATGTAAACTCTTCTGGAAACAATGCATGGTACACCCGATGTGGAGATTGGCCGGGTTGCACGGATGAAAAAAGTGATTACTTCGTTAATGTGGCTAATGCGATATTAGTGGTTACGCTCTGGGACCCATGGATATATGACACCAGATCCCCATACGGTGAAATAGACAAAAGCGAAGCGATTGATGCCGTGCAGGATTATTTCGATGACATAATCACAAAGGAACAGGCGCTGGATGTTATACAATTATATTTTGGATAAAATAAGAAAAAGGCAAAAGAGAGGGAGGTAATAGTATGGAAGGTAAACAACACAGTAAGAAACTGCTATTAGCAGCGTTTGCAGCAATACTGACAATTTCAGGTTTTGTTGTATTTATGGCGATGGCACCTGACGAGGTGCAAACTGAAGGCGAGAAGATGCAAGACCAAAACGTGAATACGCTAAGAACCTATGACGACCCCGCATACAGCGGTAATGGAAACGGCGAAATTGACTATTTTGAAGTGATTAACGCAGTGCAGGATTATTTCGATGACATAATCACGAAAGAACAGGCGCTGGATGTTATACAATTATACTTTGGATGAAATAAGAAAAGAAAGGTATTTATAATCCAACTTCTCTTTCTTTTTTGAAGTGAAGTGCATTAAAAAAGAAGAGAGGTAAAAGTAAAAACAAAAGGAGGTGAAAAGGAAAAAAAATGAAAAAAAAGAGTGAAAGTAAAACAAAACCGCTATTGAGAACGATTGTGATATCGATGGTGCTATTTGCAGCAGTAGCGGCAATGACAGCGGGAATCGCAGCCGCACAATCTGCAACGAGGACGTTACCTGATGAACCTGTGCTTCCGGGTGCGAATTTCGAGGTGCAGATAGAAGCATCAGGTTACGGTATTTTTGGGCAGATTACCGAGACGCTTCCGGATGGATTCACTTACGTCTCATCTACACTTGACCCCGCCGGTGTGGAAGTAGTGGACAGCACGGTTAAGTTCACATTTTTCGGCGAACATTCTTTCACTTACACGGTGACCGCATCAAGCGTAGAGGGAACATATACATTCAGCGGGATACTTAAAGATGCAGACAAGAGCGAATATCCAGTTGGTGGAGATACGAATGTTATAGTGCAGGGACCAGCACCTACACCTACACCAACGCCAACACCAGGAGCTTATGCGATAAGGGACTTACCTGATGAACCTGTATCTCCAAGTGCGAATTTCGATGTGGGGATAGAAGCGCATGACTACGGCACTTTTGGACAGGTTGTGGAGACGCTTCCGGATGGATTTACTTATGTGACGTCTACACTCGACCCCGGCTCAGTGGAAGTAGTGGACAGCACGGTTGGGTTCATATTATTTGGCGAAACTTCTTTCACTTACACCGTGACTGCATCAAGAGTAGCGGGAACATACGAATTCAGCGGCATACTTAAAGATGAAGACAAGATTGAATATCCAGTAGGTGGTGATACGGAAGTTATAGTGGGACCATCAGCGTTGACGGCAACCAGAGATATTTTTTCGGTTCAAACGGTTGCGCCAGGAGAAGAATTCACTGTAACACTTACTATGACTGCTAGTCAAGTCGTGCTTGTTCCAATCTTAGATGAGAGCTTGCCAGAAGGTTGGACTGTTACGACGATAGATAATGGTGGAGCTATCTACGACGAAATTGAGGTGACATGGCTTTGGATGGAGCAGCTTCATAGTGGCGACAGTAAAACGGTAGTCTACAATGTTACAGTGCCCATAGACGCCCAGGAAGGAGATTACTCGATAACTGGTACAGTGAGCGCATACGGGGTAGATCCCACACCCATAGGTGGAGAGAGCTGCGTGACGGTCTCAAAACCCGTAATCTCTATTGCGACAGATAAAGCCATATACTGTCCAGGCGATAATATGCAGGTGAGTATCCACATCAAGAATCCCATGCAGGAGACTTTAACATTCGAGTGGTATGCGGGAGTTCCGCAGTTCAGCCTCTGGATACCCTTCTATCGCATGCAAGTACCACCAGGCTACGACGATACACTCGAGGAGGAAATAACAATTGGTGAGTGGGGTTCAAGTCCTTTCGCAGCGTTGTGGTATGTGCATCTGCTTGACCAGAACGGAGAAGCTTTAGACCAGGATTGTGCATGCTGGGCTTATAGCGCTGGCAGAGATAAGGGAGAAAAGGCAATGCCTGTGGATATAGCAGAGGAGATAGGAAGGAAAAAAACAAATATTTCTTGGGAGTGATAGGACAAAACATGAAAAGGAGTAAAATAAAAATATCATTGAGGAGGATTGCAGTATCATTGTTGTTGATTGTGGCAGTAGCAACAATGATGTCGGGGCTCGTAACAGCACAATCGGCAACGAGGACACTGCCTGAAGAAGCAGTGTCTTCAGGTGAAGATTTCGAAGTGGGAATCGAAGCATCGGATTATGACCCTTTTTGCCAGATTGTTGAAACACTTCCGGAGGGATTTGCTTATGTGTCGTCCACACTCGAGCCCGGATCGGTAGAAATAGAAGACAACATTGTTAAGTTCATCTTGTTTGGTGAAACTTCCTTCACTTACACAGTGACTGCATCAAGCACAGAGGGAACCTATACGTTTAGCGGGTTACTTAAAGACGATTACAAGAATGAGTATCCGATAGACGGGGATAGTGAAGTAATTGTAGGCGCTGCAGGAGCGGCACTTACTCCAACTCCGTCTTCACAGCGTGAGCGAAAAGATCATGTTATAAGCCCGGGACGACCTGCGCTTACGCCAACTTCGACACCCTCGCCCACGCTACCGACAATTACGTCACCTACAAGTCCAACGGTAGCACCAACAACTGCGCCGCCAACCGTAGCGCCACCAACAGCTACACCCACGGCAACACCAACACCTGAAGAGCCCGGTTTCGAAGCCGTATTCGCTATTGTCGGGCTGCTTGCAGTGACATATCTGGTGCTGAGAAGGAAGAAGTAAAAGCGAAAAGCAACGCAAAAAAAACCAAAAAATATAAAAATTTTTTGGGGGATGTTTTTTTTATTCCCCACACTTTTTCTTTTTTTTCAAAAAGAAAACCTGTGCTAAAAGAAAAACTATGGGAATATTTTTAGTCAAGGTTTTTACCGAAAACCTTTTTAAAAAAAGCGTTTA
>Ga0209986_10001032_pt1 | contig 27164 bp, 24 predicted proteins | sample BlataG_FD_183168 | JGI IMG/M metagenome (GOLD analysis project Ga0209986, IMG submission 183168) | Deep subsurface microbial communities from Black Sea to uncover new lineages of life (NeLLi) - Black_00105 metaG (SPAdes) (version 2) | ecosystem: Environmental > Aquatic > Marine > Oceanic >... | reverse complement strand
GAAAAAATGGATTCGGACCGTCTCCCACGGTTCATTACATGATACCATGCTCCAGGATATTCTATTCTAAGCGGACGTGACATGTTGTAACATATAACATTTTATCTCACATGGGTCAATAGTAGACCCCACTTTTTACTTTTACATCACCGTGCATCTAACGGACTCCTTGTAAGATCAGAATGACCGTGCAAGAATTAAAGAATGAACTCAGCGGAGGCTTACAGCTGCTCCCCGTTTTCCCCATCGCATAACGTTTTTCTGAGCCGCCATTTTTGACGCGAAGCGGCGAAAATGGTCGGACTCCAAAAATTTGTTATAACTCTTCGTTTATACTGCTGTAGAAAATATTACTTTCTCAGCCATGAATTGAATAATTGGGATATATTTCGCAACAATCTCCTCTGATTCTGAAAAAGGTAAATAACAGTCTTCTCTTGTATATCTATCGCTAGAATGGACAAGTGAATTTCTTATATGCTTAAGTAATGAGGCAGAATTTGAAAGAGCATGACCTTTTTCAAGTTTTATTGTGAATGTTTCTCCAAAAATTTTCTGTTTGCCGCCGGTGAATATTTTAACGCCAGACTTAACTTCAAAATTGTTTATAAAAGCAATGTAATCTTCCTCTGGAACAAACTTCATTAAAACCGAACGCAACATTTTCTTTTCATCATGTGTGTTATCATAGCGCTTTATCGCAGCTAGTAATTTTGTAACGTTTTCATATGTTGCTTTGAAAGCTGGATCATTTAATTGAACTCGTACAGTTTGAAAGAGATCTTCATCTGCTACTCTTAAGAAATAGTACTCAAGTATATGGTAATAAGATAAGAATACCTGACCAGGGAAAATGCTACTTTTTGCGACTTTGTAATAACTTACAATATTCGAGTCGTAGTCTACTGATGGAATATCAAGCTCGGATTCCTCATCAATCAATCTGCCATAGGCAAATCCTTTAGATTTTATCTCGTCTCTAACTTCCCATGCTTCGTTTTTTGTGTAAGCCAAATTAAACAAACAGGATTTAATTCTACTCAGTCCCACTGCTAAAAGTTTATCTCGTGGTAGTTTTCGCTTTGGTAAATAAGTCGCGGTATTAAAATTTACAAACAAATCGTCAACTCGGAATGATAACCGTCTTCGAGAAGGAGATTTAAGTCGTTTCGTTCGGCTCTCAAACCTTCGCTGAATCAGTCTTTTGATGTAATCAAAAGCATCTTCGTATAACTGCGATTCAAAAAATGAAAGCATATACTCTCTAGATGCTGAACATAAAACGACTTGATTCTCTTTTTTGTCTGAAAATTTATGAACAGGCTTAAACGAGAATCCAGGGTCCAATTTAATTACTTGGAACTCAACGAATTTGTTACCTGAGAGCACCCTACGATTTGCATCAAATTGATATTGCCTTGCACGATAAAAACCTCTAATAGATTTTTTCCATTCATCTTCAAAGCTAACAGATATTTCTTTATCTTCGATATCAATCTCTATCGTGTCCTTTTTTACATTAGTAGAACAACCAAGTTTCTCTAATCTTTCGGCAAATTTATGAAGACTCACAATGACTCCTTGAAGTTATAACCGCTAATCAGCCGCGCGGCTTTTTGCGTCGGCTGCATTAGCCTGGTTCGGTGATCACGATTCTATGTATATACACGCCTCCCAAGAAATTATATACGTATGCCATATTCCTTTTGGGTCTATTTTCAAGGGCTTACCCCGTTTACACACTACCACTCACATGCGAAACCCTGCAACTCCTCAAGATACGCATAAAGGGCGTCATGATAATCGCCTATATCAGATAATTCTTTAAAAAGGTCATGCATATTATTTATGACCTTAACATGTGTAAAAGCAACTCCGGCCTCTCTTGGCAAGCCCGTTACTGGGAAGAGTTTTTCTTCATTCCACTCCCAGGACATTTGCTGTATTCTTTGAAATGATTCTTTTTTCCCACGACGATGAAGCAAGCTCGGGTATCTGAATCTGAAACTTGTTGGGTCAGCTTCAGATATTTCAGATAGGATATCTTCACCACGCTCAGTCAAGATCAATTTGTCCAGTTCGGGTACTTCGCAAATTTCATCATAGTTCCATGTGCTTAAAACCGCCTCTAATTTGTCCTTATATTCCTTATATATTGCAACTGGGTTATGAGCAGTCTTAATTTTTTCGATCTGTTTCTTGTGACCGCTTTTTAGAGAATTTTCATTCAGCTCTTGATACCATGAGACATATAATAACAATCCTTTAGTATAAAGTTCAATTGCATGACGAGAATTGAAAAGCCATGGCTCAAGAAATCCTGCTCCAGCTTCAATAAAGGCTTTGCTGAAACCTGCAAAATAGATACATAAAGAAGCCCGCCAATACCTTCCAGCAAGTTCAAAATAGCCAAAATCAGGGCAAGGAAACACACCTGTTGATGCAGAATCGAGATCATACCCATGTTTTTCTAAGATAGACCACAGTTTTTCAACGAGGTGTTTTTCATACACTCCTAAATTTGACGTATCAATCTTTAGGGATCTATCATCGTGTATGAATATCGTCATTTAGCCCTCCATAGTAAATATGTAGCCCCCTATTTACAACAAACCAATTATCCAATTTACGTGCCCCATTTTTCTTTTGATTTTTTTTGACCAATTAAATTCTTCCATTCTTCTATTCTTTTCTTCACCGAACGAAAAAGTCAGTGGCAGCCAGGGCAACAAGCCCTTACGCATAAGCCACGAAAACACAAAGTTTCGATATAGCCAAAAGCCGCGAGGCCCTGGCTGTCAACTGCACTGACGGGTTAGGTTTTATACGAGTATGCCAAAAAATAATCTACTCTTGTTATCTACTCCAAAACCTCAATTTGAGAAGGGTCATCGATTGCAATTTCAGGACAACCATCAAAATCCTTGATTAATCCCCAAACCTTAACCCCCCTATTTTTATAGTAACCAACTGGAGATGCGCCTTGAGTTTCAAAGCGATTTATCATGTTTCTAAAGATAGTAACATGAAAATCCGTTTTCCAATTGGTTCCAAAATTTAGACGTACTACCTTTTCTCCTTTGTATACATTTCGAACTCTTCCTTCCACCATCTTTATTTTACCGATATAATCTCCTGCCTTAGCAAAGGAAATAGGGTGAGATTTAACATTAGGCCAAAAACCTCGATTATTATCTTTTGCCTTTTTCTGCAATCTTATCAAGAGGCTAGCATTCTTAACATTGGGAGGATAGATATATGTAAGTGCATATCCCTTGCTTATTATTTCTCCATTTACAAAGACATCTCCCACATAGACATAGGCAAGTAGCCGATCATATGTGTCCTTTTTTTTCACATCATATTTTAACCTGACCTTTTTCTCTTCTACCAGCTTCTGGTTCAGGAATTTTGCCTCTCTGGCAAAAGGTTGGGGATCATAAATCCAATTTTTTCCCTCCCTTCGCCTGATTTCCGGGGCATCGATCCCAATATATCTAACCAGCCGGCTACCTGCTATCATTACAGTGTCTCCATCTATCACCTTCTCCACCATCGCTTTTTCAGGAAATCCTATAGAGATAGAGTACTTATAAATTGAGAGTATAAAAATTAAAAAAGCAATTATAGCAATAATAAGATACTTCATTTTTGATAAAACCTAACCAACTAAAAAAGTAGTTCAAGGCAACTACTGCGGCACACTACTATACTATGAATCGGCGATTGATTAGCTCGTCTTACTCAACCCACTGGTTATCTCAAATTTCACCACCTTGATCAATGCTACGCAATAATAAACGTCCCAGGGAAGTAATGTCGTATCCTTGTGCTTTCATCATTCCTGTTTTTTCATCGAATTCTGGCAGTTCACCCCTGTTTGGTCGCCGGAATCGTCTCTTCAAGAGATTTAAACTAACAAGATGACTTTCATGTGCTTCAAAAATTGCAGTTTTATCAAGATCTTCTCGACTTGAACCTATAGTAGCTGAAGGAGGCATTAGAGTGTCTTCATGTTTTGCCCAAAAAATATCGAATTCATCATCAACTTGGGAAAGTGAGTGAGATTTCAAAATAAGGATTTCAAGATCGTTGATCTGTCCTAGCAATGAAAGAAGCTTTTTATATTCAAGGTGTCTTAGTTTTTCGTCGGAAAGACTGTTCTTAATAAGTGAGGCTATGTGTTCTTTCCGTTCCTCGGATATTGCTCTGGAAGCTTGGAGAAAAGCATCTTCAATTAAATCAATTGATTCTTCTGTCTTGAATTTCTCCTTTACTTTTCTATTATCCAACTGATCTATTTGATTTATTTTCTTGTCGAGAATAATCAGAAATCTTTCGATTCTATCTATTCTTTGGTTTGGAATTAAAGTTCCAACGATTTCCGCTGCCAGAGGACCAACAAAAGGGATTGCTCCAATTATTCCTTTTGAAAAAATAGCTGCAATATCTGAAGTTTTTGTCTCCATATTTTTTAATCCTTGAGATAACGTTTCAATAAGTTGCAGCCGTGAGGTTGGTACAGCTTGTGCTGACTATTAATAAGGCGAATAAGATACGAAAATAACCGCGCTTCTTGCTGTCAACTTCATTAGCTGGTTCGGCAATTTATTATTTATCTCCTCCTTTTTTGCATAGCTGATTGATATTTCCAACAGCTACTTATCCTCTGTATTATTAAGAGCTGGTTCCGTGTATTTTTCTAATTCCGTATCTTCTTGCTCTATTAATTTACTACATTCCTCTTCTGTAATGTATGTCTGAGGCATAAGGTAATTGCTCTCTTTGTATAGCTCACAACGAGTTGGCTTGTCGGGGTCTCGATTGATGAATGTTGTCATTAATTGTCTTTTCACATTAAAGTCGTGTGATATTTTATTTGTAACATTTTTATGGACGATTAAGGAACTTCCTGGTCCGTCAAAAAATTTAACTTTATGTAAGTTTCTTTTCGCAAGTTCCCTTAATTCTTGTGCATGCTGCTGATCCATCGGCATCTCCTTTTCAATAAAAATATCGTAACCATTAATTTCAAATTTGTACGTTTTTACCATTAATTCATTAATCTTACTGTAAAGTTCATCAATGCCATAAGGCTTTTCTAAAAAATCATCCATTCCTATTTCCAAAAACTTATTCTTTGCCATCGGATTACCCGTCAAAGCCATAATGGGGAAGTATTTTAATTTTTGGCGGATGATTTTTGTTGCTTCAAAACCATTCATTATGGGCATGTCGATATCCATAAGGCACAGGTCGTATTCGCCTTCATTTTTTTGAGCTTGTTCAACAGCCTCCCGACCGTTAGTAGCAATGTCAAAGTTAAATCCCCAGCGCTTCATTAATTCTCCGGCTATTCTTTGAAGGGCTGTGTCATCTTCTACTATTAAAATTTTCATATTTGAATTTCCTTTGCCGAATCGCGGCGCTGACCGGCGCCGAGGGCCGTGCAAGCAAGCGCCGCGATTCCCGGCGACGCAGTCGCCGGGAACAATGATTAGCGGGCGAAAACGCGCAATATCATGGAACGAAATCGCGCATGACATTCGCACCTTTTGTATGGTTTACAATTTGTTGTAGTCCGCCAACGCCGAATATTGAGATCAAAAAAGCGAGCTTTTTTTCTCAATTTTCCCGGTATATCCGATATGCGGGAAAAAACGCTTGATATCCCTAATATCAGGGGATTTATGAGAATAAATTAAGTGGACTCAACAAATCATTAAAAAAGAGTTGCATTTAAAATATAATGTATATGTGCTCGACAAGTTAAAATACTACAATCGTATTGTTGAGGAGATCCTTTGGCACCGGCAGAGCCGATGCGAAAATAACTTGGTGATTGCATTATAAAAAAATCATTTTAACAGCTAATACAACAAACGCTTAAAATCAAGGATAAATTATGCGCGAAAAAAACGAAGTCAGGCCTTTATTTTTGACAGTTTTACCAGACATCAACTATATTTTTAATTGACAAAACATACCTAATAGGTATAATTAATATACCATGCATTTTGAATTTAGCCCTATAAAATCAAAAAACAATAAAAATAAGCATGGGATTGATTTTATTGAAGCTCAAGCACTTTGGGATGATCCCGACTTATTGGAGATCCCGGCGAAAACGACTGATGAACAGAGATTTTTGGTTATTGGAAAGATAGAAGCGAAACACTGGTCAGGGGTTATCACTTATCGTAGCGAGAATATAAGGATTATCTCTGTGCGTCGAGCGAGAGATGAGGAGATTGAGCTTTATGAAAGCTAAAGATTTTGACAAGAAGTTTGATGAGGGAGCGAGCATTGTAAAGCATCTGGATCTTTCAAAAGCCAGACGACCTAAGCAGGAGCAAAAAAGAGTTAATGTCGATTTCCCTCTCTGGATGATTCAGTCTCTAGATAAAGAGGCCAAGCGACTCGGTGTTCCCCGGCAGTCAATCATCAAGATTTGGCTTGCAGAAAGATTGCAGAACCCCTCAGCCTGATAATTCAGAGATTATCGGAGGTCTTGCCTGCATACGAAGTATAAGAATAACTGTATCTGCCATTGTAAGACAGTAGGCAGACACCAGTTGTGATGAAATATATAAACTTCGTTAATTCTGAAACGTCTCTTTTGTCAGGAAGGTGCAAATCAGTGATAAAATAGAGGCGCCTAAAAGAATAAGAATAAGCATTGAGTAGGCCTCAAGGGAATATCCCCCTGCATCGGATTTAGGATAAGCATCTAAAACCCGTCCTAAAAGCGGCATAAACACGGCTCCTCCTAAAAAAGGGAAGAGGTTTACAAAACCGGTTGACGTACCGGCAATCTCTGTGGGGAAAAGTTCTTTGATAATGGTAAACCCAAGTATTACAACAGATGACGAACATACGGAAAAAACAAAAAACAGGATATAAAGCGCAATCCGTGAAAGGCCGACAGGATAAATGCTGAGAATGACGAGATCTATAACCAGTACTAAATTACACAAAATAAAAGGCTTCTTGCGACTTTTCATTATTTTATCGGAAAAAAATCCCAGAGGGGGACTTCCGATAATCATGCCCCATGCAATCATACTCAGAACCGTGCCGGCCTGGGCCCTGGTCATTCCGTAAACATGCATGAGATAAGGTCCGCCCCATAGTGCTCCAAAACCGAAAAATACCCCGCAATCAAAAAAGAACCAAATGGCCACCGGCCAGAAATATTTTTCGGATACCACTCTGCGGGCTCCTTCCAACAACGGTATCTGCTTGAGCGGCCGGGAGACTTGCCCGTTTTTCTGATCCAATTCAGCAAGGGAAGGCCAGCCTTTATCTTCCGGCCGGTCTCTGACAATAAACCATACCAGAGCCACGATGACAAAAGTGCAGCAACCAATAAACTCGAAAGAGATGCGCCATCCGAAAACTATTGTCATTACGGCAAGAAGCCAAGTGGCTGCGAGAACGCCGATTCCTCCCACCGCATTTAGAATACCTGTCATGAAAGCAAACTCGCGAGGGTGAAACCACTGGGAAAAAATTTTCATGGTGGGAATGAAGACCATGGAAACACCAAGTCCCACCATAACTCTTCCTATAAAGGCAACTTCTAGGGTTGGCGCAAATCCAAAAATAATACTTCCTGCGGAAGCGATGATTAAAAAAAAAGTTACGGATTTCCTGGGACCCAATGAGTCCGATAGGAGTCCGGCGGGAAATTGCATAACCGCATAGCAGTAAAAGTAAATGGAGCCCAGAAAGCCCATAACACTGGCGGTTGTCTGAAAATCAGTTATCAGGTCATTGGCGACCACGGACAGCGATAGACGATGGAAATAAACAAAAAAATAGGCAAGCGCAAGTACAATAAAAATCAGCCACCTGAAACGCATTACCTTTCCGGCTAAATCTTGGATCATTCTTTTTCTCCATAAGAGAGCTAAGGCCTTTGCCGCATTAGAAAAAGGTCATTGCCTGCTTATTGAGCCCCAGGGTGGAGGCGGGTGTTTATCCCGTTTTTTTTCGTTTTGCCATTTCCTCTTCCCTGAGTTCCTTTTTTAAGATTTTTCCCACATTGCTTTTGGGCAGATCATCTCTGAATTCAATTTCTGTGGGAAGCTTGTACTTGGCCAGCTTGTCCATGCAATATTCGATAAGTTCTTCCTGAGTTGCGGTTTCTCCTTGTTTGAGCACTGCAAAGACTTTGATCGCTTCGCCTCGGGTCGGGTGCGGAATCCCGATGGCACAGGCTTCCTGAATCTTGGGGTTCTCATAAAATACTTCTTCAATATCCCGCGGATATACATTACAACCACCGGATATAATCATATCCTTTTTGCGGTCAACGATATAGAAGTAACCTTCTTGGTCCATTTTGGCGATATCGCCGGTATGGAGCCAGCCGTCTGTAAGAGTCTCGGCGGTCTCTTCGGGATTATTCCAGTAGCCTTTCATGACTTGGGGCCCTTTAATAAGAAGTTCACCGGATTCTCCAACCGGAAGGTCGGTTTCTCCGTCATCCAGATTTACAATCCGGCAATCTGTGTCAGGAATAGGAATCCCGATACTTCCAGCTTTCCGCTTTCCGCCGGCAAAAGGGTTTACATGTGTTACCGGTGATGCCTCGGTCAGGCCGAACCCTTCTACGATTACGGCGCCGGTCTTGTTCTCAAAATCCCTTATAACTTCGAGCGGAAGTGGGGCGCTCCCGGAAAAACATCCTTTTATTGATGTCAGGTCGGTTTTGTTAATGGCCGGATTATTGAGTATCCCGATATACATGGCGGGTACCAGCGGGGTAAATGATGGTTTATATTTTCTAATCGCCTCAAGCAAAGCATCCGGCTGGGGTTTTGGGACCAGAATATCTCCCCATCCCAGAAAGATGGCCAAATTCATTGCCGTGGTTAGACCGAACGCATGAAAGAAGGGAAGCGCCCCCAGCATTACTTCATTGCTGTCGAAGGTTGGGAACCATGCAGCAACCTGCTGGACCTGCTTGCTCAGGTTTCCGTGGGTAATCATAACTGCTTTTGAAATACCGGTGGTTCCTCCGGTATACTGATACATGGCAATATCATCAAACGAGAGTTCAACATCGGGTGGATTGTTAGAACTTTTTGCCGGAAGGTCTTTCCATGGATAAACATTTTCAGCAGGTTTCACATCAGCAGCAAGGTTTTTCTTTTTGGCTACAAACGGGAACAATAAATTCTTGGGGAAAGGAAGGTAATCACCGATAGAGGTATAGATAATCTGTTTTATCTTTGTTTTCGGCCTAAGATCGATCATTCGATTTGCTAAAAGATCTATGGTAACGAGTAGTTTTGAGTCGGAATCATTGAATTGATATTCAAGTTCCCGGTCTGAATACAAAGGATTATTCATAACCGCGATGCCTCCGATCTTTAATATGGCATAATAGGCCACAACGCAGGGAATAACGTTTGGCAGAAGAATGGCGACACTATCCTCTTTATCAATGCCAAAGTCATGAAGGCTGGCGGCAAAACGGTTTACCATATCATTAAGTTCACGAAAGGTAATTTTGTACCCCTGAAAAAGGAGAGCCATCTTGTTGGGAAACCTGCCGGCTGATCGTTCCAGAATTTCCGGCAGACATATTTCCTCATATTCTATTTTTTCAGGAACCCCCTTTTCATAGCTGGTTACCCAGGGCTTGTCTTCATATGTAATTTGTTTTGCCATGCTCTCCCTCTTTTAGTTCATTACTTGTAGATTTTTCGTTTTTTATGGGAAAATATTTTTGCCGCCAAGGCACCAAGACACTAAGAAAGAATAACAAAATAAAATCCTTCGTGTCTTTGTGCCTTGATGGCAAATATTTCTTGGTTCCGGCCCGTCCGCCTCACTCCGCTCGGCAGGAGGGCGGGCTTGTCCGGTTTCGGTTGGTTGAAACGATTTTTTAAAAACCGTTTTAGTGAACAAAGATCACCGGCGTTTTTTGGGTTATTACTGTTATGATGAAAATGGATATTTGTCAAGAAAGCTTGTAATTTACGTCATTTTTATATATTCAAATTGATTTGAAATTGATTGAAAAACTGAACTTTTTCTTGTTATTTAAAAAATGAGTCTGTTAAAAAGTCAATAAACATTCATTTATTAATAAGGGATGGAAAATTAAACAATGGAAGCAGCTTTGATTTCTCCGGCTGAAGCAACTGTTTTGGGAATTCCCACCATGATTTTCTCATTAATCATACCGCTTGTTGGTGTTGGAATATTTACTTATATTATTACACTTCGGCTAAAGCCGCTGGTTAAAGCTTGTCCGGACCCAAGACTTAATCGTCCGGCCGCTCGATTTTTTAAGATGATAAAGTATGCCGTGGGTCAGTACCGGCATCCAAGGTACATGGATGCCGGAATTATTCATATTATTATCTTTGCGGGATTCGTAATTCTGTCCCTGCGATCCATAACGTTAGTGATGTTGGGACTATCAAGCAATTATGTGCTGCCGGGGATGAGCGGTACCGCCGGGCAGATTTACACGGTTCTTAAGGATTTCGCCGGAACATTTGTTCTGGTCGCCTGTGTAGCTGCACTGTACCGCCGGATCATAGTAAAACCCGAACGATATGCAGTGCCGGCCAAGTATGGAAAAGAACATACCTGGGAGGCGGTGCTGGTGCTGCTATTGATTATCGGGCTGGTGACGTGTGATATGCTTTTTGAAGGGAGCCAGGCTGCGGCCGAGATCCAAAAGGGATTTAAAGCTGAAATATTGGTTCCAATGACCGGAACATGGTTTGCAGCGCATATTCTAAGTGGTATGCCGGTTGATCATCTTCAGGACTTACATCTGGGCGCCTATTTTTCACATGAGCTCATCATCTTCTTTTTCTTGTGTTTTTTACCCCTGGGAAAGCATTTTCATGTACTTACCTCCCTGCCCAATGTATTTTTTATGAAACTGGACAAGGGTACGGTAAAACCGGTTAAATGGGGGGTTGAGGATGAAGATCTTGACGAGCTTGAATCCTTTGGAGTTAAGAAGTTCGAGGATTTTACGTGGAAACATATGCTCGATTTTTATTCCTGTGCAGATTGCGGGAGGTGTTCCGACAACTGTCCTGCCAATGCCGTGGGGCGTCCGCTTTCCCCGAGGTTTATATCCATTAAGTGCCGTGACTATTCATTCAATAAATATCCGCTTACAGGTAAGCCTGAAAATGACCGGCCTTTGATCGGAGGTCTACTGGAGGAAGATGAGATCTGGTCGTGTACAACATGCGGCGCTTGTGAACAAGAGTGCCCGCTCTTTATCGAGTATATCGACAAGATTGTTGATTTAAGGCGAGGCCTGGTGGATGAGGGGATGGTGCCGCAATCCCTGCAAAAACCGCTGAGAGCCATTGAAAAACGCGGGAACCCTTACGGTAAAATGGAAAAAAAGCGTGCAGACTGGACAAAAGATTTGTCTGAAGATTTTAATGTGAAGATTCTTGGAAAGAACGAAACCGCAGATACGCTCTATTTTGTTGACAGTGTTACGTCCTATGATGACAGGATACAGGAAATCGGCAGGGCTGCTGCCCGGTTTCTTAATGCTGCGGGTATTGATTTCGGGATACTGGGGCCGGCGGAAAGAGACAGCGGTCATGAAGTGAAACGATTCGGCGAGGAGATGCTTTTTCAGGATTTACGAAACCGAAATACGGATGCGATCCTCAATTCAGGAGCTAAAAATATTGTCACTGCAGACCCCCATACCTTTAATGCTTTGAAAAATGATTACAAAGGTATTCCACCGGTGGAACATATCAGCCGGACCATAATGAAAGCCGTAACATCGGGTAACATCCGGTTAAAACGTGTTGAGGACCCGGGTAAAATATATACCTACCATGATCCGTGCTATCTTGGCAGACACAATCACCTCTATGATGATCCGAGGGAGGCTATTGATGCGATTCCAGGTATAAAAAGGATCGAGATGCAGGGAAATTGCAGGGATCGCTCATTTTGCTGCGGAGGCGGCGGCCTGATGCTTTTTTATGAACCCATAGAGGAAAAAAGAATGGGTCAGGTAAGGGTTGACATGGCAAAACAAGCCGGTGCGAACGTGATCGTTACAGCCTGTCCGTTTTGTATGGTCAATATTGAAGATGCCATTAAAACAAGTGGTTTGGAAGGGGAGATGGAGGCTATTGATCTGGTAGAACTGATTGAGCGGCATATGATTATAGATTGAAGATCGAAAAAGTGCCTAAAATGCCTAAAGTGGTAACTTCTCAATAAATTCTGGTGTATTAAATGGTGATATTGAGCCGGCTCCATATTTATTGAGATGTTACAACAAAAATATTTTGCCACAAAAAGTACAAAATTCACAATTAAGGAACTATTGGGGAGGAAAAATATGGAGATTTTGGTTTGCATTAAAAGGGTCCCTGATACCTCGGAAAATGAGATAGAGGTCAATAGAGACGGTACGGATATTGAGCGGGACGATCTTGTGTGCTCGGTAAACGAGTGGGATAATTATGCGGTTGAAGAAGCCATTTAGATTCGAGACAGGGTCGGTGGTAGTGTTACCGTTGTTTCCGTCGGAGACGAGGAAGCAGAAGAAGTTGTGCGAAGAGAGATGGCCATGGGCGCTGACAAAGGCATTCTGCTTTCAGATGATGCCTTTGAAGGTTCTGACGGAAGAGGGATCGCAGCTATTTTAAAAGCCGAAGTCAAAAGAGGAAATTACGACTTAGTTCTAACAGGCGCCCAGGCAGATGACGGAGCGGCTGAGGTTGGCGGCATGCTGGCTGCGATGCTCGATTGGCCCTTTGCTTCTCTGGCAAATTTTATAGAAGTTGTGGATGATAAAAAAATTAAGGTCGGCAGAGAAATTGCGGGCGGAAACCAGGAAATGTATGAAATTGATCTGCCCTGTGTCCTTTCCATTCAGACCGGTATCAATGAACCTCGATATGTAAGCATTCGCGGAATCAGAAAAGTGGCATCACTTGAAATTCCGGTTCACACTGCCGAGGATCTGGGTGTTTCACCGGAATCTGTGGGAGAGCCCGGCGCAAAAACAAAGCGTCTCGATTACTTTATGTCTGAGCCGGGTGAAGGCGCAGAGATTCTGGAAGGGAGTATCGATGAGATAATTGATAAACTTATTGAACTTTTAAAAGCCAAAGGAGGGATTAAATAATGGCCCGACAGGTTTTTGCATATATTATTCACAAGGATGGGGTTGCAGATGACACGGCCCTGGAACTGATTGCAGCGGCAGGGAAACTTGATCCTGATGCTTCGGTTACGGCTGTTGTTGCAGGTGCCGGCAGTAAACTTGATTCGGTATGCAATGAAGTGGCTTGTTCTTTTGCCGAGGTCTGGAAAATCGATACCCCGGCACTGGCTTATGTAACTGCAGAGGTGCTCCGACCCATGCTGATGTGTATTCTGCCAAAGCACGGAATCATTCTGGTTCCGCATGATCATTTTGGCATGGACCTGGCGCCGGGTCTCTCCATCAAGCTTGATGCGGCATATCTTCCGGATGCCGTCGATTTTCAAGGTATTGATAACGGAAAACTCAAAGCTGTGCGCGAGGAATACACCGGGCAGGTCAGCACCCATGTACTTACCGATATTTCCGAAGGTGTTGTGATTACCGTGCGTCCGGGATCTTTTAAGGCAGATGAAAGCAAACGCGGTGAAGGTCATGTTGTTGACAAAACCCCTGAAGCCATTGAAGGGGATCTGCCGGGTGGTTCGTGTCGTTTCCTGGAAATTATTGAGGCTGAGGTCGGCGACGTGGATATTACCAAGTCTGATATCCTCGTTTCGGTGGGCAGGGGAATCGAAGATGAAGATAATCTGGAGATGATACATGAACTGGCAGAAGCCATGGGTGGAGATGTTTCATGCTCCAGACCGATTGTGGATGCAAAATGGCTGGAGAAATCCCGTCAGGTCGGAACTTCAGGCCGGACAGTAAAACCCAAAGTTTATATGGCTCTGGGTATAAGCGGAGCATTTCAGCACGTGGGCGGTTTAAAAGGATCTCCCTTTGTCATCGCAATAAACAAGAACCCCAGGGCGCCTATTTTCAAGGTTGCGGATGTGGGTATTGTGGAAGATATACTCGATTTTATTCCTGAGCTTACGGAAAGGATCAATGCCCTAAAAGGATAGCCTAAAATGCTTTTTTCGGTCAGTGGTTGAATAGGGTTTAACAGCGGTTAAAAATAGGATTTGATTTATAAAACATGAAAAATTTCTCTTACTAAAAAAATAAGGGCATTCCCTGATTTTCCGGAAAATGCCCTTATTTAATTCAGAAATGGTGAGCTATACCACGGTGACATTTGTTGCAGCAGGACCTTTTTGACCCTGTTCTATGTCAAAAGTAACTCGGTCGCCTTCATCAAGTGTCTTGAAACCGGTTGAATTGATTCCTGAATGATGAACAAATACATCCGGACCATCTTCCTGCTCAATGAAGCCATAGCCTTTACTGCTGTTAAACCATTTTACAATTCCATTAGCCATAGTGACACCCTCCTTTCAAAAAAATTCTCATAGTTCCAAACTTCAGGTTGCCGCTGTGACAAATGGATCTTTCCTTCAGAACGAAACCGGTCCGCCAATTAAGAACGGGCCTTTATTGATTGTTTGAATAATAATTTCCTTATTAAGAAAAGTCAAGCGGATTATGCGGTCATTTTTCTTTAGCGGAGGATCTTGATTAATTTGAATTTTGACATCTGCTTTTTAATGTTGTATCCAAAATGTTCGCTATATTATTTTGATTTCAGAAAAATCCGATTTTCGTCTTGAGGGACAGAAATGGTCGAAAGAATAAAGTTTTTATCAGAAGATTATGAAATAGAAGGGCTGTTCAACAAAAGAGACGAGAATAAGGGGGTCGTGATTACCCATCCGCATCCGCTTTACGGCGGAGATATGTATAATATGGTTGTTGAAACCATCGTTCATGTCTTTAATATAAAAGGATATTCAACATTAAAATTTAATTTCAGAGGGGTTGGAAAAAGCCGGGGGCAGTATGATAATGGCGTAGGCGAACAGAAGGATGTTTTGGCCGCCCTCTCATTTCTTGCGGATTTGGGCATACAAAAAATAGATCTTGTCGGATATTCATTCGGCGCCTGGGTAAATGCGCATGCCGCCGTTCAGGGGGATATTTGCGTTGAGAATATGGCGATGGTTTCACCTCCGGTAGGGTTTATGAATTTTCGCGAAATAGGAGCGATAAGCGTTTTAAAGTTTGTTATAACCGGCAGCCGGGATGACATTGCACCGGCCGATGCTGTAAAAAAAATACTCCCCACATGGAATCCCGATGCCCGCTTTGAAATTGTCCACGGTGCCGATCATTTCTACGGAGGATATCTTGGTCAACTGGAATCTGTTTTGTCTTCTTGTAGTTAGCCGATAAAAGTTTTCATCCGTCTAAATCTACTCCCCCCTTCCGCTACTCCAAATGGGGAAAATCTTCTGTGTTCATGTTTAAAATGTGCTGAACCGACTTGCATGGAGTTTCGTAAAAAGGCAAGATGAGGCTTGAAAAAGATAAAAGGTTTTTATGGATTTTTCTGATGTTTGCCGGTTGGTTTTTGCTATCGTGCAGTGTGTTTAAAACGAGCTACAAAATCACAAAATATACCGTAAAAACAACATATAAAATAACCAAAGGTGTTGGAAAAATAGTATATAAAATCGGCAAATTTACTTTTGTCGTAGTCATGGCCCCCTTAAGCTGGCCGTTAACCCATGGGGATATCGAATCTATCGACGATTTACCCCCAAAAGATGCGATTCGAAAGGGGCAGGTCAAGACGGCGCCTTATGTGGTCAACGGTAAAAGGTATGTGCCGATGTCTGTAAAAAAAGCTGGTGGTTACCGAGAAAAAGGGATCGCTTCCTGGTATGGGTATGAGACACTTCGACAAAAAGGAGGGCACATGACAGCCAATGGCGAAGCTTTTGATCCCAAAGGACTTAATGCCGCTCACAAATATCTGCCGCTTCCCACATATGTTAAAGTCACAAATCTGGAGAATAATCGAATGATCATTGTTCGAATAAACGATCGGGGTCCTTTTGTAACCGGAAGGATTATCGACCTTAGTGCCGGTGCAGCTAAAAAACTCGGCTTTTATAAAAAAGGGACCGCAAAGGTTTTCGTAGAAACCATCCAAATCGAGAGTTAGCCGGTACGCTCAGTATTATATAATTAGTTGTTTTTAAACCGGGTTCATATTATTATAAAATTATTCATGAGAAATGCGGGTTAGAGGAGGAAACTATTCATGCGATGGAAATGGATACTTGGTATTATTGTTTTCCTTATTGTTGCGGTAACCGTAACCATATATGCAATTTTATCAAGTTATGACTTCAACAATTTAAAACCTCAAATTTCCCGGATGGTCAAGGATACCACCGGCCGTGAGCTTTTTCTGGGAGGAGACATAGAACTTGAAATCGGCTTAACTCCTACCCTGGTTATAGAGGATGTGAGTTTCCAGAATGTGTCATGGGGTTCACGGCCTGAGTTGGCCAAAATCAGGCGATTGGAGATCAAATTGGCTGTTCTCCCTCTTTTTAGAAGAATTATCCTTTTCAAACGGCTGATTCTGATTGATCCTGACATCCTGATTGAGACCAACGGGGCCGGGAAATCAAATCTTGAATTTGAAACCGTCAGAAACAAGGAGGTTTCAACATCGAAAGAACAAGCACCATCATATGGCAAATCAATTTTATCTGCGATAGCCTTCAATGACATTCGGATCGAAAAGGGTCATTTTACATATAGCGGCGGACAATCCGGCCGGACCTATACTGTGAATCTGGAAAGCGCAACCGCCTCTGCGGGGGCTGACGGGCTTGTTGCTTTGAATCTCGACGGAGGATACAACAACAAGCCTTTCCGGGTTAACGCAACCCTGGGCTCTTTGACCGCGTTGACCGATCCCGATAAGACATGGGCGGTCAATGTGACATCCCAATTTTCCGGTTCAACGGTTACGATTGACGGTGCCGCAAGAGACCCCATAAAGGGCAAAGGGCTTGCTGTCACGGTCACGGGAACCGGCCGATCCATTCCTGAGATTTTAGAGCTGTTTAACATAACGTATATTCCGGAATTAGGTCCTTTTGATGTAACGGCCAAGCTCAATGATCCTGACGGCAGGCTGGGACTAACGGATATTGACCTCAAGGTAGGCGGGGAAGACGACGGGGTTCGGGCACGGTTTACGGGTTCGATTCAGAATGTTATAGAGGGCAAGGGTCTTTCTATCATGGTTACGGGAACCGGTCCCTCCATTCCCGAGATTTTAAAGCAGTATAATATAACGTATATTCCGGATTTAGGGCCTTTTGATGTGACGGCCAAACTCGTTGATCCTGACGGCAGGCTGGGGCTGGCGGATCTGGATCTCAAAGTGGGTGGTGAAGACGGGGTTCGGGCACGGGTTACGGGTTCGATTCAGGATCTTATAAGGGGTAAAGGTCTTTCTATCGTGGTTGCGGGAACCGGCCCTTCCATTCCCGAGATTTTAAAGCAGTATAACATAACCTATATTCCGGATTTAGGGCCTTTTGATGTGACGGCCAAACTCACTGATCCTGACGGCAGGCTGGGGCTAACGGACATTGACCTCAAGGTGGGCGGGGAAGACAGGGTTCAGGCACGGTTTACGGGTTCGATCCGAGATCTTATAAAGGGCAAAGGGCTCGCTATCACGGTTACGGGAACCGGTCCTTCCATTCCCGAGATTTTAAAGCAGTATAACATAACCTATATTCCGGATTTAGGGCCTTTTGATGTGACGGCCAAACTCACTGACCCGGAGGGCAGAATGGGACTAACGGACCTTGACCTCAAGGTGGGCACTGAAACGATGGTCAAAACAAGGTTTATGGGTACCGTCGAGGATATTACAACCATAAAGGGCATGAATCTTAGCTTTGATATTCAAGGCAAAGATCTTGCAAGCCTGGAAAAGATCACCGGTAAGCCCATGCCTTTGAACGGCCCTTTTTCTGTCTCGGGCAATGCCGTGGCCCTTTCGGCAAAATCTTACAAGATTTCCGAGCTCAAGGCTTTAATCCAAGAGAGCGATCTAAATGGATCGATAGAAATAAACCTGGGCGGCAAAAAGCCACGGATAACGGCGGATCTGTGCTCACAAAAACTCGATTTTCGTCCCCTGTTGTCAAAAAAAGGGAGCAAGCCCGGCGAACCGGAAAAGGATTCTGACAAACTTCCCGCCAGAAAGGGCAAAGTTTTTCCCGACACCCCTTTGCCTCTGGAAATATTAAAGCAGGTGGACGCAGAAATTGAACTTAACTCAAAACAACTCTTGCTGACACTATTGTTTCTCAGTGACACTACCGCGCGCATGGTTCTTGAGGATGGACACCTTACCGTAAAACCCCTTAAGCTAGTTATGGGTGGCGGTACGGTCGGTGGCCATTTTGATCTTCATGTCCAGGGAAAAGCTGCCCAAGTGGCCACGGCACTCAAAATCGATCAGTACGAGCTCGGCAGTATGCTCAAAAAGTTGGGGATTAGTGACTCGCTCCACGGAAATGTGGATATTGAGCTCGACCTTGAGGGCCGGGGGAACTCGATAGCGGAACTTATGTCCGGACTAAACGGTAAAACCATGGTGGTTATGGGTGAGGGGAGGATTAACCAAAACGCCGTCAAACTCCTGGGATCCGATCTGAGTTCCGGCCTTTTGCAACTGCTTAATCCCTTGAAGAAGGAGGAAAAATACACCAAAATCAACTGTTTTGCCGGCGGATTTGACATTAAAAACGGACTGGCGCAAAGCAACGCACTGGTATTAGATACCAATCAGGTTCGTGTGTTCGGGTACGGTAAAATCGATCTTAAGACAGAGGAAATTGATCTGTTACTCAAGCCGTCTCCCCAAAAAGGGGTCGGCATCAATGGTCTGGCCAAGCTCAGCCTGAGTTTGGGTGAGTTGACAAAACCACTTAAGCTTAAGGGAACCCTTTCAAATCCTTCTCTATCTATCGATCCCACCGGATCAATCATTACCCTGGGAAAGGCGATTGGCGGCGTGGCTCTGTTTGGACCTTTTGGTGTTGCTGCAGTTCTGGCCAACGGCCAATTTGGTGATAAGAACCCATGTGTTGCCATTATTGAAGCTGCTAAAAAAGAGTTTCAGAAGTCTGAAGCTGAGAAATCAGAAGAGAAAAAGAGCGTGATCCAAAAGACAACTGAGGGTATCGGCACCGGACTCAAGAAGCTGTTGGGTCAATAGATGTAATTGTGAGCTTCCCGAAAAAAAAACATAGATTGTCTCATGAAACAGATGTGTATCACTGCCAATCATGAGACAATTATTAATTTTATACTAAAATGTGATTCACTAATAGAGTTTTATTTTTTATTATTATCCATCCTATAAATTCATCAATCAGCGTTTATTTTATATTTTATATAGATCATAACTATTTGAAATCTAAATAAATATATGTGTTTCATCCTAAAAGTCTTTTTTATGTATTTACTACCAGGACTAAAGCAACCTGTGGATTTTTCTGGTTTCCCATTATCCTTCTCAGCTCTCCTTCCACTTGGCACAAAATTTGCTAATTAAAATCTTATTAATAAACCTAAAAATTTTAGCCTAAATCGAACAATTATCGAGTTTGCAAAGGAAGTACGTTTCATTCTTATTTGCCCCCTTTAATTTCTGGTTCCATTGGTACCGCATAATTAAGAGGTAATATCCTCTTGATTGTTCAGGATGCATTATCTAATTTATTTTTCAATTTTATTAACAAAGGAGATTAGGGAGGGAAGATTTAATTGCAAAGATATGGGAATTATTAACAATTTACGGACTTAAAGTCATTTCAGCCGTTGTCGTTTTTGTTGTGGGTCGATGGATTGCCAAGGGTTTGACAAAGTTTGCAGAAAACGTGATGAACAAAAGGCAGGTTGATCCCGCCATCGTATCTTTTGCTGCAAACATGACTTACATCACTTTATTGGTGTTTGTGGTTCTGGCGGCTCTCGGACAGCTTGGAATCCAAACAACCTCATTTATTGCGGTTATCGGTGCGGCAGGCCTGGCTATTGGTCTTGCGCTTCAAGGATCTTTGTCAAATTTTGCCGCAGGCTTTCTGATGATCATTTTTCGTCCGTTCAAAGTCGGTGATTATATTGAAGGTGCAGGGGTTGCCGGTACTGTTGAAGCGATTCAGATCTTTACCACCCAGATACAGACCCCGGACAACAAGACGGTGATTATCCCGAATGCCAGTTTAACGGCAGGCAACATCACCAACTGGTCGGTCAAGGGACCCGGCGAGTTGATCTGGTAATGGGCATTGGGTATGGAGACGATATTGATAAAGCAAAGACCATAATGGCGGATATCCTGGCAAAGGACGAACGCATCCTTAAAGACCCCGCTCCTAAGATTGCTGTTGTGGAATTGGCAGACAGCAGCGTGAATTTTGTGGTTCGTCCCTGGGTGAAGTCGGAACACTACTGGGATGTCTATTTTGGCACCACCGAGAACATTAAGAAAAGTTTCGATGCTCAAGGCATCAGCATTCCGTTCCCTCAGCGCGACGTGCATATGTATGAGCATAAGGAATGACAGGCGCAAACAAGCTTGCATTTCTTTAAATTATAAAAACACAAGTAAAACAAAATCAAACAAGGAGGTAACATTATGACAAAGTATTATTTGAGAGCAGTGTTTTTGGTAATGATCAGCACTCTGATGTTCAGTTGTGCGGCCCCGCAAGTGCAGACAACCCAACCCCTTTTCAGCCCATATACCTTGGAAGCGGATCAATATGAACCCAAGGTGGACAATTTTATGGTGATTCTTGATAAATCTTCATCAATGTCTTGGAAATATAATGGGCAAAAACGGTTAACCATTGCCAAAGATTTTTTGAGCGCCATAAATCAGACCCTTCCCGATATGAAGCTCAATGGCGCACTCAGGACTTTTGGCCATATGGCCAGTGCGTCCGGCAAGCCGAGCGTGCTTTTTTACGGACCTACAGAATATTCAAGCAAAGGATTTCAAGGGGCCTTGAACGCTGTGGAACGAGCCATCGGAAGGAGTCCCATGGGGGCAGCCATCAACGCTGCCTGTGGTGACTTGAAGAAAAGTGAAGGTCAAATAGCGGTAATTATCGTTAGCGATGGAGAGGATATGGACACCACGCCGGTAACGGCCGCGAAAAATATGAAAGCTAAGTTCGGTGACCGGCTTTGCATATACACGGTTCTGGTGGGAGATGATCCTGCCGGTGAAACGCTTATGAAGCAGGTTGCTTCAGCCGGTGGTTGTGGATTTTCAGTGCGTGCCGACGGATTTAAAGATAGCGGAGACATGGGAGCTTTTGTGAAGAACGTATTTTTAGCCAAGATTGTCACGCCCGTTGCCAAACCATTGGACAGTGACGGTGACGGTGTGCCGGACTATCTGGATAAATGCCCGAATACGCCCAAGGGCGCCACTGTGGATGCACGGGGGTGCTGGACCTATGCAGCGGTGGTGATGTTTGACTTTAACAGTGCCGCAATTAAGTCCGAAGCTTACCCCATGCTTGATGAGGCGGTATTGATACTGAAAGAGAACCCGGAGATGAAGGTTGAGATTGATGGTCATACGGATAATATGGGTTCTGCGGCGTATAATATGACTCTTTCTGAAAGACGTGCCAAAGCCGTCATGAAATATTTTGTGGACAAGGGCGTTGAAGACCAACGGCTGACCACCAAGGGTTTTGGGTTTACCAAGCCGGCCGCAAGCAACAAAACCAAAGAAGGCCGTGCCAAAAACAGGCGGGTTGAATTGACGCCGGTTAAATAATCCGATCCAGTTATTAATACTTAAACAGTTATGAAGATGGGGCAGGTAAGATGTTTTATTCTGCCCCATCTTTACATAAATCAGATTTGATCCATAAAGACTTTAATTATGCTTAAAAGTTTAAGATGGTAGAGTTGATGCATTGCCGTTTATCATCTACTTTATTAATCTGTTGTAACAAATGTAAGACCATAAGCATCTATGTCTCCATCCTCATTAATATCCACAAAAATGGTTCTGCACACCCAGCCCAACCATTTGAATAGAGGTTTTATTCCCAACGGTTTTTCTTCTTCGGATGTTGTCGACTCAAATTTTACAAATCCCTCGGGTGCTGCGTTATACAGATGTCGAATACTGCTCAGATATGACGGGGGTATAGGATCATCCGGGTATTCTTTATAAACCAGGAAATGAGTGTGTGCCGGGTAGACACCTGTGTAAGCCTCTATAACCGGGTTTGGAAATAATAGCGGGAAACCGATATGGCTGAGGTTCTGTCCTTTATGTGATGTTGCCTGGACCCTACCAACTACGTAGAATCCTTCTTCTACACAGGACAACATAAGTTTGGGTGATGAATCATGAGAAGCATCATTAAAAGATTCGGTATACGGTCCAAATATAGTCAGGTCTGTAATCGTTGATCCTTTGTTTGTAATATATTGCATTGTCGACTCGCTGTATTCATCCCTGAATATGGATTTTCCGTCTGACAATACTTTTTCGTTGGATAAAGGCAATGGGTCTTTACCATGAATGTTTAGATTTAACTGCGGTCCACTCGGATTGCTGATGCTTTTTTCAATAACATCTTGCGATTCATTGGCAATCGCTGTTGAAGCCACAAGAGCCATTATTCCGGATAGCAAGGCAGATACTAAAACCATCCTGATTCGTTTTATTTTTCTCATGTTCTTTCTATCCTGTAAACTCCGGGTGAGCGTACCGTCTAAATTTGTTCTAATTTATTAATTGCTTTTTGTTTAATACTAAGTAACTTTCTATGGTTTTCAGCTGAGTTAACTGTTTCATAAGCCCTTTTATCCCCTAACTCACTAAGTGCCCAGGCAGATTTCTCTATTAAACCATGGTCGCCTTTTTCCCCCATGACCCTCATTAGAGCTTGAATGGCGCGTTTATCTTTTATTTTCCCCAATGCAACAGCCGCTTCTGATCGGGGATTACACGAGTGTTCGGGAAACGTTGAACCGTCTCCGTTTGTACAAGTAGAAAAATCCTTTTTGAGCAAAATATCAATTAAAGGAGTTACCGCTCGGTCATCCCCTATTTCTCCTAACGCATAGATTGCACAACAAACCACATTTAAACTCTTATCATTTAGCGTTTTTATAATTTGTTCAACCGCTCTATAATCTTTTAATGTCATTAGCGCCCATATTGCCTGTCGGCGAGCCCAATTATTTTGGTGATATAAGGATTCAACAGCCAAATCCAATGAATGGTCAATTTCTAATAATTCGTTTTCATCAGAATTCAATATTGCAAAGTAAAATTTAGATCGTTCCGTGTTTATTAGTAATAAAGCATTTTTAACTTTCTTGTTTATGTAGTCTGTGTATTCATTGTAAAGAGACACCAAATGGATTATCGTCCTTTCATCTTTTATTTTCCCCAATGCACCGGCAAGCTCTATGATGATCCCTGTGTTTGCCTCTGATCGGGGTTTTTGCATTTCCCGTTGCAATGCCTCTATTAAAGGTTCTACGGCTCGTTTATCTTTGGTTGAGCCTAATGCTCGAATTGTTTGGCCACGTAACGTAGAACTGTCATCATTCTGAAGCACGGAAATTAACGGCTTAACAACCTTTTGGTCTCCAATCTGCCCGAGCGCCTTTATCGCTTCTTCGCGAAGAGATATTTCTTTTTTTTGCAAAACCTCCAGTAAAGGTTCTACGGCTCGTTTATCTCTTATTTGACCCAAAACTTTAATGCATCCTCGGTGCAAAGTAGAACTATTTTTATCCTGTAACACCTCTAATAAAGGTTCAACAGCGGACGTGCCCATGTGGATCAATTTTTTCCAATCATTTAATGCAATAAGATAATAAATTCCCTCTCCATTTACAGGTTCCCACCCTATCGCTTCCAATGCTTCAGCTGCTGATTTTCGAACATTACAATCTTTCTTGTAATGCAAGGCCTTTATCAATGGATTAACCTTTTTCTTGGCCTTCAATTTTCCTATATTAGGCTTGAACAGATTAAAAATGCTCATGTTTTCTCCGCAATTTTCTTTAAATACAGTATCAACTTGCTGCATTTTTTGTATAAAGCAAAATTTATTGAAAATTGCCGGTTAGCTATGCTACCGAAAGGCCCGAATAATATTTTAAGCGTTAGGAAAAAGAAAATAGAATTAAACAGAAATAAAGATTGTCCGGATTAAGTTCAAATAACGGGTTTGTATTCGGGTGTTTTTAATGAATATGCAAAAATCGTGCAGAATTCAAAGTTACATTTTAATGAGATTTAAAATTATATAGATACCAGTAAGTTAGCTTTATGATTGTCTTGAATACACGGATTAAAGGCTATAGTATTTGACATTTTATGTCAAAAAAGAGTGCCGTTTTTTGGCAGGCTTATTATTAATTTTTAGGAATATTCGGAGAAAGAAAATTAGAAATGCATGTTATATTTGTAACTCAGGCGTCTGTTTTAATATTTCAATAAATGTGATTTCTTAGGTATAATATGAATAGGATCGCCTTGACTTTCTGCCACCTCAATGTCAAATTGGGTTTATTAAAGACTTTTTGCCACCAAAATAATCTCACGGGTATTAATGCAAAATGTATATTGTCTTAACCAGTGAACGAGGTATGAAATCCGGCCGGTGTGTTTTAATGTCTTTTTACCAAAATATCAGTAGCATCAGACATTGGCGGATCATTTCCTTTGTCGTGCCGATTTATATAATTCTATGCACGACATTGCTGCTGTGCGGATGTTCTTTTTTTATCTCATCAGCAACTGTCGATATGACCGAAAACCTGTCCCACGCCATCCTGAACAACAATGATCCGGCCACTGTTAAAGCCGGTGGACCGGCATACCTGCTCATGATTGACAGTATGCTGTACCGGGATCCGGACAACGGGTCTTTGCTTCGTTCGGCAGCAGACATATATACGGCTTATACGGATGTGTTCGTTGAAGATAAGGATAGGGCCAAAAAGCTGACCCATAAAGCGATGGATTACGCTTTGCGCGCTATTTGTGTTCGCAGGTCAGATGCCTGTACACTCCGTCAGAGTAATTTTCAGGAATTTAAGAAAGTTATTTCCAAAATGAATAGAAAGAATGTACCAGACTTGTTCACTTTGGGATCGGCCTGGTCAGCCTGGATTCAGGCACATCGCGAAGACTGGAACGCGGTTGCGGAAATTTCCCGTGTCCAGACCATTATGGAACGGGTCGTGGAATTGGATGAATTCTATAATGACGGCGCCGCCCATTTGTATCTGGGTGTTTTGGCGACATTTCTCCCGTCGGCTTTGGGCGGCAAACCCGATGTGGGGCGCAAACATTTTGAGCGTGCCCTGGATATTTCAAAGAATAAAAATTTGATGGTTAAGGTTTTGCATGCCAGGCATTACGCCCGCCTGATGTTTGACCGGGAACTGCATGACCGGCTTCTAAACGAGGTGCTCAAGGCCCAACCGGATGTCCCGGGATATGCGCTGAGCAATGCCCTGGCACAGCAAAAGGCCCGGGAACTGCTGAATAGTGCCGAAGATTATTTTTGACGGTCTCGTAAAAAGTCCAACTTCTGCGTTGCGCTGCATTTCGCAATCATTCAACGTACAATAAGTACGCCTCATGATTACAAAATTTGCACGCCTTGAATTTGAACTTTTTACGAGACCGTCTAAATCGGACTTTTTACGAGTTTATCATTTTTAACCGGAAGATATGATGAGGTGATCTCAGGATGATAAGAATTATTACCCTTATGCTTATTGTTATATTAACCGGTCAGGCCCAGGCCATGAGGTTCAAGATTGCCACCCTGTCTCCGGAAGGGTCTGTCTGGATGGAAAAAATGCGGGAAGGCGCCGAGGAACTGGCCCGTAAGACCGACAACCGGGTGACGATTAAATATTATCCGGGCGGAGTAATGGGAGATGATAAGGCGGTTCTACGAAAAATCCGCATCGGCCAGCTTCATGGGGGCGCGGTTGTGAGCGGGAGTTTGTCCAATTTTTATCCCGACGACCAGATTTACAGCCTGCCGCTTATGTTCAGGTCCTTTGAAGAGGTGGATTATGTTCGCAAGCATCTGGACCAGCCCATTGCCGAGGGGCTTGAAAAAGGAGGGTTTGTAATCTTTGGTATTGCTGAAGGCGGCTTTGCCTACGTGATGTCTAAGGTGCCCATTAGAACCGTCAACGAGATGCGCCGGCAGAAAGTCTGGATTCCGGACAATGATCCGATGATTCTTGAAGCGGTCAAGGCCTTTGACATCACTCCCTTTCTGTTGTCCATCGCCGATGTGCGGGCCGGCCTGCAAACCGGGCTGATCAATACGGTCACCACTCCGCCCATCGGGGCGGTGGCCCTGCAATGGCATACCCAGATTAAATACCTGATGTACGAGCCGTTTCTGTATATTTATGGTGTGCTTGCGGTGGATCGCAAGGCCTTTGAAAAAATATCACCCGACGATCAACGTCTCTTTCGTGAAATAATGGGGCGTATTTTCCGTGAAATAGACTCGCTGAACCGCGAAGACAACGTCAACGCCCTGGAAGCATTGCGTAAACAGGGAATTGAATTTATCAAGCCCTCGCGTGAAGCACTGGAAAAATGGTATGCTGACGCTCGGGAAGTCCCCAAGCGGCTGATTAACGCCGGCAAATTATCCCAGAACATGGTCAACACTCTGGAAAACCTTCTTAAAGACTATCGTTCAAAGCAACCCCATACCCATGAATAACCATCAAGATATAACTTTTACAAAGCGGGCACAAATGATCCTGCACCGGGTGGAAGACGCGATTCTGGTGGGATTGCTCTTGCTGATGATCGGCATGGCGGTCACACAAATTTTTCTGCGAAATCTGTTTCAAGCCGGCATTGTCTGGAGTGATGTCATGGTTCGCATTCTGGTGCTGTGGGTCGGCCTTATCGGGGCCATGGTGGCAAGCCGCCAGGACAACCACATTGCCATTGACGTACTTGATCGTTATTTGCCGGAGCGCGCCAAAGTCTATACTAACTTTGTGGTTAGACTGTTTACCGCTTTAATTTGTACGATCGTGGCCTATTACAGTCTATTGT
>Ga0209986_10001031_pt1 | contig 27166 bp, 24 predicted proteins | sample BlataG_FD_183168 | JGI IMG/M metagenome (GOLD analysis project Ga0209986, IMG submission 183168) | Deep subsurface microbial communities from Black Sea to uncover new lineages of life (NeLLi) - Black_00105 metaG (SPAdes) (version 2) | ecosystem: Environmental > Aquatic > Marine > Oceanic >... | reverse complement strand
GTGAAGTTGTTGCGGACCCCGTGGGCATGGGCGTAGAGGCCGGTCAGGATGCTCGCCCGGCTCGGCGAGCAGAGCGACGTCGTGCAGAAACTGTTGGTGAAGCGAACGCCATCGGCGGCAACAGCATCGATATGTGGCGTCTTGACATGCTTCGAGCCGAGACAGCCAACGGCGTCGGGCCGCAGGTCGTCGCAGAGGATGAAGAGCACGTTGGGCCGGGTCGGTTTGTCAGCCTGAGCCGATGGTGACATCAGCAGCATGGCAACGATCGTTGCCGCCGCGATGCCGAGTGAGTGTGCAATGCCTGGACGCCGGTGCGGCCGAAAGAAGCTGCCGAAGAAACAAGCAGATTGAAATGACATTGCGAAAAGATCCTTCTGGTTTTGTGTGCGGTATGCTCTGCAGAAGACCGCACTCTATTCTCTTCCGAAAGCTGATGTCAGCAATCAATTTTCTGTATGAACACAGAAGGCTTTCGATGACACCTCTCCCCTGCCGCCTGTGGCCGTTGTTTGCCCTCGCCATGCTCCTTGGGACACTTGCTGGCGGACGGGGCGTTACTGCGACCGATCTTTCAGAACCGCCCCGGGTGGCTGGCTTTGAGCGATTCAGCCGGCCACTGTTGACCGGCGAGCAGGCGGACATGGCCGCCGTCGAAGCGGGCCTGCTGCTGCTTGGCGAATTGGGCTGTGTCAACTGTCATGCCCCCAGCGATGCAATGGCTCCACATCTGCATGCCAAGCCCGGACCGGTGCTCGATACGGTGGGCCAGCGGCTGCGGCCGGCGTGGCTCGCTGCCTATCTCGAAAACCCTCGCCACGTCCATTCTGGCACGACCATGCCCGATGTGCTCGGCGGGCTGCCGGAGGCTGAGCGGCAGGAGCGGGTGGAGGCGATTGGCTCCCTGCTGAACGCCACCGGCGAGTTTATTGCCAAAGCTCCTGACCGGTTTGGTGACGCCAAGGCCGATGCCGGAGCGAAGCTGTTTGCCCAGAGCGGCTGTGCCACCTGCCATCCGGCACGCGGGGCTAACAACGCGGAACGGCTCCCCGATCGCCTGCCGCTGGTTCAGCTGTCGGCCAAGTGGTCACCGCACGCACTCGATGAGTTTCTGAAGGACCCGTTTGCGGTGCGGCCGGCCGGCCGCATGCCGGCGACGACTCTGAGCGATCGCGACCGTCGGCATGTTGTCGCCTACCTCCTTGAACAGGCCGAGGATGTTGATGTGGCTGCGGCGTTAGCAGCTGAGGATTTACTCGGGCCTTCAGCGGAGACCACCGACCAGCTGCTGGCGGCCGGCCGCACGCACTTTGCCGCCAGCGGCTGCGCCAACTGCCATCAGCTGGCAGTCGGCAAAGACAGCCCTCCGATTGTCAGCACCCTTGCCGCCGGCCCGCTGGCGACCTTGCGGCCGCAGGCTGGTTGCCTCGCCGAATCACCCTCCCCGGGGCTGCCGCGGTATGACCTCGACGCCGTGCAGCGGACAGCCCTGCTCGCTGCAGTCAGCTGGTTGCAGTCGGCGGCTGCGGTTGCCCCGGCCCGCGAGCAGTCGATCGATCGGCTACTGACAGCGCTCAACTGCTACGCCTGCCACAGCCGGGCCGAACCGGGACAGCCGGGCAAGGGGGGCGTGCTGCCGGCAGTCGTGATGCTTGACGAAGATGATGAGCCGCTGCTGAAGGAGCCGGCCCGTGATGCGCTCTTCGCCGGCAAACAGCCGGAACTCGGTGACGAGGGACGGCTGCCGCCGACGCTGACCGGAGTTGGCGACAAGCTGCGGCCGGCCTTCATCACCGAGGTGCAGCTGCAGGGTGGCCGGGACCGGGGCGAGACCCTGTGGACCCTGATGCCGAAGTGGCACCAACCGACCGTTGACGCGCTGGCTCGTCTGCTGGCTGAAGATCCCAAGACACCGGTGGCAATCTCGACGCTCTCCGGCCACCCAGAGGCTGAGGTGATCGAGCAGGGGCGACACCTCGTCGGGGCCAAGGCGCTTGGCTGCATCAAGTGCCATGCCTTTGGCGGCGAGAAGGGGCAGAGCCTGGGGCTGATCGACATGACGCGGATGCCGAAACGCCTGCGGCACGAATGGTTTTTGGCCTACGTTGAAGGCCCTCAGCGATTCCGGCCCGGCACCCGGATGCCGGCTGCCTGGCCGGGCGGCAAGAGCTTCTTTCCCGACCTGCTCGACGGCACTGCGGCTGGCCAGATTGAGGCGGTCTGGCGGTACGTGGCCACCGCGAAGCCGCGGCCACCGGTGGGGGCGGGCAAGAATCCGATCGAGCTGGTGCCGACCGACCGGCCGATCATCTACCGTAACTTCATTGACGGGGCGGGCCCGCGGGCGATCGCCGTCGGCTATCCCGAAGGCGTTCATCTTGCATGGGACGCCGACAAGCTGCGGCTGGCACTCGTCTGGCGGGGTGGCTTTATCGACGCCGGCCGCCACTGGAGCGGTCGCGGCCAGGGCTTTCAGCCGCCGCTGGGCACCGGCCTGATCAGCCCCGACTCGGCAACGCCACTAGCAGCCTTCGCGAGCGATTCGGAAATCGGCACGGCCGCTTGGCCGAAGGGATCGAACCGCAATGCCGGTGGGCCGGTCGCAGGGCTTCGCTTCAGGGGCTACAGCCTCGACGCCATTGGTCGGCCCAGCTTTCGCTGGGAGTGGCTGGGACGGCAGGTGGTGGAGAGCTATGAACCGCTCGCGACGACTGACGACAGCGGCACGCTGACGCCAGTTGGCCTGCGGCGGCGGTTGACGATCGCAGGGGAGACACTGCCAGCGGCCACCTTCCGGCTGGCCTCGGGGAAGTCGATCGAGGCCGAGGCCGACGGCTGGTACCGGGTCGATGGCTACTGGCGGGTCCGGGCTGCGAAGCCGCAGCAGCGGCCGCCTGTCCGCTATGAGGCAGACGGCCGAGTCGAACTCCGGCTGCCGCTGACCGTCATCAACAACCGTATCGAGATCGAGGAGGAACTGAGATGGTGACCTTGCTGCGATTCACCTGGCTGATTGGCCTGACACTGACCGTCTGCTGCGGATTTGCTCTTTGCAGCGATGCGGCCGAGCAGGCTGACTTCTGGACCATTGAGCAGCTGCCGACGCCGGCCGCTGCCGAGCTGGAGGTTGGGGCTCTGGAGTGGATTCCAGGTGCCGCCGGCCGACCCGATCGTCTCGCGGTGGCCAGCCGCCGGGGTGAGATCTGGATGGCGACCGGCACGGAGGCTGACCTTGGCAATGTTTCGTGGCAGCGGTTCGCTGCGGGGCTTCACGAGGTACTTGGCCTCGCCTGGCGGTCGGCTGAGGGCGTCGGCCCTGCTGGTGGCTGGCTCTACGTGACCCAGCGGGGTGAGGTCTCCCGGCTGGCTGACAACGACGGCGACGGCCGAGCCGACCGATTCGAGACAGTCAGCGATGGCTGGGGGATCAACGGTGACTATCACGAGTATGCCTTTGGTTCCAAGTTCGATGCCGCCGGCAACATCTGGGTGGTGCTCTGCCTGACCGGTTCGTCCTCGAGCAACAGTCTGTTTCGCGGCTGGTGCCTGCGGGTCAACGAAGACGGCACCACGTTGCCGACCTGCAGTGGCATCCGTTCACCCGGGGGCATCGGCTTCGGCTGTGACGGCGCGGTCTACTACACCGACAATCAGGGGCTCTGGAACGGCACCTGTAGCCTCAAGCACCTGATGCCGGGCGACTTCATGGGCCACCCCGGCGGGAACCGTTGGTACGAGCAGGCTCCGGGCATGGGGAAGCCCCCGGTCGAGCCGAAGAGCGGCTCGCGGATTGCCAGCGAGATGGAGCGGATCGAGCAGCTGCGGCCGCCGGCGGTGCAGTTCCCGTATGACCTGATGGGCAAGAGTGCCGCCGGCGTTGTCTGTGACGCAACCGGCGGGGCCTTCGGGCCCTTTGCTGGGCAACTGCTGGTGACCGACCAGAGTCACAGCATCGTGATGCGGTGTTGCATCGAGGAGGTTGAAGGCATTCGCCAGGGAGCCTGCTTTCGGATGCTCGAGGGCTTTCGCAGCGGCTCACTGGCCGAGCAGTTCTCACCGGCCGGCACGCTCTATGTGGGTGGCACCAACCGGGGCTGGGGCTCCCGGGGGCCGGGCAGCTTTGCCCTTGAACGGGTTCGCTGGACCGGGAAGACGCCATTTGAAATCCTTGCCATGCGGGCCCTGCCTGATGGGTTTGAACTGGAGTTCACCCAGCCGGTCGATCCTGCCACGGCCGCCGATCTAAGCGGCTACGCCGCCCGCGGCTTCAGCTACATCTACCAGTCGGGCTACGGTAGCCCGGTGGTTGATGAGGCAGCCTGTCCGATCGAACGGGCGGAACCCTCGGCCGATGGCCGGCGGGTGCGGCTGACCGTCGGCAATCTCCGCGAGGGCTGCCTGCATGAACTCAAGGCGACTGGCCTGCGGAGTGCCGCAGGAGAGCCGTTGCGAAACAACACGGGCTGGTACACGCTCAACCGGCTGCCGACGGCAGGCACCGAGTGACCGTGACAGTTCGGTGTTCACGCCCGGTGCATCTCGGGCCGGGCGAAGACCAGTCGGCCGGCTGAGGTCTGGAGGGTGCTGGTGACGCTTACCGGAATCGTCCGGCCAATCACGTCGCGGCCGTGCTCCACCACGACCATGGTGCCGTCATCAAGGAAGCCGACTCCCTGGCCCATCTCCTCGCCCGGCTTGACGATCTTGACGTCGATCATGTCGCCCGGCACGTATGAGGGCCGCAGGGCGACGGCGATGTCGTTGATATTGAGTGCCGGCACGCCGCGGACACTCGCAATCTTCATCAGATTTGGATCGTTGGTGATCACCCGACCGCCAAGTTCACGGGCCAGTTCGACGATTTCGGACTCCGCTGAAACCGAGTCGGCCAGTTGCACCCGCGGGGCGAGGATTTCGATGTCGATTGTGGGTGTGCTTCGCAGCCGTCCCAGAATGTCGAGGCCGCGGCGGCCCCGCATGCGACGGGCCTTGTCGGCTGCGTCGGAGATCTCCTGAAGCTCTTCCATGACCGCTGCCGGCACGACGAACCGGCTCTGGAACAGGCCGGTGTCGGCCAGTTCGGCAATTCGGCCGTCGATGATGGCACTGGCATCGAGCACGTTCGGCCGCAGGCCGCGGACGTCACGGGCGAACTGAACGTACGGAATGATGAATCGGAAGTCGTCGCGGGTCTGGAGCAGCAGGCTCGTCGAGACGTAGCAGAGCAGCATTCCCAGGATTGGTGACAGCCAGGGAAGAAACGGTGAATTTGGAAACGAGGCGAGAATCGGGCTGAGTGCCAGTACCGCCACATAGGTGAGGAAGATACCGATCAGGAGGCCGAAATAGATTGACGTGATCACCGTCAGGTCCTTGTTGCGGACCCAGGTGTCGGCCACGATGACCCCGATCGGCAGCCCGATCATCGTCAGAAGCACCAGCCACGGCACCCAATCGGGGGCTGACCGCATTGCCTCGCCATTGAAAATCAGGACGGCGATCCCGAGGGAGACCATGAAAAACAGGGAGCGGAGGATGACGAGTGACATGGTGTGGACTTCTGAGGTGTAAGGAGGGCTGTGGCCGCTTACGGCGGGGAGTGGAATTTCGGCGCCGAAATCGTACCACGCCCCGCCGGCCTCTGCCGCAACCGGCGGTGGCCGCCGACGGCTACCGGTGCGGGTTTTGGCGGCTGTGCTGGTTGTTCAGCCAAGTCGGCGGTGGAAGTTGCGGTTGAGAAACCGGTCGGTCATGCCAGCGATGTAGTCGGCCACGCTCCGCCGGAGCCCCAACGACTCGACCCGCTGGCGATACCGGGGTGGCATCTCGCCGGGGTGGTCGCAGTACCAGCCGAACAGCTGCCGGAGCTGGCTCTGGGCCCGCTGCCGCACCTGCATCACCTCGCTGCTGCGATAGACCTGCTGGAACAGGAACTGCTCAAGTTCGCGTTTGCCAGCGGCGATTGTGGCCGGATGGGCGACCAGGCGGAAGCCATCTGCTGAGGCCTCCCGAACCGCTGCGACCGAGTCGAGCGGCTGTTCGCGGAGCCGGGCCGTCGTTGTTTCAATCAAGCCGGCGACCTGCATCTCGACCAGCTCGTGGAGGACCGCCCGCCGGAGGGCGAGTGGCCCCAGCCGGCCGTACCGCTGGCTGACGTGGGCTGCCGCGGTGGCCACCAAGGGCAGTTCAAGCAGTTCATCGAGGCCGACGAAGCCTAGTTCAATGGCATCATCGGCGTCGTGGGTGTCGTAGGCGATTGAGTCGGCGGCATCGACTACCTGGGCCTCAAGCAGCGGTGGCGGGGCGTCGGGCAGTCGGGCCCGCACTGCCTGGGCATCGAGCACCTCTTGCGAGAGGTTGAGCCCGGGAAAGCCGGGATACCGCTGCTCGAGCAGCGTCATGATCCGCAGTGCCTGCCGGTTGTGGTTGAAGCCCCCAGCATCTTCAAGCAGATCGTTAAGGGTGTCCTCGCCGGCGTGGCCCAGTGGTGGGTGGCCGATATCGTGGGCCAGGGCCAGGGTTTCGATAAGGTCCTCGTTCAGGGCAAGCGTTCGGCCCAGTGTGCGGGCGATGCTGGTCACCTCCAGGGTGTGGGTCAGCCGGCTGCGGTGGAAGTCGCCGGGATAATCGGTGAAAACCTGTGTCTTGTGGGCCAGCCGACGAAAGGCCGCCGAGTGGACAACCCGGTCGCGGTCGCGCTGGTACGGGCTGCGAAAGGGATGAGGCTCTTCTGGGTGAACGCGGCCAGCTGAGTCGGCGGCATGCATCGCCCAGGGGCCCAGCAGCACCGCCTCGCGGGCCCGCCAAACGGCGGGCAGGTCGGGGAAGGGCATTCCGGTAGCGGCCAGAGCTGCAGCGTCGGTCATTGCCCCTCCCGGAGTTGTTCCCAGAGACTCTCGAGGGCCTGGGGAATAACCCGGACCCCGGCAACGCTGGTCATGAAGTTCACATCGCCCGGCCAGCGGGGCACGATGTGCCAGTGGAGGTGGCCGGGGAGTCCCGCTCCGGCCACCCGGCCGAGATTCAGGCCGACATTGAGGCCCTGGCACTGGAGTCTCTGCTCCAGCCGGGTACACCAGGTTGACAGTCGCTGTTGGAGGTCGAGCAGCTGATCGTCAGCCAGATCGGCAAGGGTCGCCCGGTGGTCGAGCGGGGCGATGAGCAGGTGGCCATTGGCATAGGGATAGCGATTGAGCAGGACAATGCTCTGTGCAGTCCGCTCGATCACCCCGAGAACGCGATCATGAGCCGGCGAGACTGCCGCCGCCCGGCAGAGGAAGCAGCCTGGCTCGGCTCCCGGCCGCCAGTTGGCCGGCTCCGGGGAAGTCTCAGCAGGGGACTCGCCCTTGATGTAAGCCAGCCGCCACGGAGCCCAGATAGCGTCGGGATGAGGTGTGCTGCTGTCCAAGAGGATGAGGGGTCAGAGGAGTAATTCCATGCCCCCTATCGTACCGGACAAATCCCGGGACGGGCATGGCGGCATTGACACCGGGTGGCACCCGACGGCAAAAGGAATGCTCACATTCCCTGCGGGAGCCAGCCGTGGCCTTCAAGGTCGATCTCGATGTTTTTGCCGGTCCGCTCGACCTGCTGCTCTATTTGGTGAAGAAGCATGAGGTCGATGTGACCGAGGTGCCGATCGCCAGGGTGGCCGAGGCCTTCGTCGCCTATCTCGAGGTGCTTGAGGAATTGGCGATCGATCAGGTGGGGGAGTTTGTCGAACTGGCCAGTGTGCTGCTGGAGATCAAGGCCCGGGCACTTGTGCCTCGGCCCGAAGAGCAGGAGGAGCCGCTCGAACCGGTCCGGGAGGACCTGGTGGAACGGCTGCTGGAGTACAAGCAGTTCCGCGACGCTGCCGTGCTGCTGGACGATCGGGCCCGGGAGTGGGAGTCGCGGTTCGTCCGGGCCCATCCCGAAGAACTGCCCCGTCAGGGGCCGCCGGCCGAGATTTACTTTGCCGACGTGCAGGTCTGGGATCTGGTGGGGGCCCTGACCAGGGTGCTCCAGCGGCAGGAGCGGCGGAAGCCGCGGCAGATCATCCAGGATGACACGCCGATCGAGGTTCATATCGAGCGGATCGAACAGCTACTCGCCGAGCGGGGCCGGGTCGCTTTCACCACGCTTTTTGATGACGAGATGCCGCGGATGCGGGTGGTCGGTATCTTTCTGGCAGCCCTTGAGCTCGTCCGCCGCGGTCGGCTGACGACCCGGCAGGAGGAGTTGTATGGAGAGATCTGGTTGGAGCCGCGGAAGACGGCCGGCTCGGCGGCACAGGAGCCAGCATGATTGACAATGCGCCGCTGCGGACCCTCACCCACAAGGGGCTCACCGTTGAAGGCTATTCACGGGCGGCTGTGCAGAGCTATTGGCGGGTGCCGGAGCTGAAGCTCGGCTTCGACCTCGGCGGGCAGCCCTGGGGCTTCATGGCAACCTCCACCTGGTTCATCAGCCATACCCACCTCGACCACATCGCCGCCCTGCCGGTCTACGTGGCCCGGCGGCGGATGATGAAGATGGAGCCGCCCACGATCTACCTGCCCGAGACGGCAATCGAGCCGATCGAACGGCTGCTGCGGGCGGTCTCACGGCTCGACCGGGGGCGGCTGCCCTGCACCCTGCTGCCGGCCCGGCCCGGGGATGAGATCGAACTCTCCCGCGAGCATCTGGTCACGGTCTCCAGTACCTGCCACACCATGCCGAGCGTCGGCTATGTGGTCTGGGACCGCCGCCGCAAGCTGAAGCACGAATACCAGGGGCTGGCCGGCCACCAGATCCGCGACCTGCGGCTGTCGGGCGTCGATGTCACCCACGAGGTGCGGACACCGCTGGTTGCCTATCTGGGTGACTCAAACCCCGACGGCCTCGACCGCTGCCCGGCGATGTACGAGGCGATGATCCTGATCACCGAGATGACCTTCGTTGCCCGCAGCCACCGCCGCGAAAAAATCCACAAGTACGGCCATATGCACCTCGACGACTTCCTGGCCCGCCGGGAGCGGTTCCACAACGAGGTGATCATCGCGGCCCACTACTCGACCCGGTACACCGACGACCGCATCCGGCGGATCCTCGCCAAGAAGCTGCCCGACCTGCTCGAGGGTCGGCTCCAGGTCTGGTTGTGAGTCAGGCCCGCCACGCTTACGTCCACATCCCCTTCTGCCGGCACCGGTGCGGTTACTGCGATTTCACGCTGGTGGCGGGGCGGGATGATCTGCTGGCGGCCTATTTTTCGGCCCTCAGCCGCGAGCTTGAGCGGCCCCAGCAGCCGCTGGAACTTGACACGCTCTACCTGGGGGGCGGGACGCCGTCCCACCTCGGCCCGGACGGTCTGCGGCGGCTGTTCGGCCTGCTTGCCTCGGCCTGCCGGCCGGTTGCTGGGGCCGAGGTCACCGTCGAGGCCAATCCGCTCGACGTGACCGACCAGTGGGTCACCGCTGTCAAAGACTGCGGCGTGACGCGGGTGAGCCTGGGAGCGCAGTCACTCGACGCCGCCACGCTGACCAGCCTCGACCGTGATCACACGCCAGCTGATGTCCGGCGGGCAACTGACCTGCTGCTGGCAGCCGGGCTGACAGTGAGCATCGACCTGATGATCGCTGCCCCAGGGCAGACAGTGGCGGCGGTCGCAGCCGACCTTGAGGCGTTCACTGCCCTTGGCACCCAGCACGTCTCGGTCTATTGCCTGACCTGGGAGCAGGGAACCGCCTTTGCCAGCCAGCGGAGGAAGGGGCTGTTGCGGCCGGTGCCTGAAGAGACTGAACGGGCCATGTTCGAACTGGCGATCGATCACTTGGAGGCGGCCGGTTACGAGCACTATGAGGTTTCAAACTTTGCCCGACCGGGGGGCCGCTGCCGGCACAACGAGGCCTATTGGGACTGCCGGCCCTGGGAGGCCTTCGGTCCGGGGGCGGCCCGGTTCGAGGGCCGTACCCGCATCACCAATCACCGCAGCACCACGACCTGGATCAGCCGCATGCTGGCCGGCGCGGATGCCAGCGGCGAGATCGACGAGATGACCCGCGAGGAAGCGGCCCGGGAGCGGCTGGTGGTCGGCCTGCGACGGCGGGCGGGGGTCAGCCGCAAGGCCTTTGCCGCGGCCAGTGGGTACAGCGTTGACGAACTCGCCAAGGATGCAATCACCCGCTGGCGGTTGGCTGGCCTGGCCGAGGACGATGGCGAAACCGTTTTCCTCACTCGTACCGGCCTGCTGATTTCAGACTCGTTGTGGGCGGAGGTGCTCTGAGCGATCGTTGTGCAGGGGGGCGAGACCGCATCCGAGTGAACCGTAGCCACGATCGGGCAATCCAGCGAAGGGAGGCTCGGGGGTCGGCGAACGCTCGAGGAGCGTTGGGCGTACCCTCGCCCCGCGACGAGACTTTTGCCGCCCCCGAGCCGGCGATACAGGGAGGCCGGATGCGGTTCAGTCGCGGGCGATCGCGGCGGTGAGGTCGATCAGCGCCTTCTTGCCGTCGGCGAAATACATCAGGGTGTTATCGGCGGCGAATAGGGGGTTGGGGATGCCGGCAAACCCGGGGGAGAGCGACCGCTTCACCACGATCACCGTCTGGGCCTTGTCGACGTCGAGAATCGGCATGCCGGCGATCGGGCTGTTGGGATCGGTCCGGGCGGCCGGGTTTACAACATCGTTGGCCCCGATCACGATCGCCACGTCGGTCTCGGGAAAGGTCGGGTTGATGTCATCCATCTCGCGGAGCTTCTCATATTCAATGTCGGCTTCGGCCAGCAGCACATTCATATGCCCCGGCATCCGGCCGGCGACCGGATGGATGGCGTACTCGACCGTGGTGCCCCGGGCTTCGAGCACATCGGCCAGTTCCCGCACGGCATGCTGGGCCTGGGCGACCGCCAGGCCGTAGCCCGGCACGATCACCACCCGGTCGGCCTGTTCGAGCACCATCGCCAGTTCCTCGGTCTCGGCCGACTTGATCCTGCCGGCATAGACCTCGTCGGCATCGACGGCGACGGTGGTGCCCAATCCACCGAAGAGCACGCCGACCAGCGAACGGTTCATCGCCTTACACATGATTGCGGTCAGGATCAGCCCACTGGCCCCGACCAGCGACCCGGCAATCACCAGCACCGAGTTGTCGATCACAAAGCCGGCCGCTGCCGCCGCCAGCCCGGAATAGCTGTTCAGCAGGCAGATCACCACGGGCATGTCGGCCCCACCGATCGGTAGCGTGAGCGTCGCCCCGAGGCCAGCGGCTACCAACACCAGCAACAGGAACGTCAATAACTGCGGGTTGCTGAACATGCCCCAGAGCAGCAGGACCGCGGCAATGCCGAGGCCCAGGTTGATCCACTGTCGGTTGGGGTCGTCCCAGGGTTTCTTGAACTTCGGCAGTTCCTGCAGCTTGGCGAAGGCGACCAGGCTGCCGGTGAGCGTCAGCGAGCCGATCAGGCAGGCCAGGCCGATGGCGATGCCGAACTGCGTCCACGACCCGAGACTGGTTTGGGCCGCCGCCTGCGCCGCCCCCTTTCCGAATCGGGCCAGCGTGTGGGTACTGGTGAGTTCTGCTGCGGCCACCAGCATCGAGGCGGCGCCGCCAAAGCCGTTGAGCAGCGCGACCATCTGGGGCATGCCGGTCATCGGCCAGCGGCGGGCCATCGTGGCTCCGATGCCGCCGCCAGCGGCGGCAAAGACCGCCAACAGCACGAGCGGCCAGACGCCATTTTCCGCAACACTTGCCGCCACGGGTTGCTCGAAGCAGGCGGCCAGGATGGCGATCGCCATGCCGGCGGCACCGAGATAGTTGCCGCGGACCGCCGTGCGGGGGCCCGACATCAGCTTGAAGGCCACGATGAACAGCATCGAGGCGGTGAGATAAGCGAGATTGATCCAGGCCTGGCTCGACATGGAGATTGAACCCTTCAGGGAGCCGACGGCTGGGGCCGGGCCGGCGGGGGAAAACTATTTTTTCTTGGGATTAAACATCTCAAGCATCCGGTGGGTCACCACGAAGCCGCCGGCGACGTTGATCATTGCCAGAAAAACAGCCAGCAGACCAAACAGGCTGCCGAAGCCGCTGGTCAGGCTGCCGGCAACCACCAACGCCCCGACGACGGTGACGCCCGAGATCGCGTTCGAGCCGCTGGTCAGCGGGGTGTGCAGCCGCTGCGGCACCTTTGTGATCACCTCGAAGCCAACCCACATGGCCAGCAGGAAGACGGTCAGCAGCCGGATGAAGGTTGAGGCCGGATCTTCACCAGCCGACGCGGTGGCCAGCAGGCCAGTTGAGTTGAGCAGCAGGGGGTGAATCATCGGGATGCCTTTTTCAAGAACGGTCGTTGATCGATGGTCGGTCGTCGGTCGGCAGCGTGCGCGGTCGGCTCAGGAGGAGGCCGGGCCTTCCGTGGTCGGCTCAGCGGCGGCCGTCGCCGGTGGTTCCAGCGGTGGCAGACCGGCCAGTTCGCGAACCCGGGGATGGACAAGTTCGCCCCCTTTGGCCACCAGGGTCTCGCGGCAGATCTCGTCATCAGACGGTTCGGCCGGGAAGCCGGAGCTGATCAGGTGTTGCAGGAATGTGATCACGTTGCGGGCGTAGAGCTGGCTGGTGTGGGTGGCGACCTCGGCCGGGAGGTTGGTGGGGCCCAGGATGCTCACACCATTGACTGAGCAGGTCTCGCCGGGGGTGGTCGCCTCGCAGTTGCCTCCCCGTTCGGCGGCCAGATCGACCACCACGCTACCGGGCTGCATCCCGGCGACCATCTCACGGGTGATCAGTATCGGCGCTGGCTTGCCGGGGATGAGCGCCGTGGTCACGACCAGATCGCATTCGGCAATCACCTTGCCGAGCAGTTCCTGCTGTTGGCGGTAGAAATCCTCGGACATCGCCTTGGCATATCCCCCCTTGGTCTCACTGGTGCCGGTCTCCAACGGCAACTCGACAAACTTCGCGCCAAGGCTTTCGACCTGCTCCTTGACTGCCGGCCGCACATCGTAGGCCAGCACCTGCGCACCGAGTCGCTTGGCGGTGGCGATCGCCTGCAGGCCCGCCACACCGGCTCCGAGGATGAGCGCCTTGGCCGGCCGGATCGTGCCGGCAGCCGTGGTCATCATCGGCAGGATTTTCTTCAGGGTCAGCGCGCCGAGCAGCACCGCCCGGTAGCCGGCGATGTTGGCCTGACTGGAGAGTACGTCCATGCTCTGCGCCCGCGTGATCCGGGGCACCAGTTCAAGCGCGTAAATCGTCGCGCCCGTGGCAGCGTCTGCGGCGCAGGCCTGGCAGCTGCCCAAGGGGTCGGCCATGCCGATCACCGTGGTGCCGGCCGACAGCTTCCCCCGGTCGGCTGCCCAGCTTTCGCCACAGTTGCCACCGATCCGGACCGCCAGCACGCAGTCCGAACAGAAGGCCTCATCGCGATCGACCAGAACGGCTCCGGCAGCCGCATAGTCATCGTCGGTGAAGCCGGCGGCAGCCCCTGCACCTCGCTCTACTCGGACGGTGTGGCCGGTTTTGATCAGCGGAGCGATCGCTGCTGGCACAAGGGCAACGCGGTTTTCACCGGGGAAGAGTTCCTTGACGACCGCGATGTTCATTCGACTGCCCGAGGCGTTGACTGGATGGCTGGGTGGCGGACGGAAACCGCTTGGGTATTCGCCGGGGGCCGATTCTGCCGTTTTGTGGCGTGGCTGGCAAATGGTCGCTCGGGCCGGGCCGTTTCGTCCGGTGGCTTGAGCGGCAGGATTCCGCCTGCTATCCTTCGGGACGGCCACGGGCGGCTGAACGCTGCTGAGCCGTGGGTCCAGACTGCCAATCGGGCGGCCGGCCTCCGGCTGGTGGCTCCCGAACCAACTGAGCGCCAGACAAAGTGACGGAACAATGACCAAGACATTCATGGCCAAGCCGGGCGAGATCGAGCAGCGGTGGTGGCTGGTTGATGCCGCCGACAAACGGGTTGGAAGACTCGCCAGCGACGTTGCAATGATCCTGATGGGCAAGCATCGCCCGACCTACACGCCGCATATCGATACTGGCGACTTCGTCGTGATCGTCAATGCGGAAAAGGTTGAGTTTGGTGGCAAGAAGTGGCAGCAGAAAGAGTACCGCTGGTATTCCGGTTACACTGGTCTGAAAAGCGAGACCGCTGAGAAACGGCGGGAACGACGGCCCGAACTGATCCTTGAAGAGGCCGTCCGTCGAATGCTGCCAAAAACCAAGCTCGGCCGGGTGATGCTCAGCAAATTGAAGGTCTACGCGGGGCCCGATCATCCGCACCTGGCCCAGCAGCCAGAGCCGAAGGCACTTGGTGTCGCCCGAGCGGCCGCTGTCTGAGCCGAATCCAAAACCCCACACCGTCCACACTATTGGAGTTCATTCGCATGTCGACTGACGCAACCCCTTCACCCGATTCGCCCGAGCCGACTGCCCCGGCAGCAGCAACGCCAGTGGCCGCCGACACCCCCGTCGTTGCGGCTGCAACTTCGGTGTCCGCTCCGGTCGCCACGGCCGCCTCGCAACCGCGGAAGCGGATCGATCTTGCTGGTAACGTGATTGCGACCGGTCGGCGGAAGACCGCTGTCGCCCGGGTCAGGCTGCGACCTGGTAGTGGGGTGGTGACGGTGAACAGTCGTCCGCTGGATGTCTATTTCCCTACAGTGAAGGATCGGGAACTGGTCGCTGGGGCCCTCAGCCATGTGGGCCGCCAGCAGGCGGTCGATGTCGACATCACCGTCAGCGGTGGCGGCCAGACCGGTCAGGCCGGTGCCTGCCGACTCGGGATTGCCCGGGCGCTCAAGGACTTTGATGGGGAACTGGCAGAACCGCTGCGTCAGGGGGGTCTGCTGACCCGTGATGGACGAATGAAAGAGCGGAAGAAGTACGGCCTTCGCGGTGCCCGCCGCGGAACGCAGTTCTCGAAGCGATAGCCCACCGGCTTCCCGCGGTATTTTCCGGTCAATCGCTGCCACCGTCAGAGCCGGTTGATCTGGTCCGATTTTCCCCTCCCGCGATCCGAAGCAATACTTGAAGGATCTGCGATTGGGCAGTTCCTCCCTGGACGGCAGCATCCACTGCTGCTGGGGTGCGAGGGGAGAAATCATCGGCCGAGGATTTTGGCATGAAACGGTTCGTCGGGCTCACTGGGCTGCTGCTGGCAGCGATCGCCGTCTCTGTCGCTTCGGGAGCGGAGCGGGTGGTTCCTTCCGGTACGTCGGCGCTGCCCCGTGATGTTCTGGCTGCCGAGGCCGCCGGGTTGATTGCCCTGAAGTACATCCCCAATGATTCCCGCTCGGCACAAGTCGTTGTCGAAAACAAGTCGGACCAGCCGTTGACGCTGCGGCTCCCGGAAGCATTTGCCGGCGTTCCGGCCCTAGCACAGTTTGGCATGGGCGGTATCGGCGGTGGCATGGGCGGTGGCATGGGCGGTGGCATGGGCGGCGGCATGGGCGGCGGCGGGCAGGCCATGGGTGGCGGTGGCATGGGCGGCATGGGCGGCGGCATGGGTGGCATGGGCGGCGGCGGCATGGGTGGCATGGGTGGCATGGGCGGCGGTATGTTTTCGGTGCCTCCGGAGAAGACAAAAGTGGTCAAAGTCGCCACCGTCTGCCTTGAATATGGCAAGGATGAGCCCTCTCCCCGGCTCTCCTACCGGATGGTTCGGCTCGACAGCTTTTCGGAAGATCCGGCACTGGCTGCCATCATGATGGCCTTGGGCCGCGGTGAGATTCCCCAGAAGGTCGCTCAGGCGGCTGCTTGGCATCTGGCGAGCGGCCGCAGTTGGCAACAACTCGCCGCGGAGAAGATCGATCGAGCTGGCGGGGCCCCCGACCTGCAATATTTTTCGGCGGCCGAATTACTGGCCGCCCGACGGGTTGTCGCAGTTGCGGTCGAACGAACCGGTCGCTCCACCGACCGCGGCATGTCAGGTTCACGCCGGTTCCGCTCTCCCGGCGAAGGCTGAGCGGTTCCGCCGCGGGCTGCATTCCCGTTCGGCGGATGGGCACTGGCCCGATGTCGAGGCGATCGGCACGGAACGGATGCGATCTGCCGGTGATTCTGCTCGGAACCGCCGGTGTGCCGGATCCTTTCACGGCGAAATTTTTTGCCCGATTTTGCGACAGGCCCTCAACAGGCGGCCGGTTTTTGGGTACAAGAGTGTGTCGGTCGGGGCGGTGGTCTGGGGCCACCGAATGCAACCACCGCTGGCCACAAGGCCGGCCATCGGGAGAGCTGTTGGAAATGGAGAAGCCTGCGAGCACGTCGTCACAAGCGGCGGGAGAAGTTGTTGTCGAGGCTCGGAACCTCTCGAAGACCTATCGGGACTTCTGGGGTCGCAGCAAAAAGGTCGCGCTCAAACCGCTCGATCTTGAGATTCGTCGGGGAGAAATTTTTGGCCTGCTCGGCCCGAATGGCTCGGGCAAGACGACCACGATGAAGCTGCTCTTGGGGCTGATCTTTCCAACCTCGGGTGAAGCCATCGTGTTTGGCAAAGATGCCACCGATGTCTCGAAAAACGACCGCATCGGGTACCTTCCTGAAGAGTCGTACCTCTACAAGTTTCTCGATGCCGAAGAGACACTTGATTTTTACGGCCGGCTGTTCGACATGCCGCCGAAAGAACGGAAGCGACGCGCCGATGCCCTGATTGAAATGGTCGGGCTGGGCCGCGACAAGAAGCGGCAGTTGCGTGAATATTCCAAGGGCATGACCCGACGGATCGGGGTGGCCCAGGCCCTCATCAACGATCCCGAACTGGTGCTGCTGGATGAGCCAACCAGCGGTCTCGACCCGATCGGCACCCGTGAGATGAAGGACCTGATCATCGACCTGAAGGAGCGGGGCAAGACGGTGATTATGTGCTCGCATCTGCTGGCAGATGTCGAGGACGTCTGCGACCGGATCGCAGTGCTGCATCAGGGCGAACTCAAGGAGTTGGGTCGGGTCGATGAACTGCTACGAGTCACCGACATCACCCAGATCCGTTCAAGTGGGCTGCCGGAGGCGGCTCAGGCCGAGATCCGGAAGATCATCGAACAGCATGGCGGGACCGACATTGAAATCGGCAGTCCGACAACCACCCTCGAAGATCTGTTCCTCGAGGTTGTCAGGGACACCGAGGCCCGGCCGGGCAGACGGGCGAGACAGCGGCAGGACGAGCCTGAGGGCGGCTAGGCTGAGCCGGGGCTTACTGATTGCTCTCGCGGCGGATGACTGCCCTGTGAGCAGCGGGCCGGGGAATCGGCTTTCGGAACATCCATAACATTCGGTCTTCACACGGGCAGACATCCGATGGTTCTTGAAGAGGAAATTCCGGCATTCGCAGCTTGGCTGGGGCCGGCTGCCGCCTCCTACTTGTTGATCGTGGCGCTGGTGGCGGTCTTTGCCGCCCTGCTGGCCTGGTTGTCGCTGTCGGCGGCGTCAGGGCCGCTGACCGCTGGTGACCGGGTCTACCGTGGGGTGTTGGCGGGCGTGGCCGATCTGGCCGGCATGTCGGGCCGTCGTGTCTGGGCCCTCGCCAGGCTGGCGATTCAAGAGTCATTGCGGCGAAACGTGCTGGTGGTCCTGGGGCTGTTTGCCCTGATCGTGCTGTTTGCCGGCTGGTTTCTCGATCCCCAGAGCGTCAACCCGGGCAAGCTCTATCTGGGTTTCATCCTGGCGGCAACCAACCTCCTGGTGTGTCTCGTGGTGCTGGTGCTGTCGGTCTTCAGTCTGCCGGCCGATTTCAAGGCGAAGGCAATTCAGACCGTCACCACCAAGCCGGTGCGGACCGGTGAGATCGTGCTCGGCCGCATTGTTGGGTTTGCGACGGTCGGCACGGTTCTGCTGGCGATCATGGGGTTTGTGGGCTGGGCCTTTGTGGTTCGGAGCGTGAGCCATTCCCACGGATTGGAGGCGGTCGATCTGTTGGCCGACCGGCTGGAGGACGGCCGGGTGGTCGGCTACGAGGGGCGGACCAGCCTTGACCGGGGCCATCGGCACCGGGCGGAACTCGACCCGGACGGCAATGGGTCGACCGACACCACCCAGGGGCACCGGCACAGTGTGCGGCGGGTCGCCGGTGAGGGTGAGACAGCCGAATACTCGCTCGGCCCGGTCGAGGGCCTGCTGGAAGCCCGGCGGCCGCTCCGCGGCAAACTGCGGTTTCTCGACCGCGAAGGGCGGCCCAGTGACAAGGGCATCAGTGTCGGGGCTGAATGGTCCTACCGCCAGTACATCGAGGGGGGGTCGCTGGCTGCTGCGATCTGGACTTTCGAGGGGATTGATCCGGCAGAATTCCCGGAGGGGCTGCCACTGGAGATGCTTGTCCGGGTGTTCCGGACCTACAAGGGTGATATCGAAAAGGGAATCGCCGGCAGTGTCCGGGTCCGGAACCCGACCAGCGGCCTCCAGAGTGACCCGTTCTATTTCACTGCCAAAGAATTCACGATCGACTCGCTGTTGATCCCCCGAACCCTCGCTGCCACCTCGGCCGATGGAGGTACCCGGCAGGTCGATCTGTTTGCGGACATCGTCTCGGGTGGGCGGGTCGAAGTGGTGCTGCAATGCCTGGAACCGGCCCAGTACTACGGTGTCGCCCAGGCCGACTTCTATCTTCGCAGCGGCAGCGGTACCTTCGCCCTCAATTACGCCAAGAGCTGTCTCGGGATCTGGTTCTCCATGCTGCTGGTCACCGCGATCGGCGTCATGTTCAGTACCTTTCTGGCCGGCCCGGTCGCCCTCTTGGCGACCCTTTCGGTAGTGATGGTGGGCCAGTTCCGGGAGTTTATTCAGCGACTTTTCGAGGCCCAGCTGACGGGCAACACCAAGGAGATGCCCGGCGGCGGTCCGATCGAGTCGCTCTATCGCCTCGTCACGCAGGCAAGCATCACCGTCGACCTGGAGCAGTCACCGCTGGTGACGGCGATGAAGACGGCCGACACCTTTTTGCTGGCGCCGATGCGGCTGGCGGCTTCGTTGTTTCCCTCGCTGTCGAGTCTGGGCACCAGCGATTTCGTCGCCGGCGGCTTTGACATCCCGCTCGACCTGTTGGCCGCACATGGCTGTGAGACCCTCGGCTATCTGGTGGCGTTCTTCGTCGCCGGAGCGTTCTGCCTGAAATCCCGGGAGGTGGCATCATGACCCACGGAATCGAAACTCGTCCGGCAGCTCGCCGGGAGAAGGCTGCCTGGCTTGGGCTGCGGCCCGAGACGCTTGTGACGCTCGTGCTGATTGCGGTCCTGCTGGTTCCGCTGTCGGCACTCAGCCAGCCACGGGATGCCTCATCGGCGGGCGGCCAACTGGCCCGGCTGCGAGCCGAGGCCCAGCTTTCCCAGGCCGACCTGGGTGAGATCGACCCCACCAGCGAGACGATGCGGCTGGCGACCCTCGGCCTGAAGAACATCGCCGTCACGTTGCTCTGGGACCGGGCCAACTATTACAAGAAGGTCGAGGACTGGACCAATCTCTCGGCCGTGCTTGAGCAGATGACGAAGCTGCAGCCCAACTTCTATTCCGTCTGGGACTTCCAGGCCCACAACCTCTCGTACAACATCTCGGTTGAGTTTGACGACTATCACGACCGCTACGCCTGGGTGATGAAGGGCATTGAGTTCCTGCGGCAGGGCATCTTCTTCAACACCCGTGAGCCCCGGCTGCTGGGGCGGATGGGCTGGTTCATCGCCCAGAAAATCGGCCGCGCTGATGAAAAAGTGCAGTACCGGCGGCTGTTCAAGGCAGACGATGACTTCCATGAACGGGACCGGCCGGGCCGGACCCTGGCCGAGCGGGACAACTGGCTGGTGGGCCGTGAGAAGTATCTTGCCGCCCAGCAACTGGCCGACTCAGGAGCGCCGCTGAAGACGACACCGCTGATCTTTCACTCAGAGCCGATGATGACCGCCATCAACTACGCTCGTGGCCTGGCGGCGGACGGCATTTTCGGAGACAAGGCGCGAGACGGCTGGACCCTGGCGGGGGAGGCAATGCGGCGGTACGCCGTCCGGGAAATCCCCACCAGTTGGAACGTGCCGATCCGGCTGGGCCTGCGTGAGGCTGAACTGGCCCGGGCTGAACGGCTGGCCGGTGAACTCGAAGACCTGTTGCCCGGTCGGTTTGCGGCCTTCAAAGCGGAGCGAGAGGCCGCCCTCAGCGATGACCAACGACAGGCTCTTGAGGTCCCGCCGCTGGAACGGACCGAGCAGCAACAACAGCTGGTCTCGGAGGCCGAGCAGGCGCTGAAGGTGACGTGGCCGATGGTGACCCGCGAGGCGCCGGCTGCTGTTCGGGAGCGGGCAAAGGAACTGGCCGCGGAGTATGTCGAGGCGAGCGAGACCGCCGAGATCATCGACCGCTACCGTGATATCGTGAACTTCGACTTCTGGCGAGCCACCTGCGAGATGGAGGTGACCGAGCCTGCTCTGCGGGCGCGCGAGGCCACCTGGCGGGCCGAGAAGGACTTTGAGGCTGCTCGGCTGCGGCCGGCGAAGCAGGCCTTTGAAGAGGCCTTCGCCGCCTGGCGGGAAGTGCTCGACAACTCAGACGTGCTCCGGGAGGACGCCCTCACCCGGGACGATCTCCAGGAGATCGTCGACCGGTACCGGGAGGTGCTTGAACAACTCGACGAACCCTTTCCCAGCCCCTTCATCCTCGACGACATGCTCGAGGGGTAAGGGAAGGTTGCCGCTGCGAAGCCGTTACGGCGGAGGCACGATCGATGCCGTTTCGTAGGTTCGTCCGATCGCCTGTGACTGCGAGGCGGCCAGCTGGTAGAGCCTTTCGCCGGCCGGCGTCGGATAGCGGCCGGTGATGCAGGCCTGGCAGAGTCGGGTCTCCGGCAGGTCGATGGAGCGGGCGACTGACTCAACCGGCAGATAGCGGAGCGAGTCGGCTCCGAGTACCTCAGCCATCTCGGCCTGGGCCTCATCGCTGAGCGTGTCACCCCGGAGAAACCGCGGGGCGAACAGTTCATCGATTGTCGACATGTCGATGCCGTAGAAGCAGGGAGCAACGATCGGCGGGCAGGCAATCCGGACATGGATTTCCCGGGCCCGGCCGAGCGATCGCATCCGGCCCAGTAGCACCCGCATGGTGGTGCTCCGGACGATCGAGTCTTCCACCAGTATCACCCGCTTCCCTTCGAGCACTTCCCGGAGTGGGGTGTACTTGCTTTCGGCCTTTTGACGGCGGCTGGCCGCTCCGTCGATGAAGGTGCGGCCGGTGTAGCGATTCCTGATCAGGCCCTCGACGCTCGGAATTGAGAGCCGGTAGGCCATGGCGTCGGCGGCAGCCTTGCTGGTGTCGGGAACCGGCACCACCACAGTGTCGCCGTCGATCGGGACGGTCTCCAACCGAGCCAGCTCCTCGCCCAGTCGCTTCCGCGACAGGTAGACGCTGCGATCGTCCATCGTGCTGGCGACATTGGCAAAGTAGATCCATTCGAAGAAGCAATGGGCCCGCCGCTGGTCGGCGGCGAAGCGTTCGATCCGCAGCCCTGCGTCATCGATCACCAGAGCGGTGCCTGGTTCGAGTGAACAGATCGACTCCGGCGGAAAACCGAGGTTGAGCAACGCGACGCTTTCACTGGCGGCGGCCACCAGCTGTCCGTGTCGGGCATATTCCAGCGGCCGGATGCCAAGAGGATCGCGGGCCAGGATCATCCGGCCGCAGGCATCGAGAATCGCCAGGTTCCAGGCTCCGTCGAACCGGCTGGCCAGCGTGGCGAGCAATTCCGCCGGGGGGGGAGTGGCGTTTCCCGCAAGCTCCCGGCCGATTGCATGAAGAATGACTTCGGTGTCGTTCTCCCGGGCCAGGTGGTTGTCGTCATCGGCCAGGATTTCATCCCGAAGTTCCGGGTAGTTGGCCAGCTGGCCGTTGAAGCCGAAGGAGAACCACTTCCGTTTCTGAATGTGGGGCCGCTCCAGCGGTTGGGCATAGCCGCGGTCCTCGGCTCCGCAGGTGGCATAGCGGACATGGCCGATCGCCGCCCGGCCGCAGTGCTGGGCCATCAGGCTCTCGAACTTGCCGCGGTGGCTCATCCGAAAGACCTCGCTGACGCTGCCGACCTCTTTGTGGGTTGCCAACAACTGGCTCCGGTCGGGGTTCCAGACCGTCATGCCGGCCGAGAGTTGTCCCCGATTCTGGATGTCGAGCAGCATCCGGGGAATCAGCCGTGAAACCTCCTCGGGACCTGAAGGGGGGCAGAGGTCGCTCGCCTCACCGCCGGGCAGATGGTAGATGGCCGCGAGGCCGCACTCGTGTTTGAGATCGCTCACCGGGCCCTCGACGTGGCGGGAAAATCGAGCCAGACCGGGTTATATGCTGCCATGGGCCCCGGTCTCAACCGTGCGGTCGGCGGAGGCGGTAGAACATGCATGCCGCGGGTGCAGTGGCCCCCGCGAACGGGGTGAGGGTACGATGACGGCCTTCCCGGCCGCGGCAGCCTCGCCCGGCGGCGACCTGAGACAGTTCACCGATCATGAGTAGCCCATCCCGTTCGGATCTTATCGCCGCGGCCCGCCTGATCGTGATCAAGATCGGCAGCCGCGTGCTCACAACCCCCGACGGGCTGCTCGACACCGCGCGGATTGCAGTCATCGGCCGGCAATGCGACCAGCTGCTGGCAGCCGGGAAGCAGCTGGTGGTGGTCAGTTCGGGGGCGGTTGCAGCAGGCATGGGGCGACTGGGGCTTTCCCACCGGCCGCGAACCCTCTCGCGGCTCCAGGCTGCCGCCGCCGTTGGCCAGAGCTGCCTGATCGAGGCTTACGAACGGTCGCTGCGGCCCCACGGCCGGCATGTTGCCCAGGTGCTGCTGGTGGCCGAAGACCTGCAGGATCGGCGGCGATACCTCAACATCCGGGGCACCCTGCGGGCCCTGCTTGATGAAGGGGCGGTGCCGATCGTCAACGAAAACGACACGGTCAGCGTCGAGGAGCTGCAGACCTCCTTCGGCGATAATGACCGGCTGGCGGCTCTGGTGGCCACCTTGCTGCCGGCCGATCTGCTGATTCTGCTGTCGGACGTCGCCGGGCTCTACGATCGAGCTCCCGAGGCCGAGGGAGCAGCGGTGATCCCCCTGGTTCCGGTAATTGATGCGGGGACTGAGCGGTTGGCCAGGGATCGTGCCAGCGGCCTGTCGAAGGGCGGCATGGCCAGCAAACTGGCGGCGGCCCGGATCGTGACCGCTTCGGGCTGTCACTGTGTCATCGGTCCGGGGAAACGGGACGACGTACTCGAGGCGATCTGCGGCGGCGGCGAGGTGGGAACCCTGTTTCCCGCTTGCCAGGGCACCATGCCGGCGCGGAAACGCTGGCTGGGCTGGTCTGCCCCCGCCAGCGGCACCCTCGTGGTCGATGCCGGCGCCCGGCGGGCGGTGGTCGATGGCGGCAGCAGCCTGCTTGCCGCCGGCGTGCTCGCCGTCTCGGGCAGCTTTGGCCCCGGCGAGATCGTGACGCTGGAAACACCGGAGGACGGAGTCTTTGCCCGGGGGCTGGTCAACTATGCCGCCGCCGACCTCGAGCAGATTCGAGGTCTGCAGACCGATCAGGTGCTCCAGCAGCTTGGCCGCTGCGGCTGCGATGCGGTGATTCACCGGGACGATCTCGCGGTGATTCAGCGGGACCGGTCCCAGACGCCAGACCGGGCCGATCCGCTTTCAGAGACCACGGGCTGATTCCTACGATGCTTGAACAGCTGTTGATTGTGCTGGCACTGATCCTGGCCAACGGTTTTTTCTCTGGCGCGGAAATGGCGATTGTCGCCAGCCGGCGGGGCCGGCTGCGGCAGCTGGCCGAGCAGGGGGACCAGGCGGCTGCCAAGGCGCTCGATCTGGCCCTCAGCCCCGACAAATTCCTGCCGACGGTCCAGATTGGGATCACCCTGGTGGGCACGCTGGCAGCGGCCTACGGCGGTGATCGGGTCGTGAGCGTGCTGGCCGCCTGGCTGACCGCCAACGGTTCGCCCACCCTCCAGGCTGCCGCGCGGCCGATCGCCCTGACGGTCTTTGTCGCGGTGCTCTCGTTCTTCACCCTGTTGCTCGGTGAGCTGGTACCGAAGCGGCTGGCCCTGCGGCGGGCCGAAGACTTCGCCCGCCTCGCGGCTCCGGTCATGCAGATCTTTGCGGCGGCGACCCGGCCGCTGGTCTGGATGATGGGCATCTCGACTTCGGCGGTGCTGTTTCTGTTGGGGGCCCACAAGCAAGACGGGCCGAGTGTGTCGGTGGACGACATCGAGCACCTGCTGGAGGCCGGCCGGGCCGAGGGGGTATTGGAGGCGGTTGAGCAGGCGGTGGCAGCCGAGGCTCTGCGGCTCGGCGAGCGGACGGTTCGCGACATCATGCGGCCCCGCATCGATCTCGACGCCATCGACATCGACACACCGGCGGCCGAGGTGCTGGGGGCGATCGCAATGGCGGGCTATTCGCGGCTGCCGGTCTACGAGGGATCACTCGACCAGATTCTGGGCTACGTCTCGATCCGCGACGTACTGCGACAGAACTGGATGGGCTGGCCGATTGAGCTGCGGAAGATGCTGCACAAGGCGCTGTTCGTCCCTGAGACGATGCCGCTCGACCGCCTGCTTGAACTGTTTCAAAAAGAGCGGAACCAGCTGGCGATCGTCCTCGACGAATATGGTGGCACCGAGGGTCTGGTGACTCTCGAGGATGTCATGGAGGAACTGGTGGGTGAGATTCGGGACGAGCACGAAGGCGACGGTGACAGTGAATTCGTCAGCCGTGAGGACGGCTCCTGGCTGGTCGATGGCGGCCTGCCGCTTGACGATCTGCTCGAGCGGCTGGCAATCCGCGATCCCGGCGGCGGCCGCGACTATTCGACCGTCTCGGGACTTGTGCTTGATGAGCTGGAGCGGATTCCCCGGGTGGGCGATGCCTTCGAGTGGAACGGCCTGTCGATCGAGGTGGTCGACATGGATGGCCGGCGGATCGACCGGCTGCTCATTCGACCGCTGGCAAGTCCGGGTTGAGCGTGGCCGCGGCTAGGCGGGCCAGGGGTGCCGGCTGGTCGTTCCGCCGGAAGACCGCCCGCCAGACCGGTGCTCCGGCCAGACGCGTCCGCCGCTCGAAGTGGGTGCGGTAGTCGCTGTTGGGGCCTCCGGGCAGTTCCTCGGCCGGCGGACCGAACCGACCGGTCGCTCCCGTCGCCATCACCGCCTCCTGAAAGTATTCCTCGACGTCGGTCCAGACGTGCAGTTGCCCGTCGGCGGGCAGCAGCCGGGCGGCGTGCGCAAGGAACACCGGGTTGAGAATCCTCCGCTTCCGGTGGCGGGCCTTCCACCAGGGATCGGGAAAGTAGACATGCACCCCGGAGAGACACCGATCCGGCAGCAGGCTGCTGACGAGCCGCATCGCGTCGCCGTGGATGACCCGGCCGTTGGGGCAGGCGGCCGCCGCCAGCTTGCCGGCGGCCAGCCGGGCATAGCCACCGCTAACCTCGATGCCAAGGTAGTTCTGCCTGGGATTGGAGGCGGTTGCAGCCGCCAGGAACATCCCTTTGCCAGATCCGACCTCAAGTTCGACCGGTAGTGGTTGATCGAACAGACTGGTTAAATCCAGCGGTGCCGGTAGGCCGGCAAGCGTCAGCAGGTGCCGGGACAGGTCCAGATCGGCGGCAGGTTTCCGCGGGGGACGGCGGGGCATCGCAGGCCGTCAGGCGGTCGGGGCAGGGGGGGCAGCAGCGGACTGCTCAGCCGCCACTAGAAAATCGACCGGCAGCGGCACGCCCTTGATCATGCCTTCGACGACGATGCTGTCATTGACCAGCCCCTGGAAGCGGCAGACGATCATCGCCCTGGGCCGGACGCGGACGCGTTCGACAGCGATCACCAGTCGGTCACCCGGCCGGACAGGCTCGCGGAATCGCACCTCTTCAAGGCCACCGAAGCCGATCATCTCGGCATCAAGGAGCTGATACTTCTTGGAAAAGTAGCTCGAGAGTTGGGCCGCAGCTTCGCACATCATCACACCAGGCATCAGCGGCACGGTCGGGAAGTGGCCCCGCACCCAGAACTCATCGTTCCGCACATCCTTGTAGCCGACGCAGAGTGCCCGCTCGAGATCTTCGTGGACGATCGCCGTCAATTGCTCCATTTCGAACCGCTGCTGGTTGTAGCGGCGGATCTCGTCAATGTCGGCAATGACCCTGTTCAGGTCATAATCATTCGGGGAGATGATGAAGTCGCGGGGAGGCACGGTACGGTCTTCCTCCGAGGGGCCCGGTGATGATGGCGACGGAAGACCGATCAGGTCTTGATGTGCTTCCGCTTGGCTTTGCGAGCCTTGCTGTTGGCTGGCCGGGAGCCGTGATTGGCTTTTTTGAGGGTGCGGTGAGGCTTGGACATGGCGGATGGTGACCTGGCGGTGAATCGACCGGACGACCTGTCCGGAATCGAGCACCATACCACGGCCGCAGCGACCATGCCACGGGGGTAAAGACTTGGCGTTTAGCAGTCCCTTGCGCCGCCTGGACACAGTCCTATGGCAGCCGCTTTGACCCCTGCCGCTCGGCTTCGAGGGCCTCACGAACGGAAGTTCGGAGAATATCGATGAAACTGGCAATCAGAAAGCCGAATAGGCCGCCGAGCACGGCCGAGGAAATGCCCCCCAGAAGGGCACCTGGCAGCGAGGCTGAGGCGATTGTGGCCAGGGCCGTGCCGCCGGCCACACCCCCGACCACACCGCCGATGCCCGCCGAAACCGGCAGCAGCCAGCCAACCCTCGTGCGCCGCTCAAGATGTGTGGGTGGAAGGGCCGGCACTGGTGCTGATCGAAACCGTCCACCCCGGCGGGCCAGATCGCGGTCGGTGGCTTCCTGCATCCGGGTTCCGATCGCGTTGCCGGCCACATGCATGCCGATGCTGCCGAGCACCACGATGGCAGCCAGCCAGCCGGCCAGGCCCAGCCAGTTGATGGCGGCAAAGGCGACTGCCAGCGCGACTGAAAGCCAGAGAAATGTGGTGAATCGCATGAGGCCGGGTGGAGCAGGTGCGGGCGAGCGGCGGACCTATTTCATCATAGGGTGGGTGAGCCCGATCGGTGCCAGAGGTTTCGAGAAAAGGAAAAACGTCGCCTGTGGCCCGTGGAAGCCCCCAGCCGGTCGGAGATACCCCTGCCCACTCGCTGGACGTTCACGTCGGCCTTCCTGGCCTCCGTTCACTGCCCGTCCGCTTCGCTTCGCCATCCTGGCTTCGCTTGCTTCCGGAGCCCGCTCGTG
>Ga0209986_10001030_pt1 | contig 27166 bp, 24 predicted proteins | sample BlataG_FD_183168 | JGI IMG/M metagenome (GOLD analysis project Ga0209986, IMG submission 183168) | Deep subsurface microbial communities from Black Sea to uncover new lineages of life (NeLLi) - Black_00105 metaG (SPAdes) (version 2) | ecosystem: Environmental > Aquatic > Marine > Oceanic >... | reverse complement strand
TGCTGTTTCCCAAGCACGAGCAGTAGGGGCGAGGTATTTCAGCCGATAGGCACTCTCGTGCAGCCTCCCGCATCCACTGGGCAGCAGTAATGGCTGCGGTCATGTGGTGTCCATCAAGGTGCAGGAATCGCGCCGCGGCTACGTAAGCACGATCAGCCTGCTGTAGTTTCAGTTCCGCATGTGTGCCACGGTAGCACAAGATGCTGCGCCGCCCCGTTTTGGCATGGACCAACACTATGCAGACCGGAGACCGCGCTCCAGGTTGCAGACGCAGATGATTGACGTACACGCCCTCTTGCTCGAAAGCCCGCTTGAGATTGAGGCCAGCCTCGTCATTACCTATGACACCCAGATAGCCAGTTTGGGCTCCCAGTCTGGCCAGGGCGACTAGCGCCGTGGAGACCGGCCCTCCGCCAGAAGTAGCAAAGTCGGCCATGCTTGCTGTAGGCGCGTCGAATCTGGGGATATGATCAACAATGCCCAGGTAGTCCCAGGCGCAGTAGCCCAGACCCACTACGTCAATAAGGGGATTGGCGGTTATCTGCGTGACAGTATGTGGCAGCGCCTATGGGGGAAACCCAACTTGACCTGCTCCTTTGGGTCTGGCACTGCCTGCTATCATTTGTTTGAGCTGCGCTTCGTCGATCATGGGTACACCCAGTTCGCGGGCCTTGTTGTATTTGCCGCTGCCTGGGCTCTCACCAACGAGCAGGTAATCGGTTTTCTTGCTCACTGCGCTGGTGACCTTGCCGCCTAGCGCCACGATCAAATCAGCGGCCTGTTCACGGGTCATTACAGGAAGCGTTCCCGTGATGACAAACGTCTTGCCAGCGAGCCGGCCAGCCACTGCTCGGGATGCAGCTTTCTGCTCCAGCTTGACTCCGGCACCCTGTAGTCTATCTATCAGACCGCGGGTTTGATCACTAGAAAAGAAGGCGACAATATTGGATGCGCTCACTGGGCCCAAGCCACGGATGTCTTTCAGCTCCTCGGGCGAGGCACGAACCAGTTCTTCCACGGAACTAAACTGCTGAGCCAGCATCTCGGCGACTACGGTGCCGACACCTCGTATGCCCAATCCTGCAAGCACGCGAGGCAGTGGGCGAACTTTGCTGGCCTCAATAGCAGCCAGCAGGTTGTCTGTGCTCTTGTCAGCGAAGCCAGGCAGATTCAGAATATCTTCACGCTCGAGATAATAGAGATCGGCGAAATCACGTAAAAGGCCGTGGTCCACAAAGAGTTGTGCCAGTCGTTCGCCAAAGCCCTCAATGTCCATCGTGTGGGCCCAATGCACGATGCGCTGCACTACTTGCGCCGGACACGACGGATTGACACAGTAGACAGCAACTTCACCTTCAGGCTTCATGGCAGGCGCGCCGCAAACGGGGCAGTGTTCAGGCGAAGTAATGACCTTTTCTTCCCCCGTGCGCAGTTCGACGAGGGGCTTCTCTACCTGGGGGATGACGTCGCCGGCGCGCTTGATGAGCACAGTGTCACCGACGCGGATGTCTTTGCGGGCAATGTCTTCGAAATTGTGCAGCGTGGCCCGTTCAATGGTCACGCCGCCGAGCCGCACCGGTTCGAGTATGGCGAACGGGTTCAAAGTGCCTGTGCGCCCGACGTTGATACCCAGTTCTCTGAGCCGTGTTGTGGCCTGGCGGGCTGGGAACTTGAGCGCTATCATGCCGCGAGGGTCTTTGCCTACTACCCCGAGCCTGCGTTGTGTGGTCAGGTCATTAATCTTGAAGACTACGCCGTCGGCTTCATAGTTCAACGTGTTGCGCTTCTGCATCCACTGCTCACCGTAAGCAATGGCCTGCCCCAGATCATCGAAGAGCGCTATATCTGAGTTGACTGGAAAGCCAACGTCTCTCAGGTACTGCAGCACTTCCTGTTGCGTACCAAGCTCCACGCCCTCGCTGGACACGACTGCGTAGCAAAACAGCCGCAGTGGTCGGGATGCGGTGATAGCGGGATTGAGTTGGCGCAGGCTACCCGCCGCAGCGTTGCGCGGATTGGCGAAGGTTTTCTCTCCTTTCTCGTCCTGGCTGCGATTGAATGCCTCAAAGTCGCTGATGGGCATGTAGGCTTCACCGCGCACAACCAGCCTCCGTGGAGGCGGCGGCCCATGTGAATGCACTGGGATGCGCAAAGGCACGGACTTGACAGTGCGCAGGTTCAAGGTGATGTCTTCGCCGACCTGGCCATCGCCGCGTGTGGCTCCTAACACAAAGAGGCCATCCTGGTAGTGCAGGACAACAGTCAGGCCGTCAATCTTCGGTTCGACGACGAATTGGAATGGTGTCCCCGCAGGAAGCAGACGGAGCAGTCGATCACGCCAGGCGCACACTTCATCGCTGCCGAACGCGTTGGCCAGGCTGAGGATGGGCGCGGGATGGCGCACTTTGGCGAACTGCTCTTGCACTTGTCCCCCGACGCGTTGCGTGGGAGAGTCTGGTGTGATGAGTTCCGGATGCGCTTCTTCCAATTCGCGCAATCTGCCCATCAATGCATCGTACTCTGCATCAGCGATCTCCGGCGTATCCAGAACGTGGTAGAGGTAGGCATGGTGCCGGATCCGCTGGCGTAAACGTTCAATGCGTTGCCAAGTGTCATCCGACATAGTGTTCACCTCTTGCATGTCATTGACGGAGCACAGAAGCGGTCTTAGCCACCACAACAAGGCCGGAGAGCTGTTCTTGAAAGCGCTGCCGACAGCGACTGCTCTTGCAGACTCCGCCATCGTTCCAGGTGATTGGAATCATAGCACGCTCTGCAGCCGGTTGCCAATCAAGAGGTCCAGACCACCGGCAGCTGCCAGAGGATTGACAACTGCTGACGTGTAGACAACGAATTGGCAACTGCTGAGGAGTGCAGCGGACATTCTGTTGCATCCAGTGCTGGAGGAGTCTGCTGCTTTTTCGATTCCACGCGGGGAGCTCCCACTATGCTGGGAGCTCCCTATAGGAGTTATCCGCTCGCTTACTTGCGAACCATGGGTATCCAGAGACTGAACGGTTGATAAGCGCCAGAGTCACGTATTATGCTCACCGTGTCGTCGGCAGTGTTGGACACCAGCACGTGGTAGGTCAGCGGGTTGACAGCGATACCACGGAAGAGGCCACTTCCGACCGTCAACGTGCAGATCCAGCCCCCTACATCTGCATCGTACACGAACACCGTGTTGGCTGTCCCACTGCTGACAAACACGTTGTTGCTGGCGGGGTTCACAGCCACACCGTCGAGCCCGGTGGGCACGGGTGGGAGCACGACGTCCACAACTTTATCGCTTTCGCCGTCTATGATAACCAGTTTGCCGCTGGTCGAGGCCACGTATACTTGGTTGGTGACAGGGTTGACAGCCACCCCGTAGGGCCCTGGTGCTGGCTTTGGGGCGGTGTAGGAGAGGTCAATAGTCCGCAGCCTTTCTTGCGTGCTACCGTCAATTACTGTCACTGAGCCAGCGTTCTCTGGCGAGTAGCCGCGATTGGTCACGTAGACTTTGTTCGTTTGCGGATTAACGGCTATCTGTTCTGGCACTTGTTCAACAGCAATAGTCTTGGTGACCGTGAGGGTGTTTCCATCAATGACCGACACTGAGTGTGCGGCTGCGTTTGCAACGTAGATGGTGTTGCCCAGTACAGCGATTCCTTTCGGTGACCGTCCATCACCAAGGGGGACAGAATCAATGTGCTGACTCGTGCACGCATCGAATACTGCTACGTTGTTTTCAGCAGTGTTGACGACGTACATGCGATATCGATCTGGGTCTATGGCCACATTGCTCGGACCTTCCCCGTGACTGCCGATCTCGGTATGCTGCCACTCAAGGAAGCCTTCCAGGCTGGACAGCGTGTTCCCACCACTGTTTGCCACGAAGAAGCGGTTAATGCTGGGCAGGACGGCGATCCCCTGCGGCTGACGGCCAACATTGACGGAGCGCAGTACTGCAATCGCCGGCGTGGCTGTAGGCGTGGGCGTGACTGTCGGGACAGGGGTCCTCGTGGGTGGCGGGGGGGCTCCCTCTTCTTCGAGCCAGACGTTGTCTATGTAGACCTGATCCTGCCCGCCTGATTCTGGGTCGTCTGCCTCGATAAAGACCGTAAGCCGATTTGCCTGGGCCTCGACTGACGCATTGATCTGGATCCACTCCTTGTCTTGGCCGTACCACGGACTCCAGACAATGTCGGAAGACAAAGCGTGGGTTCCTCCTTTAGGGTTGATCCCAACGCGTTTGTTCAGCTTGCCGTGTTGCACTGAGCTCCCCGCTCCACCGTAGATGCTGAACATCAACACGTACACGGTGTAACGTTTGCCTGTTTGTATGCGTGCCCCGCTTTGTCCCGAGGTGAGCACGGTGGTCTGCTTAATGCCAGCATACCAGGGCACTCGGTCTGCCCAGATCAGCTGACTGGCTTCGCCCTCGTATTTGTAGAGCGTGGAGCGCCGGTACTCGGGTGTATGTAGGCCCGGGTCCTCGTAGGGCGTCCAGTGCCGGGCGACCTCTCCGGACCCATACGGATAGAACTCGCCCTCAAAGTCTCCGTTGAGGATAAGCCCGGCTAGTAGCGTGCCTTTCTGAGCTACACCCGCGCTGATGACTGTGAGGGCCAAGCATACAGCCAGCAGTAGAGCTGCTGAGAGTCGGATTCTGTTTGTCATTTTTCCTTTCCCCCATAGGTTTTTCACTGCCCATTATAGCATTGATGTGTTGAACAGGCAATATGTCACTTTCAGGATGGGTGCATCACGATTTCCAGGCGTTCGTGCGGCACTACAGCGACGGCATCGGCAGGAGTGCAACTGCGCGTTCGTCGCGCGTGTCTCGTCGTAGATCTTGACCATCGGGTCAAGGCCGTAGGCGATGGCTTGACAGGATGGTTCGAGGGAGTCACCCAAACTTGATACACTACTTCGGGTCTCGAGGATCCTGAACAAGTCCGATTCCGTTAACCCAGACCACAACAGATAATACGACAGAGTGTAGCGAGTATTGACACTGACTGCTATGTTTTTCAATGCCTTCGGAGTTCACGACTTGCCTATTTCGCTGTTTTCTGATACAATCGTGCGCGGTCTCAGGGAGGCAAGCAGCGTTGAGTCTAGGAGGGCAGCATGGACCTGGCAGAGTTGATCCGCGACGTACCGGACTTTCCAGTGAAAGGAATTCTGTTTAAGGATATCACCACCTTGACCAAGGACCCCGACGCCTTTCAGGAAGCCGTTGATGCTCTTATTGATCACTACATTGATGCAGACATTGACGTCGTCGCGGCCATTGAGTCTCGGGGATTCGTCTTTGGAGCTCCGATGGCCTATGAGCTGGGGGCCGGTTTTGTGCTTGTCCGCAAACCAGGTAAGCTGCCCGCAGAGAAGATCAGCGCCAGTTACACCCTGGAATATGGCACCAACACTCTTGAGATGCACACAGATGCTATCCAGCCAGGTCAGCGCGTGCTGCTTGTGGATGACCTTCTGGCTACCGGTGGGTCAGCCAAAGCAGCCGTTGAGCTTATCGAGAAACTGGGTGGAAAGGTAGTTGGTATGGCTTTTCTCATAGATCTTACATTCTTGAAGGGCGTTGACAAGCTTAAGGGTTATGATGTCTTCTCGCTCATCAAGTTCTGAGGTTTCCGTATGGTGAGCAGCAGATGGTAGACCAGACAACAAGGTTACAGGCGGAGCGCAAAGAGATCCTGGCAAAGTTGAAATGCCTCCGCAGATATCTAGAGACTGAGGTAGAGCGCGTCATCGATTCGGTTGATGCTGCTTCTGATATCTATGAGCGGGGAAAGACACTGGCCATCATTGAGACCTTGCAAGAGAAACTGGCCTCAATCGAGAATGCTTTGCGGGCCGCCGAAAAAGGACACTATGGCATTTGTGATATGTGCGGCGGGAAGATTGACCCTGCCAGGCTGGAAATCGTGCCTTACGCTACAACCTGCGTCAAGTGCCAGGAGAAGTTGGAACGCTCGCTGCGCAGCAGACCCACACTACTCTTTCCCCGGAAGAAGGGTAGGAACGGGTTAGGGCAGTGAGCGGTTACTACATAGAACTTGCTATTGCATTGAGGAGGTCAAGATGGCAAAGCTAACAGAGATTCGTTGGCACGGACGTGCTGGACAGGGCATAGTTACGGCTGGCGAGTTGCTGGCCGAGGCTGCTCTGCAGGAAGACAGGTACTTTCAGGCCTTTCCTGACTATGGCCCCGAGCGCATGGGAGCGCCCATCAAAGCCTACACACGTATCAGCGACGAGCCTATTGAGGTGCACTATCAGATTCTCAGTCCTGAAGTGGTAGTTGTTGTTAACCCCAATTTGCTTGGCGCTGTGGACGTCACCGAAGGGCTGGCTGAGGATGGCATTGTGATCGTCAATACGCCAGAAACGCCGGAGCAGATCCGTGCTCGTTTGGGACTGAAAGGCAGCAAGGTCAAAGTCTTCACCGTGGACGCCACGCGAATCGCAATGGAGACCATTGGGCGCGACATTCCCGCCACACTGATGTTGGGTGCCATTGTTCGTGCCACCGGGCTGGTGAATCTGGATAACACATTGCATGCGGTCAAGGAAAAGCTGGGGGCCAAGTTGGGGGACGCAGTAGTTGAGAGCAATGTCAAGGCCCTGCGTCGGGCTTACGAAGAAGTGAAAGAGGGATGAGCTAACATGCCGAAACAGAAGGCTACGTGGAAAGAAACAAACATCGCTGGCATGGTTTTCGAGCCAGGATGCGCGGCCGAGTACAACACTGGCACCTGGCGCACAGAGCGCCCAGTGCAGGACATGGCCAAGTGCACGCATTGTCTGCTGTGCTGGGTCTACTGCCCTGATTCAGCAATCATTGTCAAGGATGGCAAGTGGGCCGGCTTTGACTACTATCACTGCAAGGGTTGCGGCATTTGCGCCGATGTGTGTCCGGTCAAGGTCGAAGCACACGAACACACTGGCAAAGCAGGCAAAGTCATTCAGATGGTCATGGAGGAAGATTAGAGGGCTAGAGAAGGTCGTCTGATTCCTTTGGCTTGTTCAGCTCTCTGTTCAAGGAGGACACAACAATGGTCGTATCCACGAGAATGGCTCTAGACGGAGCCCATGCCGCTGCGCAAGCGATGCGGCAGATCAATCCCGATGTCATGGCTGCCTATCCCATCACGCCGCAGACGGCTATCGTGCAAACCTTTTCGCAGTACGTGGCCAACGGCGAGGTGGACACCGAGTTCATACCTGTCGAGAGTGAACACGCAGCCATGAGCGCCTGTGTTGGCGCTGCATCGGCAGGCGGCCGTGTGATGACTGCCACGGCAGCCAACGGTTTGGCTTTGATGTGGGAAGTGCTTTATATCGCAGCCTCGAGCCGTTTGCCCATTGTCATGCCTGTGGTAAATCGCGCACTTTCTGCCCCGCTCAACATTCATTGTGACCACTCCGATTCCATGGGGGCTCGCGATGCAGGCTGGCTTCAACTCTACTCCGAGACTGCTCAGGAAGTCTACGACAACATCATCCAGGCAGTGCGCATCGCCGAGCACCCCGACCTGCTCCTGCCCGTGATGGTCATGCAAGATGGCTTTATTACCGGGCACGGCGTGGAAGGGATGGAGGTCGCTGAGGATGCAGTGGTGAAGGACTTTATTGGCGCCTACGAGCCAAAGTACTCTTTGCTGGACATTGATCACCCCATCACCTTCGGTGCATGGGACATGTACGACTACTATTTTGAGCATAAGCGTCAGCAGATAGATGCGATGAGTAAGGCTATGGCGGTCATCGCTGATGTGGGCAAAGAATTCGGCAAGACCTTTGGCCGCAGCTATGGCATCTTTGACCAATATGCTATGGACGATGCCGAGTTGGCGATTATTGTGCTTAGTTCGGCAGCGGGTACAGTACGCACGACTGTGAGGAAGCTGCGCAACGAGGGGCTCAAAGTTGGCCTCCTGAAGCTGCGAGTCTTCCGGCCATTCCCGGCACAGGAACTGGTGGCTGCACTGAATGGTGTCAAGGCTGTGGCGGTAATGGATCGCTCGGCCAGCTTCGGGGCCATGGATAGTGTAGGGCCAGTATTCCTGGAAGTCTGCGCAGCGCTTTTTGCGGCCGGTGCTACAACTAAGGTGGTCAACTATATCTACGGTTTGGGCGGACGCGATGTCTTCCCGGATCATATCGAACAGGTAGCCAGCGACCTGCGAGAGATTGCAGACACGGGTAAGGTCAAGTCGCTGGTCAATTATCTTGGCTTGAGGGAGTAAGCGCATGGCTATCAAGTTAAAGGAACAGGCTGCCAAGCCCGAACGGCTCGCCCCGGGGCATCGTTTTTGTGCTGGGTGCGCAGAGCCCATTATCATTCGCCAGATTCTTAATGCGATAGATGAACCCGTGGTGCTCAGCATGGCGACCGGATGCGCCGAGATTGCCACGTCCATGTATCCCTACACTTCCTGGAATGTGCCGTGGATACATAACGCTTTTGAGAACGCTGCAACCACGATTGCCGGCGCCGAGGCGATGTATCGTTCCCTGGTACGCCAGGGCAAGATTCCCGACCGTAATATCCGCTTTATAGCTTTTGGTGGGGATGGCGCAACCTACGACATCGGTTTGCAGTTCTTGTCCGGTGCCTTGGAGCGTGGACACAGGTTTATCTACGTCTGTCTCAACAACGAAGCATACATGAACACTGGTATCCAGCGTAGTTCGGCCACGCCGATGGGCGCGCACACGACCACCTCACCAGCGGGCACCGTTATCCCCGGCAAGGTGCAATGGCGCAAGCCCCTGACGGAGATTATCGCAGCCCATCGTATTCCCTACGTCGCTCAGGCAGCGCCCAGCCGCTGGCGTGATCTAATGGAGAAGGCAAGGAAAGCAGCCGCTGCAGATGGGCCCTCGTTCATCAACGTGCTCTCTTCCTGTAGCCGTGGCTGGCGCCATCCTGTGGGGGCTACGATTGAGGTTACAGAGCTCGCCGTGGATACCTGTTACTGGCCACTGTTCGAGGTTGAGAACGGTGTCTGGAAACTGAATTATAAACCTCGTGAGAAGAAGCCCGTTGAGGAATGGCTCAAAACCCAAGGGCGCTTCCGACATCTCTTCCAGCCGCAATTCAGGCACGTGATTGACGAGATACAGGCCAAAGTGGACGAGGAGTGGGAAAGGCTCCTGGCGAGGTGTGAAGCCTAGGAATGGAGGGAATCCAGGCTGTGGATTCCCTTGATTGACTCTTGCATGAGGTACTGCGGAAGCTTCGGAGAATCGTACTCCTCAGCGATGGTCAGGCTGTTGACGTCCTTGGGTGAAGGATGAATCTGCCAGTCTCAATCAACCCATGCGAGTCACGGTGGGCGGGGACAAACCACTTGCAGCGGCTTGAGGGGCAGGTCTGCCTCCGCTTTGGTCTTGCACAGTTAGCGACAACTTCCTTGCAGATGGCACGGGATGCGACATAAGCACTCGGAGCTAACATGGCTTCTGGCTGATGTGCTGGGCACATCGCTACTGGCGACAGTAAGGTGTTGGCGAGAGAAAGGATCAGTGGGATGTTTGGATGGCTAAAGCGTCGGTGGCTGTGTAGGGGCACTCCCACGCAGGCTGTCTCCGATCTTCCGATTTCGGCATCTCCTGCAGAGCCTTCAGAGCCCAGCAACCATGTCCTCAAGCGGCGAGTTGACGAACTGGAGAGACGTGTTGCGTCCCTGCAAGGTCAGCTCGATCACCCTGGTCGGTTTGATTTGCGGCCTCTGAAGGACAAGATCAAACCAGGTCTCCTGGTTGCAGCGGCGGCTCTCCTGGCAGTAGTACCTTCCTTGCTGGTCGTTCAGGATCGTTGGCTGGGAGAACACGCTATCTCCGGTTCACTCGACGACTGGTGGCGCAAGATTGACTTCCTGCGCCGCCTGGGGCTCCCGTCTTACTTTCTGCTGATTTTCCCCTGCTTTCTGGGTTCATTGGCACTGGTGTGGTGCAGCAAAGAAGTCCCTTTGAGTGTGTTCTCAAACCTAGGCCTCGGCACCGCTAGCCCTGCGACTGCAGGCATCTCTCCTGCCCAATCTCGGGCAAGTCGCATTGTGTTCATAGCTTCGGCGATAGCTTTGGCAATCATCATCCTCAGCGCACCAATTCTGCACAGAGTGCCTGGCTGGGATCTCGCCCTGGCTTTGCTGGCGTATCTCCTGGCGTGGGTGCTTCGGGAGATACCAGTCAAAGAGATCATAAAACGCTGGCGCCAGAAGCGAGACCTGATTCTGGCTGTCTTGCTGGCCCATCTAGCCTTCATAGAATTCCTGGCTAGCTGCTCCCGGGGGAAACCTCTATGGATTTTCAGCTTGCTGCTGGCTTTGGCTGCCTTGAACCTGCTCCGCCATCGCCGTGAGGTGAGTCCTGTCCTCTTAGTCATGTCACTGGCTCTGATCCTGTACACACTGAATATCAACGCATGGTGGTTCTCTATCATCGGAGATGAATACAGTTTCTTCGATTATGCCCGCGACATTGCGGGACGACAAAGCCCGTCATTCATCGGCTCACACTTGTTCAATGGGCAAGCGGTCTACGGAAGCCATCCGTATTTGTCGTCCTTTATACAAGCGATTTTCATGAAGGTTCTCGGTAGCGATAACTTCGGATGGCGCTTCAGCGGTATATACTTGGGCGCTATCGCCATTGGCTTCTTCTTCTTGTTCTTCAAGACGTTTGTGCCCCGCCGGATCGCGCTGATAGCCTCACTTCTACTGGCCTCTTCGCATTATCTTATGACCTTCGGCAAGATTGGCTATGACAACCTGCAAGCGTTCTTTGCCATGTCGTTGGCTCTCTGGGCTACGGCCTGGGCCCTGCGGTCAATGCGGCTGCTGGCCTTTGTCGTCCTGGGGCTGGCATTGGGCTTTTGCTTCTATGTTTATCCGGCTGCCTTGTACGTCGTTCCTCTTCCTCTACTGCTCTTGTTGCTGTATGCTCCACCCACGTCCAAACCAGCCATTCGCCGCTGGGTTATCGTGGCTCTCTCCATGTTTCTTCTCATTTTCCCTCTCTTGCTTCAACCGGGCTATTGGGAAGCCAAGAGAGCTGGAACGTTCCTTGACGATCCCGAGGTTATGCGAAGCATTGCAAGCCTGCTTCAGTCCGTGGCCACCAGGCTGCTATATGCCTTCGTGTCTTTTGTCTATGTTGTGCACGAAAGCCATTTTGTTGCCGTATCGTACGTGGATCCGTTGAGCGCGGCGCTGCTTGTTTTGGGCATGGCCCATCTTCTGAAGCAGATTCGCAAGAGGCGTTTCGCGCTTTTCCTCATGCTCGGCTTCGCAATGCTGCTCGTTCTGGTGGGCGCTTCTAGTGGCGTGGCTTATCCCCCAACGACGAGAATGTTTCTGCTCCTGCCCTGGTTTGCCTTGTTCGCTGCGGTTGGCTTGACTTGGATGCAACGGCAGATTACGAATCTCCTTGGAAATCAGACATCCATGGCCACTTTCAGCGGTCTGGCCATGATTGCGGTGATTGGACTTAACCTGTACCAGGCCTATCCACTTTCCAGGCAGCGGATGGAACAATATCAGAACCTGGCGATGCTCTACCTGCGGACGGCGATGCGCGCGCAGGAACTAGAAAGCGACTCCCCCAAGACTTTCGTCTTTATCACTGACCCTGCATGGGGCATCGATGGCATCAAGGGCACTCTCCAGCAGGTCTATTCTGTTCCCACTTCGCCTCTCCAGGTCATCCAGGTTACCGTCACTGATACGAACTTGCCTGAGGCGGCCCGCACAACCATTGCAGATCCCAGTTCGCTGGTCATTATCAAACCCTGGCTGGACGCACAGTGGAAAAGCACCCTGGAGGTCGCCCTGCAGGAACTGGGCAAGGTCCCGTGCGATATCAAGACGACTGGAGGGGCAGTACGCTTCCAACTTTGGCATTCCGGAGGTGCGGACACACTGTGCCAATGAGTCGCTTACCGCCTACGAGGAATCGCGTCTGCTTGATTCTCAGATCACTTTTCCATCCGGAATCAGTCAACCGAATCTAGGGTCAGCTGTGGATGTGGTGGCTCGTAGGGTTATGCTGTCTCTTGCACGTTTACAACTCACCTCTCTCGCTAGCTGCACCTGGACCCGACAGGCCCAGTGCCACGGGCAACATCAGTGTGTGGGGGCATCTTTATTGGTTCAGCGGGCCCATCTGGGAGGCACAGTCTCCGTCCGGTTCGTCGAGACGACGGGAGTTCTTTGCTCTGGGCCGCCAACCGGACCCCGGTCGCTGAGTTGTCTGTCGTGGGTCTGAACAAGGCCGACCCGATCGGGTGTGTGCCGCTAGAGGAAGCCTGGCCGGTCGTGTTGCAATTCACTGTGCACCTGGTGGGGGTATGAAGCATGAGATTAGCCCAAGTACGACATAGCACGAGTAGGAAGTCTCGTTCTGTGACATTCTGGTTGTGGGGGTAGCAATATGGCACGGGTCTTCCTTTCCAAGCATCCCTTGATTCGTCACAAGGTGACGTTGTTGCGCAATGTGGAGACAGAGCCTCAAGAGTTCCGTGCGTTGATTCGGGAAGTTGCTATACTGTTGGCCTACGAAGCCACGGTGGATCTGGGCGTGAAAGAGGTTTCTGTCCAAACGCCGCTTACAACTACTATCGACCATGAACTCACAGACAGGATAGGACTGGTGCCTATCCTGCGTGCCGGTTTGGGAATGGTGGAAGGCATCTGGGAGATGATGCCAGCCGCAGAGGTCTGGCACATTGGGCTGTACAGGGATCACCAGACGCTGGAACCTGTTCAGTACTACAACAAACTGCCCATCCATCCCACGGTGCAGGTTTGTCTCATCCTCGATCCTATGCTGGCCACGGGAGGATCCGCGGTGGCAACCGTGGACATCCTGAAACGCTGGGGGGCCAAGCGCATCAAGTTCGTGGGCATCATTGCTGCACCCGAGGGTGTTGAGCGCCTCAGTACGGCTCACCCTGATGTGGATATCCATCTTGCTGCCATAGATGACCATCTGACTCCGGAACCCAGCAAGCCGGGAGATCCGCCAGTAGGCTACATTGTGCCCGGGCTAGGAGATGCCGGTGATCGGCAATTCGGAACTGGCTAGGGAGTTGGTTTCCGGTAGCCAGTTGTCAGTTGGCAGTATGCCTTTCCTCCTTGTCTTTGCAATCGCTTTTGGCCTCTCCGTGTTCATCACTCCCATAGCAGCACGCCTGGGCCGGCGTTGGGGGCTGGTGGATGTACCCGGCGAGAGGCGCAAGCACATGGGCGTTTTGCCGCGCACAGGCGGTATTGCCCTTTGTGTTTCCTTCCTGCTTGCTGCGCTTCTTGGGACAATCCTTGCCAGGGCGCTGCCTGCTCCTGAGGGGCCTGACCCAAAGGAACCCATCCGTCTGGCCGGGATCCTGCTAGGCAGCACTTTCATGTTCGCAGTTGGTCTGTACGATGACAGACGTGAGTTGAAAGCGTTGCCCCAGTTTGTGGCCCAATTGGTCGCTTCTCTTATTGCGATTGTCTGTCTCGTCTTTATCGAGCGCGTGATGAACCCCTTCACGGATAGACTTTGGATCTTCCCCTGGTATTGGACGGCGCTGATCACTATCGTCTGGATAACGGGCATGATCAACACCGTCAATTTTCTTGATGGCCTCGATGGCCTGGCTGCTGGTGTGGCGGCAATAGTAGCGGCGGTGCTCTTCATTCACATGTATCGAGAGGGACAGTACAGTGTTTCGCTCCTGCCGTTGGCCTTGCTCGGGAGTACCTTGGGTTTTCTGCCCTACAACTTTCATCCAGCGCGGGTGTTCATGGGCAGCACGGGCTCTTTCTTCCTGGGCTATGCAGTTGCCACCCTTTCTATCGTAGCAGGGGCGCGCATGGCGACTGTGTTGCTCGTGCTGGCCGTGCCGATTCTCGATGTGGGATGGCTGATCCTGGTGCGCCTGCGGCAGAGGCGAGCGATAGGTGAGGGAGACCGGGGGCACCTGCATTTTCGTCTGTTGGACTTGGGCCTTTCACAGCGTCAGGTTATCTCTTTGTATTGCCTTCTCAGTGCTTCCTTTGGCTTGTTGGCACTCCTGGTTTCTTCGCGTTTGTTCAAACTGGGGGCGCTGCTCATCTTGGGACTTGTGACCGTGGTGGCCCTGGCCGTGGTTACGTGGCTGGGTGAACGCAGACCTCTGCCCTAACAGCGTATCGGAGAGTCGTCACGGATTCGTTTACCACCAAGACACTAAGACACCAAGAGTCACAGAAACTCTAGCAAGCTTTGTGCCTTCGTGGTGAAAAACAATGCCTCAGTACTCCACGTACCTATGCAGTATTCTCTCCCCCAGTTTCTCCAGCACAAAGATCAAGGTGGCAAAGAGTATGTCGACGCCCAGTGCGAGGCCGAAGGCAAGAGCAAGGTGGGTGACGCCCATTAGCGCCCACTGCTTCAGTGTTTCGGGTATCTGGGGAGCGAGGCCTGAGACGTAGAACACGCCCGTGATGAGAGCCAGGAACAACAAGACCGGTCGCCAGGGTTGGCGATCGGATTCACTCGGCAGCATTGCGTTACTGATGGCAAAGACCAGGTAGAGCCACAGCCAGGCGTCAGGGGCTTGCAGGCAAGACAGAAGCACGTCAGGATCCAGAACCGGCATAGGCTCAACGCCGAACTGCCAGCGTGCCAGGAGCAAGATGAGGGCACTTCCGCTGAGCAACGGCGCCAACCCAATCCAGCTCTCGCGGATGGGGTCAGACGGGCCAACTGTCACAGCGCCAAAGCGCACGCGGCCCCCTCGCTTCGCGGTTGGGCGCAGGGAAATGCGCTTCGTCTTCACCCCCACGAGTTCGGCAGCTAGGACGTGGCTGAGTTCGTGCAGCACAATCCCCGGAAGCAGGACTAGGTAGTACAGCAGGGTGGCAATTTGCTGGTCACCTGACAGGAGCAGAGCGAGACCCTGCAGATGCTGGCTTAGCCAACGTTTCAGGAAGAGCAGGAGTACGAACAGAGCTGCCAGCCAGGCCAAAGCCATCCAATCACTCGCCATTTACTGGTTCTCGCACGAAGCTCTGAACGCCCTCCACACAATTGCCGTATGAAAAGGGTTCTTGGAGTTGAGCGGTCAATACAACCTGCCCTATTTGTCGGCGCCCCTGATCTCGGCCGCCCGTCGGGTGATCGCCACGAACTTGTCTGCTACCAGGCTGGCACCCCCAACCAGAGCGCCGTCAATCTCTGGTTGCGTCATGAACTCGGTGATGTTGTCAGGGTTCACGCTGCCGCCATATTGAATACGGACTGACTGGGCAGTGCTCTCGTCAAACATGGAGGCCACTGTGCCCCGGATCACCAATCCGACGACCGCGTTGGCGCCAGCACCCGTCGCCGCTTTACCCGTTCCAATAGCCCAGATTGGTTCATAGGCAATGACCAGGCCCCTTGCCTGTGCTGCTGTCAGGTCGCGCAGTGCTGCTCGAAGCTGACCTGTAACGACGGCCTTCGTCTGGCCGGCTTCGTTCTGCTGCAGGTTTTCGCCTACGCATATGATAGGGATCAGATCGTGCGCAAGCGCTGCTTTGACCTTGCGGTTGACTGCTTCGTCGGTCTCTGCAAAGTACTTGCGGCGCTCCGAGTGGCCGATGATCACGTATTGGCACAGTTCCTTCAGCATCAGGGGCGAGATAGCTCCAGTGTAAGCGCCGTGCTCTTCCCAGTGCATGTCCTGAGCCCCAACCCTTATCTTTGTTGGGCGGAGCAGTTCCGCCACGGCCGAGAGAGCTGTGAAAGGCGGGCAAAGGACCTTTTCCACGCCGTGAATGGCGTTCAGTCCGCGGCGCATCTCTCTGACCAGAGCGGTAGCCTCAGCAATCGTCTTGTGCATCTTCCAATTTCCGGCGATGATGGGTGTGCGCATTTCCCCTCCTTCAAGATTTACCGCTGAGAGCGCGTCGTTCACCCCGCCTGTCTCGCCGCAGGCGATGGCTTGACGGGGGAGGACGCAGAGGTTCCTAGGGTTTCTCTGTGTGCTCCGTGTCTCCGTGGTTGAATCGCTGCCAATTGCGGACCGATAACTGACAACTGCTCACTGGCAACTGGCAGCTTTTTTCCCCATTCGTTCATCAAGCAGCCGAATGACTTTTCTCACTGTCTCAGCCGTAATCTGCAGTGCTTCTATGTCAACATTATCAATCGTATCGCTTTCTGTGTGATAGACCATCTCTGCTCGAGTGTCTCCCTTCGTGCACAGAGAAGCAGCGTGGAAGCCCTTGGCTACGAAGGAGGCAAAGTCGCTGTTGCCCATAAAGTAGTAGTGCCTCTTTATGGAGGGGTGGGCTTCCATGAACAAAGCATTGAGCCGGCCATCTGTGAAGCGTGGCGGGAGCAGTCCCGAGCCCCGCACGTAGCAAAGCTGCTTCCCAGAGCCGACCATGTCCAGGTTGATGACGTAAGTGTTCCCTTTCTTCAGCTCTGTCTCTTTCACAAAGCGCTCGGAGCCTATCAGGCCCAGCTCCTCTGCTGTAAAGAGGACGTAGTTGACATCCAGGTGGGCCGGTGGAGCGTCGTGGAAGTACCTGGACAGGGCCAGTACCACGCCAACGCCAGAAGCATTGTCGTTCGCTCCGGGAGAATACGCATTGCCGCGTGAGATATACGTGTAAACCAGTTTGAAGATGAGGAGAAAGACAGAGAAGGCCAGTCCGATGGCACGCGCGACCTGCCAGACGATTATTGGAGCTGGCAATAGCCAGGAGAAGCGCATATCGAGCCAGCGTAACGCGGCCAGGCCCGACATGAGGAAGACAAAAGGCACCCACAAACGCATGAGAAGGCGATTGAGCCTGGGCCACAGTTCTCCTGGCACACGGTTGGCCTTGGCTGAGTCCAGGTGGGCGCAGAGGACGATAGTGCCCCGGGTTTCTTGTGCTGCCTGCAGATGGCCCACCACATTCTCGCTGCTCCGCTCCGCTGCGGCACTAACCTTTCTGCGTACCGCCGAAATCAACTTGGGCAGTGCGAAGAATGAGATGAGGTAGATGAGCATGGAAATGGGTGACTCCACAAGCCAGTAGACGCAGTACACCAAGAAGCTGATGCCTGCCAACATGAGAATCCTGGTTGGAAACTGGCCGGGGATGCCTTTCACAGGCATCCTGGTGACTTGCCGGCAGGTATCCCTGAGTTCATCTTCGAGATAGTCCAGGGCACGCCTTTCGCCTTCACTGCCCGCTGGCCGTGGCCCAATGTGCGTGGACAGTTCCTCGACGACGCGGTACGCCTGTTGACCAAGGGTGTCATGTGCCATGTGTTTTGGCTCCTTGTTCGTGGTTCAAGCGGGGTGAATATACCACAAGGCGCGGAGAAGTGTCAATCTGGGTGGCCTGACACAGTGTGCAACAAGCGGCTCAAGCCGTTTGGCGGAAGGGAAGCGCCGCTCAGATCGTACATCTGGGCGGCGCTTTGTGGCAGGTGCGTACAAATAGGCATGTTCCATCTATCTACTGCACAAACGCGTAGAGCAACAAGCCCCATTTTCAACGCCAAACTGCTTGCGCAAGTTTCGCGCTTTGCGCACGGAGCAGTAGGCCGACTCTTTGCTGCCGCTCACTGCTGCCTCTGTGCCTCTCACCACACGTAGAGCGTCACATCATCCAGGTACACGGCCGAGATACCGTTCAGGCCGTCGTTTCTCACGCCAAAGTGCACTTTGATGCTCTGCCCTGCGTACCCCACCAGGTCGAACGTGCCCAGATTCCAGGCTTGATTGCGCTCGATCCAAAAGGTGCACTTCCCCAGTATGGTGTTGTCGCTGGCACGCAACACGCAGAAGTAGATGGTGTCGTCATCCGCCCATGCGCTGACCGGGAAGTAGTAGAAAGAGAGTTGCGCGTGTGTGATACCGCTTGGGATGTCTACCCTCTGCCGCGCGGAGGACCAGCTCCACACGTTGCCGCCGGTATCAATGCCCAGGCGCATGGAGCGCGATCCAGTGCGTGCACGGCCGATGGAGTAGCCTGCAGAGTAGGCGGTTTTCGGGATCTCCCACGCTTCGTCCGTCTCAAAGCTGGGATTGACGATCAGTTGCATGTAGTAGGGTGTGGGCGTTGGGGTTGGCGTAGGCGGGAGCACTGGCCAGCCCCGCAGTATGATGGGCAGCAGAAGTGCGCGACGGGTTGGCGTAGTGGTGGGGGTACGCGTGGGTGTAGGGGAAGGGATAGTCTGTGCGCACGACGTACTACCCGGCAGCACCCATGGCGCGCGGGCCGACGCGCACACGGCGGCGAGCCCCAGCGCCAGGCAGAAGGCAACGACGAACCTCGAGAGCGTACCGTCTTCGCGCAACAGGATGCGCTGTACTGATCGAGTTCTGTCCATCTGTCAACCTCCTAACACGTCCTAACCTGACTCAAGGCAGTGCGGAACGGCACGAGTTGGCGGTTCCTTGGCGCGATTCTGCGCCAGGGGACTGAGGCGAACGTACCCCTCGCCCCAGAAAGCTCAAACATCGCTTTCTGCCAAATACTGTAGGCACTCTGAGTGCCCGATGATCACATATTGGCACAGTTGCTTCAGCATCAGGGGCGAGATAGTTCCGGTGAAAGCTCCCCAATCTTCCCAGCACACGTCCTGAGCATCAAGCTTTGTCTTGGTCGGGCGGATAAGCTCTGGTACCTCCGATCGTGCAGTGAAAGGCGGGGACAGGACTTTCGTGTCCGAGTTTGTCTTCGAGATAGTCCACTGCGCTGCCTGCTGGCCGTGGGCCAATGTGCACGGACAGTTCCTCGACGACACGGTACGCTTGTTGCCCCAGGGCGTCGGATGCCATGGCTTTTGCTTCCTCGTTCGAGGTTCAAGTGGGGTAAGTATATCACAAGGGATAGAGAAGTGTCAATGTCACCAGGGACGCCGGTGCATCTCAGAGGATAGATCTATGTAGCAGGCCCTGGGTCAAGTGGTACACGGCACCATTGCTTCGCGAGATGGCCTGTTCATGACGTGAAGAGGGTATTCAGCCAACGTTGTCTGATCGTGGTTGTCGATCGTGTGGAACTGGCCAATCAGAATAGCGTCGGCCTGGACGTTGGGCCGGCCGTGGACCTGCCCGCTAACCAATCGATGATGTTGAGACCCAATCTGGCATTGTCAAAGATGGTTATGTTAGGAGTTCCGGAGTCGCTGTAATCGTCTGTTGACAGGTAGCCCTTGTGGCCGAGGGCTACGACGCGACCGAGGCCACACGTGACCGCCAGAGCCATGGGGGGATCACTTCCCGCCGGGTATTCGCCGCCGCTAGAGTAGGCGTCGTGATCACCGTGTACCACGCCAACCGCCCCAACTCCATCAGTAGTTGTCAGAGGTGCGGGGCTGATGGGACCTCCGACTTGACTCAGCCCTACCGCAATCGGGTGACTTGCGAACTGATGGAAGGTTGGGTACGACGTACAGGTATTATGGTGGTCAGTGGGGCCCCAACGACGCTGGCAATGTTAGACTGCCGTCGCTGCGGAGCCAAGGCGCCTGTCAGGGAGTGCACTACGTACAGTACAGACTGACGCGCAGTTCTCCTTGACTATCCAACTCCCCTTACGGGTATCGCTTTTGCTTCCTAGCTGTGATATCGCAAAGATCTCTGTAACGAAAAGCTCAGCAGGCGATCGCTACCCGAAGACGCCCAATACACGCTAGCGTCCAGCAACACCGAAGAAGAGCAAGAGGCTTCAGAGAGCCTGAGCCACGCGTCCTCACTGATCCTGGTGCGTACCGGCATCAATGGGGATTATCTCGTAAATGACATAATCATCATAAGCTTCTGATCCGCTCCACAGTCGTCTACCATCGCATGCCAGTCCGCTTAAGAAGTTGTAGGGAGTAACATAGGCTTGGACCGTCTCACCACTTACTGGATCAACTCTGAAGAGCGTGTTATCGAGCCACGCTGATTGCCAAAGATAGGTCCCATCCCAGCACATTCCCCGCACTTGGTAGCTCTTGGACTGAAACGAAGAGAGCACCCTACCATCCATCGGATCCAGTTTGTATGTGAGGTCTGTCGAATGGTCAGTCGCCCATAGGTGAGCACCGTCCCATGCTAGGGCCATGCCATTCTCTCCTGGTGCTGGAATCTGTCCTATTACCTTCCCTGTGGCTGGATCAATCTTGTCAATTCGGTCAATCGCATATCCTTCACCCACCGCAAAGGCCCAGATGTACCCTCCGCCATATGCAAAACCCCTGCGGCAAGGATAACTTGGCAAGTCAAGAGTAGAAAGAACCCATCCATCGACAGGATCGACGCGATAGACTCTCGACCCTGTCTTGACCCACAAGACCCCCTCGCCCCAGTCCAAGAAAGTAGTGCCGGATGTCCCTGCTGGCTCGAGTGAAGCCTCGACACGAACGGTCCCTGGTGGGTTATGACCGATTTGGATGTCGATCCCACTCACATCTGCATGCAGGACCATGAGCCGCATCGGGCCGAGGGGATATCCCACAATATCGTCGACTCCCTTATACAGACGGTTGTGATCTGCATCCAGAAACGCCCGGATGTAGTATGTTCCGCTCTCGATATTGGAAATCAAGTAACTCGCTGTATCTTGCCTAAAGACAACTTGCACGGACACGTAAGGCGTGGTGTAGTTGTCAGAGTAGATAGTAACAACAGTCGAAGCACTGCCACTTGCGTTTGGGTATAATATGTTTCCACTCACTGAATAAGACCCGCTGCCCAGGGTGACATCCCCCACCGTAACACCCCAGCAATTGTGTTTTGGACAAGCAAAGGCATCTAGTATGGTTCCATCCGAAGGGCGGATCTTGTACACTAATCCCGAGGCCCAATTAGTAGCCCAGATAGATGCTCCGTCAAACGCGAGTTGATAAGACCGGCCAAAGGGACTGTCAATTGTGGCCAACAAGGAGCCGTCCGAGGCATTAATGTGGTGGATTTTCCCAGAGCTCCCCACCTAGAACGTTCCATTGTCCCAGGCGAGACCACTTGGCGAGTCCACTGGTGGGGTCAACACGTCGAGAACCGTCCCGGTACCATCCATTGTCCAAATCGTGTTTTGCGAGGTACTGAGATAGTAGAGATGGGGTCCGTCAGTCGCTAGGGAAGGCAACCAACTCTCGGTGCCTGGAGCAGCGAAAGAACGCAGAGCAGAACCATCAGCCGGATCTATTCTAGAGATAGTTCCCCCGGCTCCAGAATCATCTGCGACCCAGAGAGACTCTCCATCCCATGCCAGTGCAGCGTGATAGGCGTCGAACTGAAGGGCTAGCGAGGATGGGAGAGTTCCGTCTAGCGGGTCCATCTCGTACACCCGATTGCTGCCGCTGGAGAAAACGTAGACACTTGGGCCTTTAGTCGGTGTAACCGTCGGCGTCTTCGTAGGCGTGCGGGTGGGTGTTGGTGTGACGGGTGGCTGTGGCCCCGACGAGTAGCTCTTCACGATGAGAGGTAGGCAGGTCCTGTGAGCGTAGTAGGTCACTGTATAGTCGTCTACCTGACCTCGTTCTGTGCTTCCCAAGATAGTGGCTAAGGGGGTGACGCTCTGTTGTGTGAAAGAGTACATCTCGTACTCTGTTGCCGCAAAGCCAATTACTTTACAGCTATAGTCTCCCGGAATAGGATCAAGAATGAGTGCAAAGTCCGAGGCCGCTGTCGCTTCGTAATACTCACCATCAGGCATTTGATCGACAAAGACACCATCAAGTGAATACCCCAGTTGTCTTCCAGCGGGATCGGTAATCAATAGCCGGGCATCAGCTTGGGCTCCGCCAGTAAGCGATTCCTTACGATTGCTAGTCTTACCATTGGTGGTTTGGGTCTGCTGTGAACTGCCGTGTGAAATCGCGAGGGAGAAGGTCAAAGTGTCATTCGGGAGTGCCCTCTTCGCCTTTGGTGGACAGTGCTCCACCTCATCAAGCATGTCCAGTTCTGTGAATATCTCTGGACAACAGTCAGCAACAATCTCCTTGTGTTCCGCTTCCATAGAATGAAGGATATAACCTGACGCTGGCACTCCTGGTAATCTGGCGCTCAAATCCAGCAGAATCCTGCCATCGCCTGAACTGGATTGCATCGCTTCTCCCTCAGGTTTGCCATCTGTCCACAGTTCGCCGTCTTCTGGCCTATGTGGTCTGACATTGAACCCTCGGATGGTGGGAGTTCCATAACCAGCGACTATCACCACTTTCTCCGTATTGCTGATAAGACGACTTGCAGACCGATTTAGGTCTTCCAGGAGAGGGTTCGTGTTTTCCATCTCTGAGTACGGTATCCAGTCATGCGGATGAACGTTTTCTTGCAGATAGTCGAATACGGGCAGGAGCTCCTGCATGGACGGCGTACTGTCATGGAAGAAGTCCCTTATGGCCTGAGGGTTTCCCCAAGGGTTGATTCCGTTGAGTATCAGATAATTGTATATCAAGGCGAGTGGCACTAGCCCGCCGGGACCTTCGTAGCTGAAGTCCCCGCCGGACCATAGTGGATATATTGCTGGAACGCCTTGGATTGGCGGGGCAATCATGATTAGCGTGTCGACATAGGACGGATTCTGTGTTTGAACCCACCAACGTGCTACATTAGCCCCGTTGCTGTGGGTGATAATATGGACTTTGTCAGCCCCCGTCTTAGTTCTGGCCTCATTAATGCAGTCTTCTAGGAATGCAAACGCGGACGATGCATTGCTACGTGTCCAGTCGTAGAAACACACGAACAAGTCTTTGCCACGTTCGTATCCTGCCTCCTCGAACGCCAATAGCAGGTCGCGGTACGCTGAGTAGGCCAAGGGCGTGTTCCAGTCCCAACCCCAGGGCGATCGATATGATGCGAGGTATCCTGGAATCAGAATCACCGGGATTCGTGTTGGGCAGTCGTTGACCGTCACGGTGCCCGTGCTGGATTGGTTCTCATTGCCCGCATTGTCCCGTGCGGCGACGAAGTATCTCTCCGTGCCTGCCTGGCTGAAGGGGCCGATGGTGGCCTTGTAGGTGTTGCCCGACTCGCGGCTCATGGTCTTGTAGGTGTACGAGCCGCCAGGGGTCTGCTGGTAGTACAGCCGCACCCAGCCCAGCCCAGAGGCATCTGAGACATCAGCGCGGATGGTCACCGTGTTGGGGCTGGGGCACCCATCGCGGTTGATGGGGTCCGCGGACTCGCGGATGTTGCTGATGGATGGTGGGGTGGTATCTGCCCCGGTGAACCGCAGGATGACCAGCCCATCATACCAAGCGGCCACATAGACATAGTTCCCGTCTACGGCCACATCCATGGCCCCCCACTCGAGATCGTCGTAGAAACCGGCCTCTGTGGGGTGCGCTGGGTCGGACACATTGATGATACGCAGACCGTGGTCCGAACTTGCAACGTAGGCATAGTGCGTCGTCGTAGCCACGCCGTCAGCATACCACGAGGCATGGTAAAAGCCAGCCTGCCACGGGTGCGCTGAGTCGGACACATTGATGATACGCAGGCCAGAGTCCCGATCCGCAACGTACGCGTAGTCTCCTGCTACCGCAACGGCACCCGCTCCGTATGGCATTGGGTAGAATGCGGCTGCGGTGGGATGCGTCGGGTTGGAGATGTTAATGATGCGCAGGCCGCCTGTGGTCGCGACGTAGGCGTAGTGGCTCGCTACGGCAATATGAGTGCCGGCGTCCGGCGTCTCGCAGAAGCCAGCCAAAGTCGGGCTCGCTGGGTTGAAAACACTTATCACAAACAGACCATGCTCGCCGTACTCCGAATGGCCGCCATAGGGGTAGGAATAGGCAACATAGGCGTAGTTGCCCGCGACTGCCAAGCCATTTAGGTCTCCCATGTTGTAGAAATGGCCGACCTGGGTGGGATGCACCGGATTGGAGACACTGATAAGGTGCAGGCCATCCCAGTTACAGTGCACATAAGCATATTCCCCGGCGACTGCCACTTCGTAGGCGCGCACTGTGTTGTCGAAGCCAACCTCATAGGGGTGGGCCGGATCGGACACGCTGATGATACGTAGGCCATAATCTGCAGCCGCAACGTAGGCATAGTTGCCCTGCGCAGCCACGGCTCCGCAGCGTGCGAATGGACTGATCACCACCTGGCCCACCAGCTCCACGTTATGGCGCCCCTGGGCCCTCGCCCCGGGTCCTGCTCCCGAATCTCGACGCAGGTAGTGCAAGGGCTCCAGCCCCTGAGCGCACGCCAGGGAAAAGGTCGGGCTCAGGTCAAGGACAACGAGGCTGAAGACGGCTAGCCAGATTAAGAACCGTTTCATTTCTCAACCTCCTATGCAGTCAGAAGAGACATGCCAGTTGTGGCACGCTGTCTCGTTTGGGCTGTGGGTCAGGCTCAGTGATCGAGTTGTCATGTGAGATGTCGCCACGGACGGTTTGGCGCCTCGTTGGCGAAGATTCGTCTACGCGGCAGTATGCTACGCAGAGACTAGATAGTCAAACTGCAGGCTCGTACCATGCGGCCATCTGCCGCAGAGCCAAGCATCAATACACTTCATCATGTGTGCCCAGGTCAACCAACACGATTAGTTCTTCCCCTGTGTCTGGGTCAGACTCGAAAGCAAAGACGATGCGGCAGTCATATTCCACCCAACACGCCTATAGCCCTTTGAGGTGTCCACTCAATTTATGTGTCTTCAATGTCGGATGGAACGGATCCTCTACCAGCTCGTTCAACACCTGGAGAATCCGATCCTGCAGAACTGCATTGTTGCTCGTGCGTCGCTTGAAAGCTCTCCTAAAACTGGTGGCCCAGGCTAGCTTTCTCATGGCTCAGGCAGAAGATCGTGCTTTAGGTCCTCGATCGAGCTATAGTGAGCTCGACCTTCCCGGAGAGCCTGTAACGTGGCGGCGGCGTTGCGGGCGATTTCAGCCCGCCGTCGCTCCATCAGACGGTGCTGAATGAGTTCAATCAATATCTCCTGGTCTTGCGGCGGCAATCTTTCAGCAACGTCCAGCGCCTGCTGCAATAGCGATGCCTTCACCTGTCCCATTGTCGCCTCGCATTGTCCTCTTCTCCACCCTCAGTATAGTTCATCGTGAGAACCAACAGTCAACAGCAGAATCTCTTCTTCGCCCGACTCTGCATTCTGCACAAATTCGAAGAGGATTCGGACATCGTAACCAACACTGCAAGCCCACGTTCCAGATAGCTGTCCCTTGAGCTTATGGGTGTGCAGCGAGGGGTGGAAGGGGTCTTCAGCAAGCTGGCGAAGTACCCGCTCCGCCTCATCGCGCAGATCTGGCTGGCGTCAGATTCTGCGCTTTAACGCGCGCACGAAAGACGGACTCCAGACCAGAGTCCTCATTCGGCCAACTCCGCTATCAGCTCCTCTACCGTTCCTCGTCGGACGTCGCCACGTCGGTATGCCTCCCGAGCTGCGGCTATCTCTCCGGTCAAGTCCGCACGCCGCCGTTCCGTGAAACGATGATACACGATTTCCAACAGCATGCCCTGCTCTTCCAACGACAATTCGTCCACCATTTCTAGGACCGTCTGAAGTGAAAGTACTCTTTCACTCATCCTTTCATCTCCTCTGACGCCTGTCTAAGCCTTTTCACGCAAGCGCCGCCGCTGCGGGGGAACCAGACATTCCCCTGTCTCCGCACTTTCTAGTGTAGCATGCGCCCCGGCCAGCTTCCTGAAGCCCAGCCTTTCGTCGAGGGCCAGGCGTGGTACTGGTTGCAATCATAGGCGGCTTCCTGCAAGGTGGCAAGTTGCAGGTCGGCCCTTCCTTTCGCCAATTTCGGAGAGGAGGGGGGCTAGGGGGATAGTGAGGCCACCCACCAATTCCACCACGAGGGCGTAACACGTTACGCCCTCACTCGCCCAATTCCTCGGGTGCACTACTGTCCTACCGTTGCTTTGTCCACTCGTGGAAGATGTGCTATAATGGCTACCAATACCCCTGCCGAGCGAGACGAGGGGAATACAAGGAATGTTGAGGACGAGAAGTATCTGTGGACGTGAAAGCATATGCGGCCAGTCTCTCCGAGGCCGACGCCAATCTCTTGAAAAGCATCCAAGAGGCCTTGCCAATTCTGTCGGATCTCAGTCGCAGTGATCTGCTTCTCTATCTCCCTGGCGGCACGCAGGAGGCTGTGGTCTGGGATCAAGCCAGGCCGCATTCGATCTTTCCTGTCTATGAGGAAGATCTGATTGGCAGGCAAATGGATATCCACGAAGCCCCCTGGGTTTTCAGGGCCTTGTCCAGCACCAGGCTACGGCGCGGAGTGCAAGGGGGCACAGTGCGGGATGCTCCGATTGTCCGCGAGGCCCTGCCGGTACTGGGCAGCAGTGGACGTGCTATCGCCGCCCTTGATATCGAGACGAACTTGCTGGCGTACGAACGTGACCGCCGCCGCAGCCCGGCCTTTCGCCGGGCCCTGCGGCAATTGCAGGAAATGGCATTGCGTGGTGAGTTGGTCAACCCGGAGAAGCTAACACCGTTTGGGGAACATGATGGCATCGTGGTCGTTGACATGCAGAGGCGCATCCAATACACGAGCGGTATTGCCACCAACCTTTTACGTCGCATTGGGTACATGGGCAGCCTTCTGTATCGCAGCGTCTACAGCCTAGAAACGGCCGACGCTGAGCTTGCGGACGAGGCCTTGAGCCTCGGGACTTGCATAGAGCGGGAGACGGCAGAACACGGCCGCATCTGGATCAGGAAGGCCATCCCGCTGTACGTCCGCAGAAGCTGGTGGAGGTCTCTGTTGAAACGCGTTCCAGCAGTGCCGTCTCCTGTGGGCGCGGTTCCTGAAGGCGTCATGGTGACTGTCCACGATGCGACAGAGGCGAGGGACAAGGAGCGAGAACTCAAGGCCAAGTTGGCCATGATCCAGGAGGTACACCACCGCGTCAAGAACAACTTGCAGGCGATAGCTTCGTTGCTGCGCCTGCAGGCCCGGCGGGCTGATTCTGGAGAGGTCAATCAAGCACTGCTGGAAAGTGTCAACCGCATCCTGAGTGTGGCAGTGGTGCACGAGTTCCTTTCTTGCAACAGCGCCAGTGTGATCAACCTTCGCGACATTGCACAGCGCATTGCCGACCAGATGTCGCAGAGTGTTGTGGTTTCCAGCAAGAGCATTCAGTTCCGGGTCGCAGGTCCAGGCATATATCTGTCTCCGCAGCAGGCGACTGTATGTGCTCTCGTTATTAATGAGTTGTTGCAGAATGCTGTGGAGC